>WOYI010752455.1_pt1 | contig 61228 bp, 49 predicted proteins | sample 6423411 | NCBI WGS metagenome assembly WOYI01 (sample SAMN13441803, study PRJNA592873) | oil field metagenome | biome: oil field; feature: oil-well bore; material: oil-contaminated soil; isolation source: oil-contaminated soil from oil-well borehole | place: Germany: Wietze | collected 2016-10-18 ... | reverse complement strand
GTTCCTCCTGATATCTGCGCATTCCACCGCTACACCAGGAATTCCAGTCTCCCCTACCGCACTCTAGTCTGCCCGTACCCACTGCAGGCCCGAGGTTGAGCCTCGGGTTTTCACAGCAGACGCGACAAACCGCCTACGAGCTCTTTACGCCCAATAATTCCGGACAACGCTTGCCCCCTACGTATTACCGCGGCTGCTGGCACGTAGTTAGCCGGGGCTTCTTAGTCAGGTACCGTCATTATCTTCCCTGCTGATAGAGCTTTACATACCGAAATACTTCTTCACTCACGCGGCGTTGCTGCATCAGGCTTTCGCCCATTGTGCAATATTCCCCACTGCTGCCTCCCGTAGGAGTTTGGGCCGTGTCTCAGTCCCAATGTGGCCGTTCAACCTCTCAGTCCGGCTACGCATCATCGCCATGGTAGTCTCTTACACTGCCATCTAGCTAATGCGCCGCAGGCTCTTCCTTAAGCATACATTACTGTCTTTTAAATGTCGAGAGATGCCTCCCTTCATCCTATCCAGTCTTAGCCATCGTTTCCAATGGTTATCCTCGTCTTAAGGGCAGATTACCTACGTGTTACTCACCCGTTCGCCACTCGCTAGTAAACTAGCGCGTTCGACTTGCATGTATTAGGCACGCCGCCAGCGTTCATCCTGAGCCAGGATCAAACTCTCAATAAGTTTATATTCCTAGTTCTTTATTATCTGGTTTTGTTTATTTTTGTATTAAAAAAATTGACGTTTGTGTTTGTATTGTACTGCTTAGTTTTCAAAGATCAGGTGCATACGTTGCTCTCGCAAAAAAGGCTATGCTTTATGCGTATGCTTGAATATGGTATCATCGCCAAGCGACCGTGTCAAGAAGTTTCCTCATTAATTCGGTCGGAGTCGCCACTAGAATTTTGATGATGGCATCGGCAACAATACGATTATTAGCGGTCAAGTTTTTTAACCGCGCTGCCGATTATTAAACCACATATGACCATCAAGTTCAAGACATTTAATCAAAAATCTTTTTCACTCATTCAGGACACAAAAAAAGGATTGACATAATCATGCAAATCCTCTTTTTTTGTCTTAAATAATGAAGTTTAACGACTTGGCGTTAACGAATCCCAGAATAAGTGTCACGAATACATGCGGTTGTTCGTACATTGAGGCATGTCCGGTGTTCTGGATGACCACATGACCGGCATCCTTAATATGAGAGGCTAAATACTTTTGATCGGCAATTGGTGTCAGGAAATCTTGATCGCTACTGACAATCAGCGTGGGAGCGTTAATTAACGCGAGTTTGTCGCGTACATCATGGCTTTCGGCTGATATTGTCAGGCGAATCATTGCCGAAGTGAAATTTTTATCAGCAAAGATGGGAGTCAATATTTCTTCGCGCTTGCGCATCCATTCGAGTTTTCGTTCATAATAGGCCGACGAATAAATTACGGGAATCGTCGTGTAGTAATATGCTTGCCCATCGCCCGTAAGCGCCGCTTTGTTCCATGCGCGCCCGACATCTGTTAATTGCGGAGAAGTGAAAGCCGTCGTATTTAATAAAACGACACGGTCTAACAAATTGGGGTATTTTACCGCAAACTGCAAGGCAACTTCTCCACCATAAGAAATACCGGCGAGCGACACTTTATCGAGTTTAAGATGCTCAATCAGCGACTTCAAGACTTCGACTTGTAATGCTTGGGTGTAGGTTTGACCTTCAAGTTTGCTTGATTGTCCTTGGTCAAGCATATCGAACAATATTAGTTGATTACGTTCGCTAAAGGTTTCGATAAATGAAATCCATGACCTCGTCGACATCATGATGCCATTTAATAGGATTAGCGGCTTGCCGCTTCCATACGTTTCAAAATAGATGTGGTGATTATTAAAATTAAAGGTAGCCATCGTTATTTGCTCCTAGGATGATAAATGCCAGCGGCAATCGCTTCTTCGTATAATTGCTGCCTAAATTTGGGGTGTGCAATTGAAATCATCTTTTCAATGCGTTCGAATAGGTCATTGCCACGTAAACGCACCGCCCCATATTCGGTGACGATATAGTCGACATCGTTTCGCGATAAGGTAACTGCCGCGCCTGGTTTTAACGTCGTGACAATCTTGGAGACTTCTTCGCGTTCGCCAGTGACGGGGTTTTTAACCATTGCCGTCGCATAAAGAGCAATAAACGATCTTCCGTTTTTGCTTCGCTGGGCCCCTGTGACAGTGTCTGATTGGCCTCCAGTACCTGAAAAATGGCGCAAACCAATCGATTCCGAGGAACATTGCCCCGTTAAGTCCACTTCGATTGTTGAATTGATGGATACTTGATTGTCGTTTTGGGAAATGACGTAGGGGTCATTCACATAATTTCCATCAAGAAACGCAACCCCAGGATTATCATCAAGGAAATCATAAAGTTCCTTGGTGCCAAAGGCAAAACAACACACCATTTTCCCAGGATATGTTTTCTTCATCTTATTGTTAATGGCGCCCGCTTTATATAGTTTCACGAAACCCGTGGTTAACATCTCCGTATGCACGCCAAGGTTTTTCTTATGTACAAGGGCGTTAGCGACGGCGTTAGGGATACCCCCAATGCCAAGTTGCAAACAATCGCCATCATTAATAAAAGTGGCAATATGCTTTCCAATGATTTGATCTTTTTCGGTGATTTCACCATCGGGCAATTCAGGCACCGGATAATCCGCCTCAATCATATAATCGATATCGGAAACATGGACTTCTAAATCGCCATAAGTTCGAGGAAAATGCGGGTTTATTTCTAAAATGACGAGATCAGCCGCCATTAATGTGCGTTTTTCATAAACATTTGATAAAGAAAGCGAGACAAATCCGTGCCGATCGGGAGGAGTCGCTGCGCCAATGTAGATATTCGGTTTTTTGTGTTCAAGACGCCTCGCGCCAGCTAGGCTTAAATGATTGGGAATATAAGTGACGCCACCATAGGAGGTCGCCCTTCTTAATGAAGCGGAATAAAACCAACTGTCGGTTAAAAAACGCTTTGCTTGGTCAGGGTCCGTAAAAAATGGGGCATCGATAATGGGAAGACAATTTGTCACCGTGACATTTTTAATCGCAGCATCAATTTCATGAAGCCTACTTAAAAATAAGCGCCCTTCCGTCGCCATCATGCCAGATACGATAACATCGCCCGACTTCACTAGTTTCAAGGCTTGTTCAATTGAAATAATTTTTTGTTTATAATCCATACGTAATTCCTTTTTGCTAAATAAATAAAAGAAAAGTGGGAGAAGGATTGGGCCTCCTCCCACTAAATAAGAACATTAGGCTAAAATTTCGTCTAAGGATTCGACGGGTTTGGCAACTTCAAATGTGCCAAAGTAAGCTTCGGGCGCTTTATTAAGATATTTAATTAAAGCCAATTCATCAATACCCCAACGTTTGCCTCCCGTAAAGTCGATGGATCCACCCATTGGGATGTCAATCGGTGCAGATTCCATCACGGCAATGTAATTTTCCCAATTTAAGACTTCACCAGCCGTTTCCATGCGGTTAAGCCCTTCGATGAAGATTTTACCAGCAATGTAACCAGCGATGCCAAATGAATTGAGACCAGCTCCGTAAAGAGCCTTCTCAGTTTCGTTCAAGAAACTGGCAGCGTTAATCGTCGCTACATAGTCTTCAACTTCTGTAGCTACTTCTTCAGAAGTAATGTCGACCCAAGCATTGACATATAATGGACGGTCAGGGGTGACAGAAGCATCGGGAATGTAATAACCATTAGCGCTGACATAGGATGTGAGCATCGGGACATTTAAAGCACCGGCGGCCATGGCGTTAATCATGCCACCAATTGCACCTTGGTTTGTTGCCAAGATGACGGCATCGACATTAGCGGTTTTCAATGCTAAGACAGCCGCTGAGTAATCTCCCGACCCGGCTTGATAGACGACATCATTAACACGGCCAAGATCATAGGCTTGTGAGACGATACCGGCGCGAATTGATAGACCAGCATCCTCAGAACTGTATAAGACGCCGACTTTATCGACAGTGCCGAATAAATCGGTTTCTGAGAAAACACGGGCTAAAAGAATTCTGCCTTCAGTCTTGTAAATCGGTTGCACGGCCATGACGGGGTTGCCCGGGGACCGTTCAAAGTATAATTGGTTAATACCAGTAGCGGCATAAACCATGGGAATGCCCACGTCTTGAATGTAATCAACCGTGGGACCAACAGTCCAAGTGCCGAAGTGGCCAACAAGAGCGAATACTTCGTCTTCTTCAACGAGTTTTTCGGTCATTGCGACGCCGGTAGATGCATTGGAGGCATCATCATAGGTGATGAATTCAATGGTACGACCACCGATTCCGCCATCTTCATTGACTTCTTCTAACGCGGCTTTGAGACCAGCATTGAATGGGGCGCCGACAATTTCGTAGCCACCAGTTTGAGAAGCGGTGTTGCCAATCTTAATCGTGGTATCCGTAACACCTTGGGATACTTCCTCAGGAACCTCACTCGTTGACGTGGGAACGCTCGAGCCAGGCACTGAGCTGGATGGAGTCACACTGCTCGCGCAGCCCGCAAAAAGCAAGGCGCCGATAGCAAGGAGTGACGTAGACATTAAACGCTTATTATTCATATAATCCTCCTTATATTTTTTTAATTCCCGCCCAAATAGGCAGAAATTAGCGTTTCATCTTTAAGAAGTGCTTCGCTGTTACCCTCAAACCGCACTTTTCCAAGTTCGAGGACATAAATATAATCAGCAATTTTAAGAGTTTGATAGGCGTTTTGCTCTACTAATAAAATAGTAACACCCTCGCGGCTAATTTGTTTAATAATCTCAAAAATCGATTTAACAATAAGCGGCGCTAAACCCAGCGAAGGTTCATCGAGTAATAGTAATTTTGGACTCGCCATTAACGCCCGACCGATGGCCAACATCTGCTGCTCCCCGCCTGATAGTGTGGCTGCTTGTTGCTTTTTTCGTTCTTGCAATACTGGGAATAATTTGTACACCCGTGCAAAATTAGCACTGATTTGTTGGTGCACGCTGACGCGTCGAATAATCACCTTGCCGTGTTCGTCTTTGGTTGCTTCTTTAATCGTCTTTAACCCATAAGCTCCAACTCTAAGGTTTTCTTCAACTGTGAGCCCCTTTAAAATCATGCGTCCTTCAGGAGATGCGATGATACCTTGAGAAGCCAGTTTATGAACGGCAATCTTGTTGATGGTTTTACCCATATAAATGATTTTTCCGTCAAATGGTTCGATAAGCCCAGATATCGCCTTAATGATTGTCGATTTACCAGCGCCATTAGCGCCTAGCAATGATACAATCTGTCCTTTGCCAATGACCATGTCAACGCCTTTGACGGCCTCAATCGGCCCATAGCGGATAACTAATTTTTTTAACTCCAATATCGTATCCATGTTACTCGGCCCCCAAATATGCTTCGCGTACGACCGGATTCGCTTGAATTTCGCTTGGCGTGCCAATGCCGAGCATCTTTCCAAATGATATTGCACATACAGTATCACAAATACTCATCACAAGACCCATGTCATGCTCAACAAGAAAAATCGTGGTGTGGAGTCGGTCGCGAATCAATTTGATCGTTTCCGCAAGTTCTTCGGTTTCCTTATCGTTAAGCCCAGCGGCGGGCTCATCAAGAATAATCAGTTGTGGCTCGTTCATCAAAGCACGCGCCATTTCTATTTTCTTCAAAATGCCATAAGGCAAGCCAAAAGCTGGCAAATCCTTATAGGGGGCAAGCCCGAGAACTTCAAGAATCTGCGTAGCTTTTTCGCGCATTGCTTTTTCTTTGCGCTGATAATTGGGCAAACGTAAAAATTGAGAAACCATATCAACTTTTAAAAACTGAGTCGTGGCCACCATCAGGTTATCAAGCACTGATAATTCCCAAACCAATTCGACATTTTGAAACGTGCGCGTGATTCCATGTTTAATGATGTTATGAACCGCTATTTTATTTAACATGATGGTTTTGCCATCACTCCCGCGATAGTGGACCGTGCCACGCGTCGATTGGTAGAATTGCGTGATGCAATTGAAAACAGTCGTTTTACCCGCTCCGTTGGGACCAATGAGACCAAATATTGCACCGCGTTTGACCGAGAATGACAAATCATTGACGGCCAGGAGACCGCCAAAACGCATCGATAAATGTTCAAGTTGCAAAATTGTGTCTTCCTCCAACATGATGTTGGCATTTGTGGCGATATCGGGGTTTTTAGGGAGGAACAACTTCTTCATGAAGTTGGGAATATTAATCTTGCTTTTCATGATTTAGCCCTCCTTCTTGCTGAATATGGCGATAAAACGGCGATATAAAGCCACAAACCAGAGTCCGCTTTTTTTGAAAAAATTGATAAAATCAAGTCCCACTGATTTCCAAAAGGGAATAAAGCCTTTTGGTTTGTTACGAATCTTATAGCCAAGTTCGATATAAAGCTGCGAAATGCCGCCGGGATAATATAGCACCACCAAAATCATAATCAATCCATTGATCATGGGAACTACGGTTGGATTGTTAATAAAGAAGGGGATCTTCGCAAAAACGATTTCATTCAACCCAAAGATAAAGAAGGCGCCCGTCAAAAAACCCCAAATTGATTTCGTGCCGCCAATGATTACGATTGCCAAAATCTGTAGCGAATACATAATCGACCATTCTAGCGGTCCGGTAAAGCGCCAATAGTTCATGTAAAGGAATCCGCCAATCATCGCAAAAACCGTCGAAACAATAAAGGCCAAAAGGCGATAGCTTAATAGATTTACGCCGTTTGATTGGGCCGCCGATTCGCTATTTTTCATAGCGAGCATTGAACGGCCAATCGGGCTTCGTGATATGTTAAAAGCAAGGGCTAATAACATCACAAATGCGATGGCAATAATGATTAAAATTGTTGAGCGGTATGTTTCCCGATCCATCTGGATGAGGCCGAAAAATAACGAGGGATATTTCGATAGTCGAATGCCACCATCCGGGAAATCGGTAAATTGTGTCAGGTTTTTAAAAAGTTGCACGAAGATTTCTGATAGACCTAACGTAATAATCGCAAGATACATGCCCGAAACCCTAAGTGAGAGAAAGCCTACAATAATACCAATCACAATCCCCACGGCAATACAAATAAGAAGTACCGTGAAAAAAGGGATATTCGTTTCATCGATAAGATAACCCGTTAAGTAAGCTCCCAAACCCACGAATCCGGCTGTCCCAAGGGAGGCTAATCCACCTAACCCCAGCAGGACATATAAACCTAATGCGACAATCGTGGCAATCATAAAGGTGCCGACGCCACGCATGAGCGAGACCCCAAAAATATCGCTCCCAGCATTGCTCATCAATTGGAAGGAGACGAAAACAAGTCCTAATAGGACAAAGAATATATAATTGGGTACTGCTGAGTGTTTCATTGTTTGCAAGAAGTTTTTCTTCATCGTTATACCTTCTTGACTACTTTCTTGCCAAACATACCATAAGGTTTTATTAGGATAAAGACGAGTACAAATGCATACACGAGGACTTCACGCCAAGCTGACCAAAGATATCCGATTAAGTTACCACCGATATTGATGATGAAAGCGCCAACAACGGGGCCGTAGAATGTGCCAAAGCCACCAAATACATTAGCTAAGAAAGCATTAATCTGCACTTGGGTCATGATGCCACTGCTGAAATTGACAGTGGATCCATACAATACGGCAGCAAGCGCCCCAAGTCCTCCGGCAAGCGACCAAGTAGCCGCAGTAATAAACCGGGTATTGACCCCCATCATGGCGGCCACCGTTTCATTACTGGCCGTGGCGCGAACGCCAAGGCCCCATTTTGTGTATTTCAAAGCAATGAAAATGACAGTCAATATCACGGTTGTGATTATAGTGCTCAAAAGCGCGTGATTTGTAATGACGTATTCGTACCCAAACATCGTAAAGGTCGTGTTACCTGGTAGCAAAGTTGAAATGGAATAAGTACCCGTGCCAAATATGACAGGAATTAGATTTAACAGCATCATTAAGATGCCCATCGTAATCATTTGCTTACCAATCGGGAAGATTCGTTTGGCCCTTCTAAAAATAACGACATCGATTAATAGTCCAATGATAAAAGATGTCGCCATTCCGGCTAATAAGGCCACTAAGATATGGGCACCACGTAAATCCAATAAATATGCGGTAACAAACGCTCCAAACACCGATAATAAACCTTGGGCGAAATTTGTCGTTGTCGACGTTCTAAAGATGAACACGATGGCAAACGAAGACAACGCCAAAACAGACGCTAATAACAAACTACTAAGAATTGTTTGAAAGAAAATCTCGAACGTCACGCGTTGGGCCCCCATTTTATGATGTTAGCCGCCCAGACATACCCGATGCCAGCAGCAATCATCGCGATAACAGTGCCATCTTTAACTTGACCAGTTTTTAAGGCTAAATGTAGTGATAGAATTTGATCGATTTGCCCAATATGACCATAGTCTTCGAGGTAAATCGATTGTTCTTCTTTTAAGTTTAAATCATTTAGCATCGAAATGTGACCACTTCTTTTCATATGAAGCACGCCTAGATAAGATATATCCTTGCGTTCAAGATTTGACTTCCGCAACGCTTCATCAATACATTTAAACCAATTTGGCATCGAAACGGCATTTAGGCGATCTTTCATTTTTTGGGCATCGAATAACCGCAGCGATTTTAAAGCGACGGGAAGGTTTTCACAGGTAATTGGATTAGCAATGCCACCGATTTCAACACCGGCGGTTCGAGACAATGAGCCATCGCTAATTATATGTGAACCCAATAATAGATTACGATTATAATTTTTCTTTAAAATAAGCGCGCCACCGCCCGCTCCAAGGTTATACATCATCGACATGTTCTTATCGCTATAATCGACAAAATCGCCATTGCGATAGCCACCCACAATCATGATCATGTTAATTTCTTCATCGGCCATAAGCATGTCTTTGGCCATCTTCATCGCGCTGACCGTCGTGCAGCAGCGATTTTGGACATCGATGCCCCAAGCGTTAGTCGCTCCAATTCGATCTTGAATGTAAAGGGCCGAAGTCGTTAACGGATATTCCTTCCATTCTTCGCCCACGCATAAAATGACATCGATATCCAAAGGATCGACACCAGTATTTTTAAGACAATCAAGGGCGGCCAAAGCTCCCATCTCTTGGGTCCCGTCATTTGGACCAGGAATCGGTTTTTGGCGAATTCCCAGTTTTTGAACGACGGCCGTTTCACTCCAAATACCATTAGTGGCCGCGGCGATTTCTCGCGCGGTCATGACATTTTTTGGAATATAGATTCCGGTACCAACGATACCAACAACAGGCTTATTCATAAATCTAATTATAACCGCATTCCGCCATTGACATCGAGAACATGTCCCGTGATATAACTCGCTTCATCAGATGCTAAAAATAAAGCGGCCTTAGCGATTTCTTCTGGTTGTCCAAGACGGCCAAGCATCGTTAATTTGGCAAACTTATCAAGCAATTCTTGCGGAACAGTTTTTAGGATATCCGTCATGATATAACCAGGAGCGATTGAATTAACGCGTACGGCGGCGCCTTTACGAGCGAACTCTTTGGCCCATGTTTTTGTCATGCCAATGACACCAGCTTTAGTCGCTGAATAATTTATTTGACCAATATTTCCATATTCGCCAACGATTGAAGAAATGTTGATAATGGCCCCATTGCCTTGCGCTTCCATTAACGGGCCGACAAACCGTGTTAGATTGAAGACACCTTTAAGATTGACGGCAATGACAGCGTCCCACATATCATCGGTCATCTTGTAGGTCATACCATCTTTGGTGATGCCTGCATTATTAACTAGAATATCGATGTGTCCGTATTTTTCTTTAGCGTATTCCGTTAAAGCTTTGCAGTTTTCAACATCGGTAACATTAAGTTTTTGATATTCGACACCATCTTGAATATAGCTCAATTCGGCCATGTCGGCAGCGATGACTTTAGCGCCTTCTTTCGCGAATAAGACACACATCGCGCCACCTAAGCCCTTAGCGCCTCCAGTAACAATAGCGACTTTTCCTGATAATCTTCCCATTTTTTTATGCTCCTTTTATATAATTAAATCCGTTTTAAAATAAGCGCGGTCCCCATGCCACCACCAATGCAAAGACTGGCGATACCATAAGTGGCGTTGCGTTTTATCATTTCGTAGATTAGAGTGATTGTAATACGGCCGCCACTACTACCCACCGCGTGTCCTAAAGCAATCGCGCCACCATTAACATTGGTTCGTTCAAGAATTTGTTCCTTTGATAGATCGCTTGTGGCTGCTAGTTCATTGATTACACCCAAACTTTGCGCGGCAAATGCCTCGTTAAGTTCAATCAATTCCATTTGTGACAAAGTCATATTGGCTTGTTTTAGAGCATTTTGCATTGCTGGAACAGGTCCCATGCCCATATAAAGAGGCTCGACGCCACCTTGACCAAACGCAATTATTTCCACCAATGGATTTAAATTATATTTTTTTACTGCATCTTCAGACGCTAATAACACCATGCTACCACCATCGTTGATACCACTAGAATTTCCCGCGGTGACCACACCGCCATCCGGTTTAAAAGCCGGGCGCAGTTTTGCTAGTTTTTCTAAAGAAGTGGTGCGATTTGGATATTCATCACGGTAAAACATCACCACATCTTTACCAACCTTTACTTCAAGTGGGAGAACTTCATCATCAAACCGACCTTCATCGACAGCTTTAATCGCTTTTTGTTGCGATTTAAAAGAAAATTCGTCTTGCTCTTCTCTGGTTAAATGGTATTTAGCTGCGATATTTTCCGCAGTCACGCCCATATGAACGTTATTAAAGACATCAGTGAGCGCATCATAAATCATGTGATCTTTAAGTTTCAAGTCACCCATCTTCATACCTCCACGAACGGATTCGGGAAGCAACATTGGGGCCCGTGACATCGATTCGACACCACCGGCAAGAATTAAATCGGCTAGGCCGCTACGAATAGAAATCGCCCCATTCATAATAGCTTTCATGGCGCTTCCGCATGCCATATTGATTGAATAGGCCGGCACTTCCACTGGTACGCCGCCTTTAATCGATACTTGGCGGCTGATATTTTGACCGAGTCCGGCTGGCAAAATATTGCCAACAATTACTTCATTAATGGCCGCGGGGTCAACTTTCGAAGTTTCCAAAATGTTTTTAACAAGAGGCGCGCCTAAATCGGCGGCATGAACGCCCTTAAGCGAGCCTAAAAAGGATCCTACGGCAGTTCGTTTGGCGGCAACGATGTAAACTTTATTCATAATTCTCTCCTTAATATATTTTTATAAGACACCGAATAGTGTGACTTTTTACCATAATTAAAGACGCGAAGTTTCTTTCAATAGTTTTATTTTGCCAATTACTGAAAGCGCTGTCAAGATAAACCTGAATAATTGTTCATGTTTTTGTTGATTCGTTTATTTATTGCTATAATAGATGTGTAAAAGTTATGGACGGCATCACAAAACCATTAACAAATCGCGGACAAACGACATTTGATCATATTTGTCACGCAGCCGAATCCTTGTTTCATACTAAAAGCTATCATTTAACGACGATTGCTGATATTGCCAAAACAGCCAATGTAGGAATCGGGACTTTTTATTTATATTTCGCCGATAAATATTCGCTTTATAAGTACTTATTACTTGAATATAGTCACCAAATCCGTTCTTCAATTGCCATTGCCGTCAAAGGAATTCCCTCCCGCAAAGAGCAAGAACGAGTTGGTATCAGAACATTTATCAAATTTGCACGCGATTACCCGCAATCATACACCATTATTTGGCAATCGCTTCAAGTCGACCGCAAGCTCTTCATTGATTATTATCAATCTTTTGCCGCTCATTACACGAAAGGGTTACAACTTGCCCACGAACATGGCGAAATCGATGAAGGAGACTACGTCACCAGCGCCTATACCCTCATGGGAATTGCTAATTTTGTCGGTCTCGAAGTCATTATGTTTGAAGAAAATCTTCAAGATGATCAAACGATTGACAAAATTGTCGATCATATCATCAAAATATTAGAGCATGGCCTCTTCAAATAAAAAAACGACTTCGTGATGAAGTGACCCCCATAAAGGACACTTCAGTGAGAAGCCGTTTTTAAGTTATAAAACAAACTTTATAAAATCTTTTGCCAGTTGATCAGGCACATCCACAAGTGGAGAATGGCCCGCTTCTTCATAGATGATTAGTTGCGCTTTGTCCCCCAGGGCAGCAATCGTTTCCCTAACCATATATTCAAGTACGGTGATGTCTTTTTTACCCCAGACACTCAAGACGGGACATTTAATTTTGCTAATCGAATTATCGCCGTCCGCTTGAAAATTGGAACCAGTGCCCATGTTAAAATTGACAAGGGCCCAATCAAAATCAACAAGGTTTCGCTGCTTCATCGTTTCCGCCAAATAGAGCTTATTCGCTTCGGGATCAGGCTTTTTGCCCGTGTAAATAACGAGATTCCAAATATATTCCATGAAACCGACATTACCATCTTTCAACGCTTTAACCACTGGCGCTACTTGAACATTATCTGTGGCCATTTCTTCCTTTGTCGGATACACTTTTCCAACAATCGGTTTAAATGTGGCATCTTTGACAAATATGGGAATCCCTTTATATGACATCGAATCGATTAAAAACAATTTTTCGACAAAATGGGGAAAATTAGCCGCTAATTGAAGGGCAACGCCACCACCAGCCGACCAGCCCGCAATGGTGCACGGATGAAAATCTTTAATCGTTAAAAAATGGGCGACATCCTCAGTGAGTTCGGCAAGAGAATTAAAGGACGATACATAGCTGGAGTCGCCAAATCCACGCAAATCAACGGCAATAATGTGAAATTGATCAAGTGGTAGACGTTCGATTAACGGCAAATAATGGAGGCTACTCGACATATTGCCATGGATCAATAACACGCGGTGGGGACCATGTCCTAACTCCACATACGCTAACGTTTCTCCATTAGGCAATTTTACAAACGACTTATCAAGTTTTAACATATTGATTCTCCTTTTATTTATATTAATAAAATAGTCGCCCAAAATCTATGGGCAACCAAAAGTATTAACGGCGACTGGCGGATAAAAATAGAATCACGCGAATAAAAATGTTAAGGAAGTTGACATATAGCCGCAAGGCAAAGTAGATTGCCGTGTTCTTGGTCACCATGCCATAGGCAATTTGCTTCTTCATCATCGATAGATCATAAGCGGTAATAAGCATAATCGCTCCGAACATGACAAAAGTAACAACCCAATATAAGGTTTCGTTATACCAAATCCAAAGAATTGGAATTAGTATAAATGCCCCTAAAAACGCCATTGAGGCAATCGACCCCATCGTTGTTAAATCGCGTTTAGTCAAATATCCATACCCGGCCATCACGCCAAATAACAATGCTGAAACGAGGAAAGCAAGAATAATAATGTCAATCGCTGTATATAACATGATTGATGATAAAACAATACCCATCATCGCCGCATAGATGAAAAACGGAATGACGACCGATTTGCCGTTTTGACGCATCACGCGGAAATTGATAATTGCAAATGTCACAAAATAGCCGATGGTCGCTCCAATTAGAAGCGGTAAATACATATCGATTGGTAATAAACCAAATCCTAATAAAAAATATAAGCCGATTGCCACGCCGCTAGTTACGGCCAGCGCCAACGCCATCCAAGCGAAAACCGAAGTCATCGTAATTGGTTTTGTTTGGGTATCAATATCTTGATAATACATAAGTTACCTCCAATGAATAAATATTATAATTGAAAAAACTTTTCTTATAAAGTACTTTGCCGAGCGGTAATATTTATAAAATTAAATAATGTTATTTAGCAATGTTTCAAAACTTTCAAGTTCAAGACTAGCACCGCCAACTAGGGCACCATCGATATTCGGCATTGTCAAATATTCGGCGATATTATTAGGCTTAACAGAACCGCCATAGAGAATATGGATTTCATTGGAAATCTTCGTTCCAAACATATCTTCTAATAGTTCCCTTATAAAAGTGATGACCTCGGTAGCAATTGAGGGAGAAGCGTTTTTTCCAGTGCCAATGCTCCACACTGGTTCATAGGCGATGATTAATCGTGTCGGGTCAAGCGAAGGGATACCCGATAATCCGACCCTAATTTGATTAGCGACCACGGCCTTAGTTTGCCCCAGTTCATATTCGCCTAGCGTTTCACCAACGCAATATAAAGCGGTCATGCCACTACTAAGTAATTTAATGACTTTCTTATTGCAGAAGAGATTGTCTTCCTTAAAGTATTGGCGCCGTTCCGAATGACCCACAAGCGCGCCATCTACACCAATGTCTTGTAACATCGGCGTGGAGATTTCTCCTGTAAATGCGCCTTGATTTTCATAATGAACATTTTGAGAAAACACCAACATCGAAGGATTCGATTGTTTGACAGCCTTTAATCCTAAATAAGTTGGCGCGACACCAATTATGACGCGATGCGCTTGCGCCTTAGTCACAAATTCAACGCTTTTTTTAGCAAAAGAGCGGGCTTCTGACACCGACTTATGCATTTTCCAATTTCCAATTAAAACTTTGCTACGCATTTATTAATCCTCAATTATATCGATACCAGGTAAGTGGCCATCGTTTTCAATCATCTCTAAACTTGCGCCACCACCAGTCGATACATGGCTAAACGCTTCAATATAACCAAATTGTTTAATGGCCGCCGCCGAATCGCCACCACCACAAACGGAGAATGACTTTTTCAAACTATCAATAGCTTCACAAATGGCAATCGTCCCCTTGGTGAATGGTTCCTTTTCAAACACGCCCATCGGTCCATTCCAAAAAATGGTTTTGGCTTTGGAAATTTCGGCTTTAAAGAGACTGCTCGTTTTGGGACCAATGTCCATCCCCATGAATCCCGGGGGAATTTGATTGGTATCCGTGGTAATGATTTGTGTCCAAGTGTCAAAACCATCAGTAATCACACAGTCGAGGGGGAGTAATATTTTGCCCTTGCTTTGGACAAACACTCGCTTAGCGTATTCAAGTTGATCAGCTTCAAATGGCGAATCGCCAATTTCATTGCCAAGGGCTTTTGAAAAGGTATAGGCCATGGCCCCGCCGATTAAGACGCGGTCGCATTTTTGTACGAGCGTGTCGATAACCTTGATTTTATCGCTTACTTTAAAACCGCCAAGAATGGCCACGAACGGCCGATTGCTATCTTCAACATCGACAACGCGTTTTAAGGCAATGACTTCTTTTTCAACAAGGTACCCGATTGCCACTTGCTTGCCTTGTGATTTTAAAATTGCCGGGATACCATATGTTGAGGCGTGAGCTCGGTGGGCACTACCAAACGCCTCCATGATGAACACATCGGCGACGCTCGCCAATATAGCGGCAAGTTCGGGATCGTTCTTTTCTTCACCTTTTTCATAACGGGTGTTTTGAATTAATAGCACCGCTCCGTTATCAAGTGTTTGCGTGAAATAATCAAACATCTCGCCACGTGTTTCTGGGCAAAATGTCACTGGAGCTTTTAATAGTTCACTAAGACGAATGGCAACTTTTTCGAGGCTATGCTTCTTTTTATCAGATTCGGTTTTTGTTGGATCTTTGTGATCGATTTTGCCAAGGTGGGACAGCAATATTACTTTGGCACCCATCTTAACTAAATCGGTAATCGTTGGTAAGGCTTGCACGATTCTGTTATCATCGCGAATTTCACCGTCCTTAAAAGGGACATTAAAATCAACTCGAACAATGACGCGCTTTCCTTTTAGAGAGCCCAAGTCTTTAATCGTCTTCATAAAGTTACTCCTTTACAAGTAAAAGGCCCAATAAATTGGGCACTTTCATAAGATTAGTTTGTTTTATTAGATGCCCAAAACCTTGGCATAAGCCGCAGCCAGACGAATGTATTGGCAGGTATAACTATATTCATTGTCATACCAAGCAACGACTTTCACGAATTGCTTGCCTTCAGGATTAGTGAAGACTTTCGTTTGGGTAGCATCAAAGATAGATCCTGCAGTCGCTCCGATGACATCAGAACTGACGATTTGATCTTCAGTATAGCCGAGCACATCTTTTAATTGACCAAGTGCGGCTTTTTTCATCATGGCGTTGATTTCTTTATCGCTTGTTGGTTTTGCTAAGCTGAGGCTCAAATCAACGAGGCTACCATCGATGACAGGAACGCGAAGCGCTCCACCTTGAAGACGGCCTTTTAAATCGGGGATGACTAAATGGATGGCTTTCGCAGCCCCAGTGGATGAGGGGACAATATTCGCGGCAGCGGCGCGTCCGCGACGTAAATCGCCTTTTTTGACGAGGTCGAGCGTGGTCTGGTCGTTCGTGTAAGCATGCACTGTGGTCATATAACCGCCCTCAATGCCAATTTCATCATGCAATACTTTTACAACCGGCGCCAAGCAGTTTGTCGTACAACTAGCTCCAGAAATAACTTTCATGTCTTTGGTTAATTTGTCATCGTTGACACCATAGACAAATGTTGGGGTTTCCGCATCGGCGGGAGCGGAAATAATGACGCCTTTAGCCCCACCGACATTAACATGAACGGCGGCGTCAACTTTACCCTTAAAACGGCCGGTGCATTCCAGCACGATGTCGACGCCATAGTCTGACCATTTAATGAGATTGGGATCAGGTTGTCCAAGCACAGGAATGAATTTTCCTTTGTAAACAAGACCTTTTCCGTCTTCAGAAACCGCTAAATCGCCGCCGCCAAAGCGACGGTGAGTCGTATCATATTTAAGTAAGTAAACTAATGTTGCCGCATCGGTTAAATCATTGATAGCGACAACTTCGAATTCGCCGATTTCCACGGCACGGCGGAACGATAAACGCCCAATGCGTCCGAATCCGTTAATTGCTAATTTAATGGCCATAATTACTCTCCTTTTTTATATTACGTAGTAATTATACTACGAGACCAAGCCAAACTCACCATGAAATACGTCTTGTAAGCGTTTACTTATTTCCAATTTTTGGGGTAGGACTTTTGATATCCACGCCTTTTAATAAAGTTGCCAAATCAATTTCAAAGGCAATGGCGAGCTTGCTGAGCGTCGCTAAGGTCGGATTGCGGCGCCCAGATTCGAGGTCGCTAAGATAGTTTTTGCTAATATTGCTTTCAAACGCCAGCGCTTCTTGGGTCCATCCGTGAAGCTGACGCAAATAAGCGATACGGCGCCCGAATGAATAGTTGCCGCTCATGAGCGATACCGGTCCGCAAGCCCATGAATCGCACGAAACACATGAGCAACGCTGCTTTTAGACACCGGTTTGCCTAATATTTCGGCTAATCTTTTAGATAATTCCAGCATCGAGGCGCTTTCATCATCGAGGCGCAATTTTGCGAGAGCAATCATTTTTTCATTGGGTAGCTGGTCAATTCCAAACAATTGATCAAGAAACTTGATATCTTCAAGTTGGTGGGCTGCGGCCCTTATGGTTTTTTCCATGTTGGCGGTCTCGCAAATTTGCCAACGATTATCGGAATTGGCATAATCGCGAGCAACGCGCACATTTTCAAATTCAAGGGTGGCGTCAGTCGCTCCAATTAAAATCAAAAAATCGGCAATTTGATCGCTCTTTTTAAGATATAAAACATAGTTAGAGCGTCTTTTTATAATTTTTGGTTCCAAACGAACGGCTTTTTGTCGCACCATCAATCGTCCCACTTCTCTGATAAATATTTCATCGGGACTCGACATTTCAAGATGGTAGTTGGAACTTTCTGGATCATTAACGCTACCAGAAGAAAGGAACACGCCGGCGAGATAACCGGCGATTTCATCTTCCGTTTTCAAAAATTCTTTTAAAGAAAACACATTAATAAACGAAATGTTAAGCGACGTCAAAATTTCATCAACGTTAGATTCGACAAGTACATGATAGCTCGTTTTACGACCAAAGCGTGTCACCTGCGTGTAGGCAAAACGGGGATCAATGTGAAATAAATCCTTAATTGTCACATAGATATATTTGGCAATCTTCGCGTGTTCGCTTTGAAATTCAAGGCGATTCTCTTTATTAGAAATCAAATAGCGCCCATTAGCCTTAAAAAAGGCCGCTAACATCGCCTTAATGCGGGTTTCCACAAATGGTTTGGTTATGATTTCTTCTTTAACGATACTTGTAAAAGATGTGATTTTACGATTCATTAGCTTCAAATTTATCAGTTATAATATCACGATGGATAACCATCGTTTTTAAATCTTGCTTGAATCGTCTTGCTAAGTATTCGGCAACAGCGACTGACCGATGCTGGCCACCAGTGCATCCGATGCCAATGGTATAGAATGGGCGTGATTCCTTGATAAAATACGATAAATAATAGCGAATATATTTTTCAATTTCTTGTAAAAATTCACGGCCGGCTTCATGTTCAAACACATATTTGGCGACACGGGGATCATGACCTGTCAAATCGCGAAGTTCGGGTACCCAAAAGGGATTGGGTAAAATTCTGGTATCGATTATTAAATCGACATCCGCCGGTACCCCGTTTTTAAAGCCAAATGAGACAAATGATAATGTTAATGAGTCGCTGGCCTTCTCAAGAAATGTCGTAAATATTTTGGATCGTAACTGGGCGACCGACAAATTTGTCGTGTCAATCACTACATCAATAAGCCCGTGCCCCTTATTAAATAAATCCGCTTCTTCTTTAATCGCTCGCACCAATGTTGTCCCTTTTGTTTGCAAAGGATGGGCATGCCGCGTCAATTTATAACGCGATAGTAAGGAATCGAGCGTGGCCGTTAACCCAACGACGGATACTTGTAAACCCGCGTGACGCTTAGCCGAGACAATGGCTTCAAGCGCTTCATTTAAATTCACGGCGACGACTGCTTTTGAGAAACGAACATCGCCAGAATTAATCAATGCAAATAGTTGATCGAACAAAGGCGAAGGAACATTTTCAATGCAATAATATTGCATTTCTTCAAATGCAAAAAGCGCGGTGGACTTACCGGCGCCCGACATTCCCGTTAAAATAACGACTTCTGCCATAAATATCCTCAAGGATATTTTATCGTAAATTTGGTCTAATAGAAACGTGTATCCCTAAATTTCCTGGATTAACTGAGTTTTCTAATGAATTTATTGGCGTTAAATGCCGCTAAAGCGCCATCGCTAGTGGATGTCACAATTTGTCTTAATGTCTTGCTAATGACATCACCCGCTCCAAACAAGCCAGGAATCGAGGTCTCCATATTTTGATTGACTAGCAAATATCCGCCCGCATCCATCGTTTCTTTAAAGGAGATAAAACTCGTGTTGGGAACCGAACCAATGAAAGGAAAGACGGCGCTAACGGGCATCAAGTATTCTTCCTGGCCACGAAGTTTAATTCCAGTAACGGCGGCATCGCCTATTATTTGAAACGGAATCGTGTTTGGAACATGAATTATATTCGGGTATTCAAGGAGTTTGGCCATTAAAGTGGGGTTCGCCAAGAGTTTTTCACCACGGCTGATGATAAAAACGCGATTAACATGCGTTGCCAGAAAAAACGATTCTTCCACGGCCTTGCTACTATGACCAATCACGGCGACATCTTTTCCTTTAAAAAACGCCCCATCGCAAGTAGCGCAATAACTGACTCCACGTCCAATAAACGCATCTTCGCCGGGAATGCCCATCTTTTTTTCAGAGGTGCCACTACTGACAATAATCGTCTTAGATAAAATCTTTTCTTCATCGCTTTCAATCGTGAAGATGTTTTCATCCTTGGTAATCGAAATGACATCGCCATAACTAACCTCGACGCCTAAACCCATGACCTGTTCATACATTTTATAGGCCAAATCCTGGGCGGTCAAATCAGTAACGCCCGGATAGTTTTCAAGCTTTTCATAGAGGTTTAATTTTCCTCCTGGTGCGCCTTTTTCAATAAGTTTAATAGTATTATTTGAGCGTTTTGCATAAATTGCGGCCGCCAATCCAGCGGGCCCAGCTCCAATGATTGTGATGTCAAATATTTGCTGTTCCATGTTGTACCACCTTAACCAAATCCCGAAAGTCTTCTAACCAAATATTAGGTATGACTTCTTGAGGAAATTTTCTTAGCGACCAAGCGGTGAGGGCGCTATGAACGCCACTAGATTTTGCCACCTGGTAATCATATATCGTATCACCTACGAATAATATTTTAGTCGGATTTGCTTTAAAATGGGCGATAATCCGATTCATACCTTCTGGATGTGGTTTCGGATATTTAACATCATCATAGCCAACGATGAAATCAACAAGATGGTCGACACCCACCATTTTAAGGGTCGCAATCGTCCGATCACGGTGTTTATTTGTGAGAATGGCAATCGGAATTCCTAAATCATGAAGTTGTTCAATCGCTTCTTTAGCGTATGGATATAACATCATGTCGCGTTCATAATACAGCAAAGACAACTCCTTAAATTCTTCCACAATTGTGCGTGTGTCAAGATTGGGGAAAAATGTCGCGATCGTGTCTTCAATTGGAGGCCCCGAAAAATAGATGAGCTCCGAAAGGCTAATTTTAAAATTAGGACGATATTTTCTAAACAAAACCATCATCGATTCGACAAGCATTAAATCGGTATCGACGAGAGTTCCATCCATGTCGAGAACGACCACATCGTATGTCATGTTTTACGCTGGCTTTATCGGAGTCTTTTTATTATTTTGAAAGTGATGAAATAGGTGCAACGCTACGATGCCAAGCACGCCAAGTCCGGCAAAAATCATGCCCCAATAATAAGACCAGAGATTATTCATAATGTAGGTGGGATCGCGTAGTGGTTCCATGATCACGCGTGTTATTCCGTACCATATCGGATAGGCCATCGCTAAATCGCCAGGGACAATATATTTCTTTAATCCTGTTCCAATCGCAAACCTAATGACAAAGTACCCTGTGATATTGATGATACTTTCAATTAGAAACAGGGGGACGCGGAATTGACCATCAATCGTCATTTGTCGTTGAATAAAAGTTGGTAAAAATGACCAATCGGCCACATCGGCAATCGCCCCGTAAACTTCTTGGTTGAAAAAATTGCCCCAGCGACCAATGCCTTGGGCTAAAAGAATTACCGGAACGCCAATATCGGCAGCATGTCGAATGGTAATGTCCTTGCGGCGAAAATAGATAAACAAGATGCCGGCAATGGCGCCAAACAGCGCCCCTCCCATGATGGCGAGACCGCCTTCCCACATAGCGAAAACTTTCCAAAATGGTCGATTGGCAAATTCAGTATTCCATTGACCGACGACATACCAAAGTCTAGCGCCTAAAATTCCGGCTGGAAATGCTACATAAAAGATATTTTCGGCATAACCTTTACGATAGCCATCTTTTTGAAGCCGCCAATCGGCAATAAAGTAAACGAACACGGCGCCCGATAGAATAAATAAAGCATAAAAAGTAATGATTGGATCATTAAAAGGAATTCCTTTGGGCAACGGGAAGGTCGTAATTAAAACGGTCCCTTCGCTCATCACCCAAAGCGAAACTATTAATGGTAAAATCGAAAAAATAACCGACACTAACAGCAATGGTTTGTACTTTTCGTCTAAATCTTTTTTGAAATAGTAAAGGGCAAACGAAGAATAAATCCACTCAAAGAAAAATAAGGCAAGAAAGCCACCAAATGTCGCTTGTAATACAGGTTCGGCCATCAAAGCTGGCTCAAAATCAAGCATCGCCCCAAGAAGGGCGAAACCAACACCGAATGAACTAAGCGCCATCCACCCGAGATGAACCAATAATATCTTTTTATATTGCTCGGGTTTGATGAGTTTTAAATCACGTTTTAAAAAGGCATCGGTTGATCTTAAAAACATCACGAATCCACCTAAAGCGACAAGAACTCCAACATAAATGAATACTTGAAACATAGCTAATTCTCCTTATTTTTTTGTTTTATTTTGGCCAACCGCTTGCAGTCAACTTCAATGACTGGTTTCAAATAGTGCCCCGTATAAGAAGTGGGGTAATTGGCGACTTGCTCTGGCGTTCCCGTAACGACTATTTCGCCGCCGCGCTGGCCACCTTCAGGGCCTAAATCAATGATATAATCCGCCACCTTGATGACGTCAAGATTGTGCTCAATCACGATGACGCTATCGCCATTGTTGACGATTGAACGCAGGACTTCCAATAGTCGCGCCACATCATCGGTATGTAAACCGGTCGTGGGCTCATCAAGGATATAAAGCGTTTTGCCAGTCGGCCTTTTTTGTAATTCAAATGCTAGTTTAACGCGTTGTGCTTCCCCGCCGGATATCGTCGTTGCCGGTTGTCCTAACTTAATATAACCTAATCCCACCTTCGCCAACGTTTCTAATCTTCGCTTTAAGCTGGTGCGGTTCTCAAAGAAGTTCAGTGCTTGTTCAACTGTCATTTCCAATACATCGTGAATCGTTTTGCCCTTGTAGGTAACAAGCAATGTTTCATCATTATAACGCTTGCCATTGCATTGTTCACATTTGACATATACGTCTGGCAAAAAGTTCATTGGAATGCGTCTAACGCCATCGCCTTGGCAATTTTCGCAGCGACCACCTGGAACGTTAAACGAGAAGCGGCTTTTGTCATAGCCGCGCGATTTGGCCTCAATCGTTTCCGCAAATAACGAGCGAATATCATCAAATACTTTCGTATAAGTGGCGGGATTGCTTCTTGGAGTTCTTCCAATCGGATCTTGGGAAATATTAATGCATTTATCGATATTTTCTAAGCCTTTTATGGCATCATGAGCGCCCGGGTTAGTGTTTGTTTTCTTGAATTGCTGTTCAATTGCTTTATAAAGAATTTCGGTAATTAACGATGATTTACCTGAACCCGATACACCAGTAACTGCTACGAAGATGCCAAGTGGAATTTTGACATCGATATTTTTTAAATTATTACATCGAGCGCCGATTATCTCAATGAATTTTCCATTCCCCTTCATCCTAACGGGTGGGAGGGGGATGAATTTACGGCCGGCTAGATAGTCCCCAGTAATTGATCGTGGCGAATTTAAAACGTCTTCAAGCGAACCGATAGCTACAATCTCACCACCATGAATGCCAGCACCAGGCCCGATATCGACGATGAAATCCGCAGCGCGGATGGTTTCTTCATCGTGTTCGACGACAATAAGGGTATTTCCTAAATCGCGCATTTGTTTTAATGTTTCGATTAGACGCTGATTATCGCGTTGATGCAGACCGATACTTGGTTCATCAAGTACATAAAGGACGCCACTTAGTTGCGAGCCAATTTGGGTAGCTAGGCGAATGCGTTGCGCTTCGCCACCGGACAAGGTCATCGCAAGACGCGATAATGTTAAATAATCGAGTCCAACATTAATTAAAAATTCCGTTCGATGGCAAATTTCCTTGAGTACCATATGGGCGATTTCGCGCTCGCTATCGGATAGTTTAGTGGGCAAAGCGCTAATCCAATCGTGCAAATCGGAAATTGCTTTTTCGGTCACTTCAAAAATATTGAGCCCGTCGATTCGCACCGATAGGACCTGTGGATTTAGGCGCGCCCCATGACAAGTTGTACAGATGGTATCGCGCAAAAACTTTTCATAATATTCGCGCATAAAGTCACTAGTGGTTTCATGATACAAACGTTCAATCCGCGCTTTGACGCCTTCAATATAGTTGTAGCGATGGTTGAGATTTCCTGACGATGACTTCAACACATAACGGTGCATCTTAGGCGAGCCCATAAAGATGATTTGTTGCTGCTCTTTAGTCAATGTCTTGAAGGGAACATTGAGGGGAATGTCATATTGACTGCATAAATAACTAAAGTCCTGCCACTCCAAATTAGTCGTTCCCACGATACGTTTATAATATTCAATCGCTCCTTGGTTGATCGATAAGTCTTTGTCCGGGACAAGTAAATCCGGATCAGCCTCGCGTTTAAAACCCAATCCCGAGCAATCAGGGCAATAACCTAGAGGGGCATTAAATGAAAATAATCGTGGTTCAAGCTTGGGGACTGAAAAACCACACTGAGTGCATGAGTGGTGTTGGCTAAACATCCGCTCCTCATTATTAATTAAAGTAATGACATAACCATGACCCCAATCAAGTGCTAGCTCAATTGCGTCAAAAAGGCGCGAGCGAACATCATCTTTTAAAACAATACGGTCGATGATAACTTCAATGGTATGCTTCTTTGTTTTTTCAAGTTCGGCAACTTCATCGATGCGCATTAAGGCGCCATCAACTCGCAACCGCTCAAACCCTTGAGCTTTGATTTTCGATAGCGTGTCTTTGTGCATTCCTTTTTCTTCTTTGATTATAGGAGCCAGGATTTGAATACGGCTGCCTAAAGCAGCTTCCATGATGATGTTGACCATCTGCGTTGGGGAGAAGGCGACAATCGGTTCGTTGTGAATCGGGCAGTATGGCACACCGATGCGCGCATAAATCAGCCGTAAATAATCATAAATCTCGGTAACGGTGCCAACCGTAGAACGCGGATTATGAGAAGTCGTCTTCTGATCAATCGAAATTGAAGGCGATAACCCTTCGATTGATTCAACATCAGGTTTTTCAAAGTTGCCTAAAAACTGACGGGCGTAACTCGATAACGATTCGACATAACGGCGCTGCCCTTCCATATAAATCGTGTCAAAAGCCAACGTCGTTTTACCGCTTCCGGAGAGACCGGTGAAGACGACGAGTTGTTCTTTGGGGATTTCAAGGCTAATGGCCTTGAGGTTATTTTCCCGCGCTTCTTTGATGATAATCTTTTTACGATCCAAAATAAAAAACCTCAAGTTATCATTATATGATAAATGAGGTTTGATTTGTAGGATTTGCGTTTTATTACAGGATATATACCGGTTCTTGCTCAATCATGAGGTCGATAGCCGCCACTTGGGCATAGCCATCATCAATTGCATGGGAGGTAATCGCTAGATTCGACATCGCGAATAAATAGCCTCCCACGGTGACCGCCCGGTCGATATTTACATATTGATAATACCAGTAGTAATCGCGTTCGGGTTCTTCAGGTTGCGGCTCTAAAAATTGCGAATGACTAATAATCGTCGCGATGGTGATTGGCGTAACCGCTTCGGGTTCAATGTCAAACACATAGTAATCATTGGAATACCAGTATTCATCGGTCGTCCAATGATATGTGGATACGCCAAATCCAATGAAATTAAACGTTTTAGAAATTAACAAGGCTTTGTGATTATATAAAGCCTCGCTATAAGACCAACCATAATCTTCAAACGACATAATTAAAGGAGCGCCCACTACGACAGGATTATCGGGGTCAGAAATATCAAACATCGTCAGTTTGAGACCGGAGATTTGATTTCCTGCGGCTTCATAACCGATACCAATGATCAGGTCTGTATCCCAAATATGTTGGTATGTAGCGTAACCTGTAACTTCAAGACCAGCGCGAATTGTAGGATTGGTGGGATCGGATAAATCAATGACATACAGGGGATCTGTTTGTTCATAGGTGACAACCGTGGCCATTTCGCCATTGAATCGAACTGACCGGACCGTTTCACCAGGTTTTCCTAGCCCTTCATCAAGCAGGGCAACAGTGGTCAAGCTTCGCTTTTCATCGATTGTTTCCCGTTTAAAAACATATAACCGATTTACGACATTATCGCCCCAACCAAACGTGGTTACTAGACGTAAGTATCCATCGTATTCGTCAATCGCAAATTGATTGAGGACATATCCTTCATAAAATGAAGAGCCACCAAATGTCACCGTTCCATCCGCTTCAAATAGATACGACATCATGAGTCCATAAGAGCCATAAGTTTGCGTAAATTGATTGTAGACATAGTAATAGCTGGCGAGGTAAATGGCGTTAGGGCTGACATAGATAATGCCCCAACTGGATACCCCGAGAAATATATCAAATTCGAGTGTCGGTTCTTCATTAAGAAAAATCGTGCTAATGATGGTAAAACTTTCAGTCGGCATTCCTTGATTGTATTTAATATCCGAAATGGAAGGAACGATTACTTCCTCATCCATTTTAAATACGGGGCGCGGATCATCATCTTCTTCGACCATCACCGGATAATGATTTGAAATAACATAAAGCCGATTGTCGATGCGACGCGAGGAGATAATCGAGCCATTGATTTCAAGTTCATGATCAAGCGATAAATCGTCTAAATCATAAAGAAGGACTACCGTCTGCGGTATCCCATACCAGTACATATAATCGAGATAAATTTCATTTTCGCCAAAATTAGTTTCGTAAGTGAAATACGTGTAGCGTTGTCCAAGCACGATAAGATAATCGTCGCTTAAATATATATCGGAAAAATACGTATAACTATTTGATTCGTTTTCAGTCGTCATCGTATTATCAAGCACTAATTCCATCGCTCCGTTTTGAAGCACATCAACGACCTGAAGGCGATTGTAATTAATCTTATAAATGCGGTTGCCGTCCGTTTTGATGATATCGCCCTCGTCAACGCCTTCGACTTGGATATTAGTTTCAGAGTGGTCTTCAGTTTGCGACTCTCCATCTGTCATCGCCGTGGTGCTTGAAGAGGCCGTATTTTCATAATCACCTGTTTCTGGAGTATCGCGGTTATAGTTGGTATCGATCAAATCCCGAAGTTCGTCAGCATCACGAACCTGGGCCAACCCATAATCGCCACTTTCTATTAATGGCGCGCGACCTGATAAAATAATCGCGCCAATCGCGACTGATGCCACAAGAGTCGCCATTAAAGATCCGCTGGCAAAAACAAATGGTTTCCATTTTTTGGGCTTAGGGCGATTGATAGTGCCTTTGTTTGATGAAAATTCTAAATTGCCAGAAAAATCAAGATGTGGCGTTTTATCTTTAAAATATTCACGACCGTCGGTTTTAATCTTTTTCTTGAAGTCTTTCATGATTGTCTGCTCCTTCATTGGCATACGACACTTTTAGGGTCGCTAGCGCTTGTTTGTAAAGCCGATGAGTGTTAGTTAGCGGGGATTCAATCAAGTGGGATATTTCCTGGAAAGTTAATCCATAAACGAGATGGTACGCGATGATCAGATTTTCTATTCGTGACAAGTTTTTATGCCACAAGGAGATAAAATCGCTTGGATCGTCATTTTGCCCCATATAATTCCAAGTAGTTTCATCTAATAGTTGCTCGCCTGGTTTTTTTATAGCATTAAGAGCCAGGTTCTTGGCAATTTGGATAATCCAACTATGAAATTTTAAGGGGTTTTTTAATGTCTTAACTTCCGTAAACACTTTGATGAAGGTGTCTTGCAACAAATCTTGACTTGTCTCGACATGCTTCGTAATGCTGAATATGATTACATAAAGCAGGTCGCGATAATGGTCGTACATGTTGTTAAAAGCTGCTTCATCTCCCGCTTGAAGGCTTACAATCGTGGTGATTGGCAATCGCTTAAACATCGCTATTCCTCTCGGCCTTCACATATATAGACAATCGAAGGACACCTTTTTTTCCAAAAACAATCATTAGTCACTATTATAATTTTTTAATGATCGTTTTGATACTTCCTAGTATAGGTAATATCTTGCAAAATAGACACTTATCGCTATAATTAAAACGAGTCGGGACGTAGCACAGCTTGGTAGTGCGCTACCTTGGGGTGGTAGAGGTCATGAGTTCAAATCTCATCGTTCCGACCATTTTTTTATTTAAAGAGGAAAAACCGCGAAATGCATTGCAAATCGCGGTTATTTTTATTAAACGAGATTTAATCAACCAAAGCGCTTGATTAATTCCCAACGTTGTTGTGCATGCTGGGCGCTGCTCGACAAGATTTCTTCAGCGTGTTCGGCATTGACGACTGGCAAGTTGGAGAACCGCGTTTCTTGCATTAAAAATTCACGGAATTTAGAGAAATCTGGTTCCTTGCAATCAAGCGTCAGCGGGCTCTTGCCTTGGATTACTAAGCGTGGGTCATACCGGAAGATCGGGAAGTAACCACTTTCGACGGCTTTCTTTTGGACCGATGTTGCCACGGCTAAGCCACCCTTAATATCGTGGGCAACGCATGGTGAGTAAGCAATGACTAGACTTGGTCCATCATGATATTCTTCGGCTTCTTTTAAGGCTTTAATTGTTTGCATGTAGTTAGCGCCCATAGAAATTTGGGCGACATAAACATGACCATACACCATCGCCATCGTCGCTAGGTTCTTCTTGGCTTGCGTTTTACCGCTCGCGGTAAATTTTGCGATGGAACCGGCTTGTGATGATTTTGACGATTGGCCACCAGTATTGGAGTATACTTCGGTGTCTAATACCAGGATGTTGACATCCTCATTGCTCGCCAATACATGGTCAAGACCGCCAAAGCCGATATCGTAAGCCCAGCCATCACCACCGATAATCCAGACTGACTTATCAACGAGATCTTGTTCATATTTGAGCACTTCTTTGATTTCGTCATTTTTGGAGGCTTTGATTTCAGCCACGAGTTCTTTGACAAAGCCACGGACGACATCGCGGTTTTTGATGTTTTGTAAATATTTGTCGATTAATTCCTGAAGTTTAGGTTCGACATCAGTGCGCACTTTCGTAAAGATAGAGGCAATCATGCCAAGTTTTTGATCGGTAGCTAAACGCATACCGAAACCAAATTCAGCGTTATCTTCAAATAAACTATTGGCCCAGGCGACGCCTTCGCCGTTTTTATCGGTGCAGAATGGCGTTAATGGGGTCGATGAAGAATAAATCGAGGAGCAACCAGTCGCATTGGCAATGAGCATATCACGGCCGAATAGTTGGGTGGCTAAGCGATAGTATGGTGTTTCACCACATCCGGCACAAGCGCCACTTACTTCCATGTAAGGCGTCAAGAAACCAGCGCCTTTGACAGTTGTTAGCGGGAAGATGTCGCCCTTATACTCAATATTCTTGTACAAGTATTGAGCGGCGGGTTCTTGATAGAATTGGGATTTAGCATCTACCATTTCTAAAGCGCGCTTGCCAGGTCCTTTGCCTGGGCATTGGACGACGCAAATCGAACAACCAACGCAGTTTTTAGGACTTACTTGAATCCGATATTTTAATCCTTTGACAGCGGCTGGTCCAAATGCGTCGAGCATCTCCCCATCCCTAACTTCTTCGGGCCCATCAGCTATTTCTTGATCATTTAACAAGAAGGCGCGAATCGTGGCATGGGGGCACACGAAGGCGCATTGGTTACATTGAATGCAGTTTTCTTTAATCCAGACTGGGACTTTATCAGCGATTTCGCGTTGCTCCTTAAAGGTAATATTGTTTTCCATCGTGCCGTCGAGCAATTCATAATCGAGAAACTTGGAAACCGGAATATCGTCACCTTCAAGCGCGGCAATGGGAGCCACAAAGGTATCCCAGTATTCATCGCCGGTGTCTTTGCGAGTGTACAAAGGTGGTAGTTTTGACCATTCGGCATCTACTTTAATTTCTCGTAAACCCTCAGCGCCACCATCGATGGCTTTGAAATTCTTTTCCACGACATCGCTGCCTTTGCGCGAATAGGTCTTTTCCACTAGTTTTTTCATCCAGGCTTGAGCATCTTCATAAGGAAGTATGTCTTGGTTTAGATAGAAGAAACTCGCTTGAAGAATGGTATTCGTATGACGTCCCATGCCAATTTCTTCAGCGATTTTGTTAGCGTCAATCACAAAGAATTTGGCCTTTTTGGTCGCCAATTGATATTTGATGCGATTCGGCAATAGTTTGATAAGCGTTGCATCGTCAAGATTGGTATTTAATAAGAAGGTGCCTTTATCTTTGAGATGGCGAAGCATATCGAATTTGTATAAATAACTATCGAGCGAACATGATAAGAAATGCGCCTTATCGATATAGTAGGTACTATGGATTGGCTTTTTGCCAAACCGTAGGTGGCTCATCGTCACGCCGCCAGCTTTTCGGGAGTCATACGCAAAGTAAGCTTGGGCATATTGACCCGTAGCATCGCCGATAATCTTGATCGAAGATTTATTGGCGCCGACGGTGCCATCGCTTCCCATGCCGTAGAATAAGCATGCTTTATACTCTTCTTTTAATTGAAACGACTCATCAGAGGGAATCGAGCGATGCGTTACATCATCGGTAATGGAGATGGTGAAATTGTGCCAAGGTTTATCGGCAAGAAAGTCATAAACGACTTTAAGGTGACTTGGTTGTGTGTCTTTGCTTGATAAGCCATAGCGGCCGCCATATACTTCAATGTCGCGACCTTCTTGCTTTAAAGCTGTTAAAACATCGACGTATAATGGTTCGCCGGTAGCGCCTTGCTCTTTGGTGCGGTCTAGGACCGCGATTCGTTTCACAGTTGCCGGCAATACGCCAATTAAGTGTTTCGTGGAAAATGGGCGATATAGATGCACTTTGACTAAACCGATCTTCCGACCTTCAGCTAACAGGGCATCGACAACTTCGCCAATCGCTTCGGTAACCGAACCCATGGCAATAATGACATACTCGGCATCTTTGGCGCCTTTATAAGTAAAAGGAGCGTATGCGCGGCCAGTTAAGCGGCTGACTTCTTGGAAATACTTTTCTGCGTATCCTAGCACTTTTTCATAATGCACGTTTTGCGCTTCGCGGCCTTGGAAATAAATGTCGCCATTTTCAGCCCCGCCACGAGTAACTGCGTGGCCATGAGGATTTAATGCCCGGTCGCGGAATTTTTTGATTTTGTCATGCGGTAGTAGTTTTTTCCATTCTTCATCATCGATAAATTCAACATTTTGAATTTCATGAGAAGTCCGAAAACCATCGAAGAAATGTAGCACCGGTGTTTCGGCATCCATCGCTAATAAATGCGCTAGGGGTGTTAAATCGGCGACTTCCTGCACCGAATGGGAACAAACCATGGTGATGCCGGTTTGACGCACAGCATATATATCTTGATGATCGCCAAAAATTGAAAGAGCGCGCGTCGCGATGCTTCGGGCAGCCACATGTAAAACAGCGGGAAGCAATTCCCCTACCCATTTATAAATGTTGGGAATCATTAATAATAAGCCTTGGCTGGCAGTATAGGTGGTGGCAAACGAGCCCGCTTGGAGCGAACCATGAACAGCGCCGGCGGCACCGCCTTCTGATTGCATTTCCACAACTTTACCCTTGGAACCAAAGTAATTCAATTTTCCTTGGGAAGCATAGACATCGACAAGTTCGGCCATCGGAGTCGAAGGAGTGATTGGATAGATGCTGGCCACTTCTGTAAAATTGTAACTTGCAAGGGCGGCCGCATTGTTTCCATCGACTGATAGGAATGTTTTCTTAATACTCATAATGTCCTCCATAAAACCAATCATTAGTATACTTGATACTAACTTTATACTCAACAACGCATTTTTAATCGTTAATAGTCAAAGACTATTATTTGCTCTTTTTTTGGATTTTGCGAACTTTCAATTCTTCCGTGGCGACGCGTTTCAAAAGACGTAACTCGGCATCGGACATTTGTCGTGATTTATCAACAATCCCATCAGTGGTCATCCGATCGTAGACGAATTCAATGACACTTCGATAGGGTAATGGCTTTTTCTTTGACGGTGACGTTTTTCTTGCGGTTGCACGAGTTTTAAGATTCACCTCAAGAAATGTTTCTATTTCGGGGATCAATTCTTTCAGGTCAAAGCTGAAATCAATCGTGACGATGGGATTAAAGTTAGCGCAAAGCGCCTGAATCGCTTCGGGCACAATCCCGATTTGCTGCGAAAGATGTTCGGCCGTTACGAATTTGGATTTGTTTGTTTTTAACGAAATCAGAATTTTTTCTAATTGTTTTAATTCAATTTTGTTCATATTTTAATATTAACACCAAATTATTTAATTTTTACGATAAACAAAAAACACCACACGAAAATGGCAAAACTGCTTGTGTTTAATTTGCTAAATGTGCGCTTTTTTTGGAGGTTGACATCACGCAATTGGCAATCCTGTTTATAGCGAGGTATTTATAAAAAAGCGAATTTATTGAGTCCATTAACAAAAGCAATATCTCAATTATTTATCATTCCATAGCTAATAATGTCCGTTTTTGGCAATCTCTCTTGATATATCAACTTAAATCCGAAATGTTCATACAAATAAACGTTTTTCCTATTCTGAGTTTCAAGAAATGCTATCTCATCGTTCATCGTAAGTTCCGCTATTTTGGGTCTTACCAAACTGCGGGAAATTCCTTGACCTTGAAATGATGGGTCGATTACTAAAACATCTAAACAACAATAATTTTTTTTCAAATAACGTTTATGAAGGCGGGTTATCCATTTTTGATATTTAATCATCTTAATTATGGGTCCCAAACCAATCGATAATATCAATATCGCGCCCCTAACTATATCGATAATCCTATATTTAGAATTGTTATTTTTTGAGCTTTTCCATATTACAAAACCCTTGAAATGATCAGCGGTAGTATACAAGTGCTTAAAGTCCATTTTTAGTTTAAACCGATATAATCTTATCAATTTGACAAATCGAGAAGTTTCGTTTGGAAAAAAATATATGTGTAAAGGATCTTTAAACATCGCTTTAGCAAAAACATTGGATGCTCGCTTTAAATCTTCTATGTTCGCTTTAATCAAGTAACCACCTCTTACCAGTGTTTGTTGTTCAAACATTAGTCTGTATTTTTATCATATCGCTAAATAATGAATTGTGAGACGAACAAAATCAATTTTAGAATCTCGACATTCGGTGATTTTTTAGTCACTTGTCGTTTGTGTAATGCCCATCATTATTTTGTCTTTTCATTTTTCAAAAAAAACACCTGAAAACAGGTGTTACACACTAATGGTGAACCGTATAGGATTCGAACCTATGACCCGCTGATTAAGAGTCAGCTGCTCTACCAGCTGAGCTAACGGTCCATGCGTTAGATATATTATAACAATACGGGCAAACTAGCAAGTTTTATCAACTCAAAATCCAATAAAAAAAGCCCGTCATAAGACGGGCTAATCCGAATAAATTTAAACTAGGCAGCAGGTACTAATGTGACATCGCTAGGTGGAATTGGAAGCAACTGCGGTCCATTATACCAGCCAAGCACGCCAGTAAATGTGACAGTGGCCCCATCAACAGCTGCTGTTAGCACATCGGCAATTGCTTGGCGACGAATGGTCGTGCCATTAACATCGTTATGGTAGTTAAGGTAGACCTTGATCGATAAAGCACCAAGTTTCATGTAGAACGTGAAGTGACCGCCAAGAATAATGTCTCCAGTTGCTACAGCATCAAATGTAAGACCTGTCACCGTAACTAGTTTGCCATCATCACCGGCAACAAGGTTCGGCCAATCAGCTTCGGTAACGATTGTTGGCGTCGGTTCCGTCGAAGTGGGACCGGGATTAACTAGAATTATACGGGTGATGTAGGAAAGTTGTCGCATGCCACCATAGCGGGCAAATGTGCCCATCGCTTCAATGTAATCGCCAACGGCAATCAAGGAGAGAAGTTCGGGGGTGTACGATAATTTATATAGGTTGATGCCTGTAGTGCCATCGTGCAGATAGGCCGAATCCCAATCGAGCATGTGACGTGTTAAATATCCCTGGACTCTCACGATAGTGCCACCATAGGTATCCGTTGGTCCACCTTCCGGCGGATTAACTGTATTAAGAGGAATAAGTGGAACTTCCGAATAATCGGCTATTTCAGGTAGTAATGTAATCGGGTATGTTTTGCTCTTCGTTAAGCCATCGAGTGTCGCGGTGGCGATGAGTTCACTATCAACTGGATCTTCGCCAAATTTTGGGAAGATGGGGGCCGCCAAATAAATGGGAGTATTGGAAATTAACGTGGGGATTTCATCCCGTTCTTTAAGTTCATTCCAATACTCGGCTGTTTCATCAGGATAGGCCCAAGAAATGACGACTTCGTGTTCAACGTCCTTTTTTTCATCATAGACGGTAACCGACCGAAGCAAGAAGATTACGCCGTCGATTTGTTCGCGCGAATTCTCGTAAACTTCAAGCGATTGACCATTATTTTTAATGGCGAGCGTTGGAGTGGCTAAAGCCTGCTCTAGGAAGGCTTCCGTGGCGGCGTTTCCGCAGCCTGTTAATCCGATACTAAGTAATAAACCGACTCCAATCGTAGCTAATTTGAATTGTCTAATCATGTTGTCTCCTTTCAACCGACCAATTCGGTTATGGCAACGCCATTGAATAACTGAAGTTGATAGTTCTCGTAGAATGGGGCGACATAGCCACTTATCGTATAGCTAGCGCCTAGTTCAAACCAATCATAGTCGACATAAGGGAACATGCCCCCATCAATTCGAAGATTGAATGATACTTCTGTTCCAAAGAAATAGGCATAAATCGTAAGGTTGTCATTGGGATCTTTACGCCAATAATCGCCCACAGTGTATCCTTCATCGATAGTTTCACCATCAAATGTCACTTGTCTAATCGTTACGTTGGTGGACACATAAAATCCATTAAGCGGTGCAAATGAAGAACTTGATTCGACCGTCATCTCGGAAATGTCAAGCGGCTCCGCACTTCCGGCCTCCGGTTCGATGCCGTTAGTCTCTAACATGGTGGCGTAATCTTCAGCCGCAGGATGCGTAATCCGAATATAAGGATATTTTTGTGAATAAGTTGTGAGTTCGGGATCTGTTAATTGGACGTTTTCGTTAAAAGTCGTAACTTTGCAATAAAATTCAACAATGTCGCCTGGAGTTTGGAAGGGGGCATCGCGATACTGCGTAAACATGAAAATGCTCGCGTAATTACCTTCATCATCAGGATCATAAACGTCCCTAACGACGAGATTATTGGCAATACTTCCTAGCACGACGACGCGTAACCTAATCCGCGTGGAATCAGATAGAGAAATCATCACGGGTTGTTCGTTTTCATCGAGAACAGCATCGCCATTACGATCCCGTAAAGGTATGGTTTGGCCAAACGCTTCGCGGGCAAAACGAATGGATATGTCATACACTTGACCCGAATAATCGAACGAGGGATCGCTTTCCCCATAAATGCGGGCACCTGTAGCCGAAGCATGTGTGCCAGCGCGCTGGAAGGCGTCATAATAATCGCAAATCGTCGAACGCTCAAACATGAGGTTTTCTGTATAAGCTTGTTCGACTAGTTCCAGATTTAACAGGCGATATTGTTGGCTTTCAAATGGTTTATACCAAACAAAACCTAGATAACGGCCACCCGAACTATCAGTCACGCCGAACACGTCACGATCGTTAATTAATACAATGCTTTCAGCGCTTAAAAGTTTCTCTTTAGTGAATGCACTCGCGGCTTTACCCCAAGGTTGAATTTTCCCAGTCGATTCAGGAGTGTTAATGCCGAGAAAGCGGACGGCTATGTTGGTATTTCCAACATAAAACCGGGCGGTATCACCATCAGTATTGCTGCGCAATGTGACAATGCCAACACCATCGGAAAGGAAATTCTTGCCGATAAGATTAGCCTCGAGAGATAAATTATCGGTCTCCACAGTATTTAAATCAGCCGGTGTTAAAGATAACGGCTCACTCGAACCGCAGCCAGCCAATATAATCGCTAGACCGGCGATAATGGGTAGAAAGGTGCGTCGAAGTCTCATTTAGTTTCTATTCCTCTTCAACAACTGGTTCGATATAACGCGATAGTTGCGAATAACTATAATCGATAATTTCTTGAGAAGTCATGGCAATACCATCTTTTCCATAGAATAACATCGGGAAGATGGTGCCAATTTGTTCACGAATGTCGCTGCTGCCTACAAATCCTGGATCAACGAATTTTGTCCAGTTATTCGCTTCGACACCATAAGTTAAAGCATTAACTTTGGCGGCGCCGATTTTGCTAAGGTTGGAAGCGGAATCATCAGTGGTGCCAATGTAAGCTTGATACAAGGGGGATTCAAGTCCCGAAGTGGTTACCGGATAGTAACCAGTGTTAATGGCAAATTCCGCGTTGGCAACAGTTGTTACAAATTTTACAAATAGCCATGAAGCTAATACTTTTTGGGCATCGCGCTTTTTGAAGATGGCAAGGTTTGTACCTTGTGAAATAACGTATTTATGATTTTCATCTTTGGCAATTACGGGGTGGATTTCTACATCAAAGGCGCCACCGGTGGGAACATTATTGTAAACACCAGCGGATGAAGAAATCGTCATAACTGACTTCAATCCCACGAATGGAACGGAGTTATAAGACGCTTCGCCAAATGAAGGTGGAATCGCAAAGATTTGATCATCGTGAAGTTCTTTGAAGAAATCGAGCATTTCAATCGTAGCCGGATTATCATATTGGACATAGCCCTTGGTGATATTTTCGCCCATTTTGGTGTAGGTACCGCCCCATTGACGGACTAATGTAATGAAGAGATTGCTCGTGGAGTCATAAGAGAATGGCCTAAAATCTTCCATCGATACGCCCGAAAAATCAAGCAATAATTTCGGATAGCCGGTTTTGCCAGCGTTAGGATTAACGTTATTGTATTCATCGATTTTGCTACCATAAGCGCCAACGCGGGCCATCGTCGCCAAAATCTTTTCGCCAACAGTTCTGACTTCATCCCAAGTGGTCGGGATAATAATACTTGTATCTTTTGTCGATATCCAGTCCATAAACGTCTTGTTGACGACCATAACTTCGGTCGATTTATTAAAGGGGATACCGAGCGTATATGGATCGGTTTTTTCTTCGTCTTTGAATTGGAACGATCTATTTTCGGTCATGTAGTCAGCAATATAGTCATCAACATCGACGCTGATGTCCGGATCGGTCGATTCAAGGAAGGGATCGAGTGCGTATTGGATGCCCGAGCGAATATAGCTCGCGAAGTGGTCCGGATATCCAACGGCGATATTGGGGTAGGAATTCGATGTAATTGAAAGATTAATCGCTTTCAACAAGTTATCGTAGCCACCCTTTGACGTATGGGTGACTTTAATCCACGGATACGCTTCTTGGAATTGTTCAATCGCTGGATCGATGCCAAGACTAGTAACTGAAGAGCCAAAACCCGTCCAAAAGTCGATTTCGAGCGGATTTGTTTCCGAATATGCGGCCTCAAGTTCGTCAATGGTCAATGCGGCGGCCGCTGTTGGAAGTTGGACTTCGTAAGTGGCGACATTGCTGCATCCAGCGGCGAAGACAATGGTCATCATTGAGGCAAGTCCCGTGACCGTGTATTTTAGTAATTTATTCATTATGCTGCTCCTTTATTATGTAATTAATTATACACCTATAAGGTGTATTAAAACCTAACCTTTAATGCCACTACGAGAAACACCCTTCATGATGTACTTCTTGAACACCAAGAAGAATATTAACAACGGAGTGGTAACCACAACAGATGCGGCCAGTTTGATATTGTTCCATTGTGAGTATTCTTGTGATTGGAAAATACTCATCAAGCCATTGGCGACAAGTTGCATGGAATCGCTTTCCGTGACTAATGCCGGCCAAATGTAGGCATTCCATGTTCCCATGATTTCTAAGATGATAACGGTAACGATGGATGGAAGGGCGATGGGAATCATTACTTTCCAAAGATAGGCAAAATCGCCATAGCCATCGACTTTGGCCGCCAGATACAATTCATTGGGAATTTGCTGGAATGTTTGGCGTAGATAGAACATATAGAAAACACTTACTGAGAATGGAAGAATTAAAGCCATGAAGGTATCGCGCCACTGTAGGACCGAAATCGTTTGGTAATTGGTAATGACCATCATTTCGCCTGGAATCATCATCGTGGCGAGCAGGATGGTAAATAGAACTTCCTTCCCTTTGAAGTTAAGACGCGCAAAAGCGAACGCCGCCAACACCGTAGTAACTAACGAAATCGTGGTGGTTGCTAAAGCGACGAAAATCGTATTCAAATAATAACGACCAAAGTTGACTTGGGCAGTTCGTCCAAACACCAAAATGAAATTGGCAAAGGTAATCTCGCTTGGGAAGAACCCTAATGTTCCAGTAATGCGCTCCATTTCCACAGTCGCATTGCTCTTTAAGGAAGTAACAATCATCCAATAAAAAGGAATAAGGATAAACAAGGCTAAAATAGTCAGGAAGCCATACAGCAAGATAGTGCTAAAGAATTTCGTTACTTTGTAACGTTGCATTGCTTTTTGATCTGCAAAGTATATGTCGCGATCGAGAGCCATAATTTGCCTCCTCCCTAATAGTGAATCCGCTTCTTGCTAATGAAGAATTGGACTCCCGTGATTAATAAAATAATAATTAGAAGCGTAATGCTGCCCGCGGCTGCTTTGCCGGTATCCGTCCGCATGATTTTGTAGACATAACCAACAATGGTAATCCATGTGTTGCCATCGCTACCACCAAAGTTAAATGGCCCCATGCCGAATATCGAAATGACTGATGTATACATCTTGAACGCCCCGATAAATGAGGTAATCGTTATGTAGAATATTTGCGGGGAAAGTAACGGGACGGTGATTTTGGAGAAAATCCGATATTTGTTACTTCCATCGATTCTGGCAGCATCGTAGTATTGCTTATCAATGCTAGCAAGCCCAGCCATAAACACGAGTACTTTGAAGGCTAAGCCATTCCACAATGAAGAAGTAATCATGACGACACCCATATTGAACTTCGTGGCTCCATCTGCGCCGACCCAGTTTTGACCTTCAAGGCCAAAAAAGGTGAGCAGTTGATTCATAAGACCACTATCGTATTTCGAGAAAATGACATTGAATACCATGCCTAGCGCAATGGCGTTTGTGACATATGGTAAGAAGAATATCGTTTGGTAAAGCCCTTTTAGCGCCTTGATATTATGTAACGCTACAGCAAGTAAAAGCGACACCACAATTGTCAACGGGACGCTAACAATAACTAAAATACCCGTGTTGACGATGGCGTCGATAAATACCGGGTCCGAGAGAACCGCCGCGTAATTACCAAAAGAGGGGAAAGCATCAAAAGTATTGCCGAACAACCACAGCCCGGCGCCGGGTGCCCAAGCAAAATTATCCATAAAGGATAATAAGAAGGTATTAACAATCGGGAAGAAAATGAAAATGGTTAAAAAGAACAAGGCCGGAGCCAGTGCTATTACCGCTTTCCATCCATCGCGTTTGCCTTCAATCATTATTTAATCCTCGTTCCATCGGTTTCAAACACATAAAACCGTTTCGCGGATAGCGTCATCTTGCCGGGAGACACTTTTGAGTATAGTTCGCTTGGAATAATAACCCGAGCTTTAGAATTCGGACCGACAAATTTACCCACAAGAGAAATATCGCGGCCAATCGTTTCAATGAAATCGACCAAGATTGTGATTTTTCCCGAAGTGCCTTCTTCAATCGTGAATGCCTCGGGGCGAATACCAATATAGACTTTGCGATTTTTATGCGCTTCAATACGAATTTTTATAAGCGCTGACTCAAGGTCTGCTTCCGTCCCTTTATAGCCAAATAGTTTAGCGTGGATCACGACATTGGACAGTGTCAATTCAAATGGCACATGAACAGTCTCATTGCCTTCCTTATGTTCCATCGTTTGATGCATCGCTAGATAGAAATCTTCAAATGAATTTGTATAGCCGCGTTCCTTGAGAATGGCGTGAACTTCTTGACCATCGAGCGCTAAATCACCTTTAGATTCATAGCCACGATCGAAGATTTTGCCATCTAGCAACAACTTGCCATCGCGCAGTTCAGCCTCAATGATATTAATTGCCGGAGAACCTAAGAATTTGGCGACGAACATATTGATGGGTTCATTATAAACTTTCTGGGGTTCATCGACTTGTTGGACAACACCTTTTTCCATCACGACGATGAAGTCGGAAATTGACATCGCTTCTTCTTGGTCGTGTGTGACAAATATCGTGGTAATGCCTGTTTCTCGTTGAATTCGCTTTATTTCTTCACGGGTCTGGAGTCGTAACCGTGCGTCGAGATTACTGAGCGGTTCATCAAGCAATAACACGCGGGGCCGTTTGGCTAAAGCCCGGGCAATGGCCACACGTTGCTGCTGACCGCCCGATAATTGTTTCGGTTTGCGCTCTAAATAAGGCTTGATATCAACAAGTTCAGCCATGCTTTCGGTAATCGCGTTCATTTCAGCTTTCGTATAGCGGCGCGGTTTTCCCGTTTCCGGATCATGATAATCCTTAATGTTTTCGAGCGGGAAAAGAATATTACCACGGACTGTAAAATGGGGATATAGGGCATAGTTTTGGAAGACTAAGCCAATTCCCCGTTTCTCAGGCGGAACGTTAGTAACATCGCTATCGCCGAAGAAAATTTGCCCTTCGGTCGGTTTATGAAGTCCGGCAATCAAATATAATGTCGTCGATTTACCGCATCCAGATGGTCCTAAAAGGCCAACTAGCTTCCCATCAGGAATCGTAATCGACATCTTGTCGACAGCGCGTGTGACATCACCTTTTTTTCCTACGAATGTCTTCGATAGATTTTGCAGTTTTACTTCCATTATTGTTCCTCCGAAAGTGTCCTTGCTAATATTTTATTTATCATAATCGCGACCACTTATTAGCAGTAACGAAAAAGATTTACCTTACGATTCTTCGTCTTTTTTTGCTTCCTCGCCAATATGTGAACGTTCTTCCGTGAGGCGATATTGTTCGCGTTTCATTTCTTGAAGTTCCGTTTCCGCCTGCAGCTTACTTTCGTAAGCACCCGCTTCTTGTTCATTAGCGAATATTAAGGATTGTTTGAGATTGACCACCGATGTGCCGGCCACATAATCGTGCGCCGAACGGTTTCCTTTTGTGAAAATCATCAGGGTGTAACTAATTAAAAAAGCGCCCATTATCGTATAGATTGAAAGAACAATTTCCATGGCGAAAAAAGCGAAGCGCGCGAATACTTGCCAAACCTTAATTTGATAACCTTGTTTGGACACAACGGCTAAGTTAAACATCTTTTTGGACAATGTTTGACCATTCTTAAAAAGCAAAGGGAATAATAGATAGAGGACCGCTATCGAAATCAAGCCCGATATCGATAGTATCTGCAGCGAATAATTACTGATTTGTGCCGCTAGTTCGGCATAAGGAGCATACCTTGCTAAATCCTGTTGCGCTGCGGTATAGGCGGCAAGGTAAAAGGCATCCAATTCCTCGGTGGTTGCCGTATCAAGCGGAACGCCGACTTTGCTCGGGTCGGGATTATCGAGTTCGTCGACATCATATTCAAAATAAATGGTAATCGAATCATCGGTGGACCCGATATTGAGGATGTGTTCGTTATACCACTCGTTTGAAAAAACAAACGGGTCGGTTTCTTCAAGATAAATCTTGCCCTCGCGAAATTCAGCGTAGTAATTATAAACGGCTGCGGGAATATTTTCGGTAGAAACATAAGTGATGACTGTCGTCTCGGGATCTTCAATGTATAAATTGCTTTCAAGTTGAATCGCAACATAGTCTTGCTGAATTGCCGTCGTATTGTACAAGCTATCATAAATGGGGCTGATGACAAAGGTAAGAAGCGTGAGCCAAAGTAAAATAGCAATCAAAAAATCAAGGATAGCGGCTCCTGACCGTTTGGCGAGATTGGCAGATACGATGTTCGTATTTTTTTCCATATAAATTATTTATTATTATTTACTAATATGCTGATAAATGCAACGAAAAGTATCTTTTGTCCAATAAAAAAGGCCTAGGTTACTAGGCCTTGTTAGAGGCTGACTAAAGATTATTTAATAATATCGGCAACGGTGCCAGCACCAACAGTGCGACCGCCTTCGCGAATTGAGAACTTGGTGCCTTTTTCAATGGCGACAGGGTGAATCAATTCGACGTTGAAGGTGACGTTATCGCCAGGCATGACCATTTTGATACTTTCGGGCAAGGTGATGACGCCAGTAATATCGGTGGTCCGGAAGTAGAATTGCGGACGATAGTTGCTTAAGAATGAAGTGTGTCGACCGCCTTCTTCTTTGGTAAGAATATAGACGGTAGCCGTGAACTTCGTATGCGGGGTAACCGAACCGGGCTTTGCTAAGACTTGACCACGTTCGACTTGGTCGCGGTTAATACCACGGAGCAAGACGCCAACGTTATCGCCAGATTGCGCTGAATCAAGTAGTTTACGGAACATTTCGATACCGGTAACGATTGATTTTTGCGTTGGGCGAATACCAACGATTTCCACTTCTTCATTTAAGCGTAAGGTACCACGTTCAACACGGCCAGTGACGACGGTGCCACGACCAGTAATCGTTAACACGTCTTCAATTGGCAGCAATAATGGTTTATCGTTATCGCGAACGGGGTTAGGAATGTAAGTGTCAACCGCTTCCATTAATTCAAGAATGCACTTATCAGCGCCTGGTTTACCTTCAAGAGCATCGCGGGCGGAACCGCGGATGACGGGAATGTCATCGCCAGGGAAATTGTATTTGGATAAAGTGTCGCGGACATCCATTTCAACGATGTCGACTAATTCTGGATCATCGACAGCATCGACTTTATTTAGGAAGACAACGATATAAGGAACACCAACTTGACGGGCTAATAAGATGTGTTCTTTGGTTTGAGCCATAACGCCATCATTAGCAGCGACGACAAGAATCGCCCCATCCATTTGTGCGGCGCCGGTGATCATGTTTTTGACATAGTCAGCATGCCCTGGGCAGTCGACGTGAGCGTAGTGCCGTGCCTTAGTAGCGTATTCAATATGAGCAGTATTAATTGTGATACCACGAGCTTTTTCTTCGGGGCTGGAGTCGATTTCATCATATGCTTTCGCTTTGCCGCCGACTGTTGCCGCCAAAACTTTAGTGATTGCGGCGGTTAATGTCGTTTTGCCGTGGTCAACGTGACCAATGGTCCCGATATTAACATGAACTTTACTTCGATCAAACTTTTCTTTTGCCATTTTGATTCTCCTTTGTTAATTCAACGAATTAATATTATAGCAAATATTATATAAAATCAATACAAGGATTGACTTACTACCGAGTGGAAATTCCCGCTTTTTTGATAATCTCATCGGCGACATAGCGGGGGGTCTCGCCATAATAACCAAACTGCATCGAGTAGTTGCCGCGACCTTGGGTAATTGACCGTAAATCAGTGACATAACCAAACATTTCCGCGAGTGGCACATCAGCGTCGATAACTTTGGCGTTACCGCGTTGTTGTTCGCCCGTCATTTGGCCGCGCCGGCGTGAGATATCGCCGATGACATCGCCATAATATTGCTCGGGAACCGTGACTTCGATTTTCATGATTGGTTCAAGAATCACGGGGTCGCATTTCTTAGCGGCTTCTTTTAATGCCAAACTAGCCGCTATTCGATAGGCGCCTTCAGACGAATCAACATCGTGGTAGCTACCATCGAATAAAGTCGCTTTTATATCAATCGTTGGATAGCCAGCGACAAGGCCGCGTTCAAGCGCTTCTTTTAAGCCTTCCATCGTCGGCTTGATGTATTCACGGGGAACGACTCCGCCAACAACGGCATCAACAAATTCAAAGCCTTTGCCAGGATTAGGCTCAAAGCGAATCCACACGTGACCATATTGGCCTCGGCCACCGCTCTGCCGGACATATTTGCCCTCGCATTCCCCGCTCCCGCGAATTGTTTCGCGATAACCGACTTGTGGAGCGCCAACATTAACTTGAACGCCAAATTCGCGTTTCATACGATCGACGATAATATCGAGATGTAGCTCACCGACACCGGCGATAATCGTTTGTCCAGTTTCGGGGTTTGTATGCACTTTAAATGTCGGATCTTCTTCGGCTAGTTTCACAAGGGCAACGCTCATTTTTTCTTGATCAGCCTTTGTTTTTGGCTCGACCGCCTGTTCAATAACAGGGGCGGGAAACTCCATTTTTTCTAGTAATAAACGATTTTTATCATCGGTAATCGTATCCCCAGTAGTCGTGTTTTTGAATCCAACAACGGCGCCGATATCGCCAGAGTGCAGTTCTTCAACTTCTTGGCGGTGGTTAGCGTGCATTAATACAAGACGGCCAATCCGTTCTTTAATACCCTTTGTCGTATTAATGACATAAGAACCCGACTTCAATGTGCCGGTGTAAATGCGAACATAAGCAAGGCGGCCAATAAAGGGGTCAGTAGCAATTTTAAATGCCAAGGCGGCCATTGGAGCGTCGTCATTTGGAATAACTTCGGTAATCGTTCCATCAGGCATTGTCGCCTTAGCGGGAGGAATTTCATTGGGGCTTGGCAAGTAATCGATAACGGCGTCAAGCAGAAGTTGGACGCCCTTATTTTTGTAGGCAGATCCACATAAAACCGGGAAGAAATCGCCTGTCAGCACGGCTTTGCGAATAACGTTCTTGATTTCGGGAATCGTTGGCTCTTCGCCTTCAAGAACCTTCACCATAAATTCATCGTCAAATTGGGCAATTGTTTCAATTAAATTAGTCCGCAAAGCCTTGATTTTTGCAACATGGGCGGGGTCGATGGGCGCGGGTTGCGGACGTTCGTCACGATTGGTGGAGTAATTATATTGGACTTGCTCGATAATATCGATGATTCCATTAAAATTGCTCTCTGTCCCGACCGGATATTGAATCGGTTCGGCATTGGCGGCCAACCGTGAGTGCATTGTTTCTACGCACATATCAAAGTCGGCACCAATAGCATCGAGTTTATTGACGAAAACAATGCGCGGAACCCCATATTTTGTGCCTTGGCGCCAAACGGTTTCCGTTTGAGGTTCGACACCATTTTTACCATCAAGGACGGTGACCGCGCCATCTAATACCCGTAATGATCGTTCGACTTCTACAGTAAAGTCGACGTGCCCAGGAGTGTCGATGATGTTAATGCGATGGCCATTCCAAAAAGCGGTTGTGGCCGCACTGGTAATCGTAATGCCGCGTTCTTGTTCTTGGACCATCCAATCCATGGTAGCCGCACCTTCGTGAACTTCGCCCATTTTATGGATTCTACCGGTAAAATAAAGAATCCGTTCCGTCGTCGTGGTTTTGCCAGCGTCGATATGGGCCATAATCCCGATATTGCGGGTATGAGCTAAATCATAATCTCTAGGCATACAAAGTTATAACTACCACTTATAATGGGCGTAAGCCTTGTTAGCTTCGGCCATTTTGTGCGTATCTTCCCGTTTTTTAACCGAGGCGCCCGTTTTATTGGCGGCATCGATTATTTCATTGGCTAATTTATCTTCCATCGTCTTTTCGTTGCGAAGACGGGCATAGGAAACTAACCAGCGCAATCCTAAAGTGATTTTGCGTTCAGCGCTAACTTCGACAGGAACTTGCAAATTGCTGGCGCCAACACGACGCGCCTTAAGTTCGACTTCAGGCATGATGTTGTTGATTGCCGTGGCAAAAACATCCATCGCTGGCGTTCCTGATTTTTCTTCAATCTTTTTAAAAGCGGTGTAAAGAATTGTTTGTGAGGTACCCCGTTTTCCATCAAGCATGATTTTGTTGATTAAACGGGTGACTAGTTTTGAATTATATAGCGGATCTGGTAAGACATCGCGCTTACTGACATGACCTTTGCGTGGCATTGTTTTGTTGCTCCTTTAATTAATCGTTTTCTTTAGGCTTTTTCGTGCCATAAAGACTGCGGCCTTGCCGTCTTTTTTCAATTCCGGCGCAATCGAGGGTACCACGGATAATGTGGTAACGAACGCCTGGTAAGTCTTTGACGCGACCACCACGAATCATCACGGTGGAGTGCTCTTGTAAGTTGTGGCCTTCACCACCGATATAGGCTGTTACTTCGTAGCCATTCGATAAACGCACACGAGCATATTTACGTAAGGCTGAGTTCGGCTTCTTAGGGGTCATTGTTCCCACACGAGTGCAGACGCCGCGTTTTTGCGCGGAGTTTTGGCTGCTTGCCCGTTTCTTAAGCGAGTTCCACCGCTTGCCTAACGCTGGTGATTTAGTTTTAAATTCGGATTTGGTCCGTCCATCGCGGACTAACTGGTTGATTGTCGGCATAAATTCACTCCTCTTTTTGTGATGTGTTAAGGTACACAATACCCGGTGTATCATTCTCCATCTTTTTAAAATGACCGTCGCCGGTCACCGCTTGGAGATTTTTGTCCTTCAAAAGTATAGCGACCATCATGTCGCATTGCAACAAAAATTATCTTAGTTACTTAAAAAAGTAAGTGTTGCTTCGTACCGATTAATATCATCGACACGAAAAGAAAATGGTAATTGCGAACCATCGTTGAAGGTAAAATCAAGAAAATCGACCACCCCAAATGAATCATCTTCAACAAACAAAGTATCGTTTGAGGCCATTTCCCCCGTGAGAAATGTCGTTTGTTCGCCTTTTTCAAGCAACCGATAGATTAAATGTTCATTTAAGGTGGTGGCATAAGTATTAGTATGGCCAATCTGTCGATAGTAGGCACTGTTTCCGTAAACTTCAGCCGATAAATCCGCTTGCGGTCCTTCATCTTCATAACCCAGAAAAGCATCAAGCGGCACTTGATGATAACTTGCCCGGGCATCGACATGATACACCTTGATGCCGAACTGACCCATTAATCGCGCTGCTGAGTGGCCATATCCCCGTTCCGAATCGACATAATTGAGTCCGGTGGGACTATAAAATTCGATTGCTAGGTATTCATCAAATGCTTTTCCATTCCAAGAATTAGCCAAAATAATGGCCTCGCCTGAAGAAGAAAATGGTTTAATTTTTAGTTTTCCTGGAGCGGTGACAACATATGGGCGCACCCAGTTTAACAGCATTTTGCTAAGAACTGTGTGATCGCCAATGGAATAATCCATCATATCGACGCGTCCTGTTGGCCCATGGGTATATTGATATCGTTTGAAAGGATGGTCAAGTGGCGAAAAGTCGGGAAATGATGCAGGAAGAGCCGAAGTATTATAGTAATCCGTCAGTCCAAGAAGGTGACCGAATTCATGGATAAAGGTATGTGGATCACCTTTGTGATTATAGACATTTAAAAAGTGATAACTCGCCCAAACATAAGCGTTTCCCAAAGGATTTCCAAGATAATTGGCGCCGTCAACGCCGGTATCAAATGATGTAAACGCCCACAAGACTGAGTCGTTATTAATGTATGGCGCGGCATAGACAAGGAAAACAGCGTCGAGGTAACCATCATCATTTTGGTCAAATTCGTCGATATCTTCATATGTGTCTTTGTACCACGACACGGCGGCTTTCAAAATACGTTCAGTCGTGACCGTTTTGCTACCTGAAGCAGCTATTGTTGCGGCAACTTCGGTACTGGAAAACCAATCACTAACAAAACCAGTTAAATGAAGTTGCCCATAACTTGATTTGTCATAATAACTGGCGACCGATTCCCATTGGGTTGTTTCTGGGGTTCCAAAAAAAGCATTTTGAATGACCTGACGGCTAATGGTGGCCCCACCCTCTAAAGATGCGGCCCGATAATCGACAAAATCTACCGGAATGACAAGCACTTTTTGGTCGCCTGTCGTCTCGATAGGAATCCGGCGCTGCGCGGGGTTGGGATGGGATTTTAACATAGTGACGTAATCATCACTATAGGAGTTTGGACGATAATAATTATCCGTTGTCACCGCTTCTTGGTAAAAATCAATCATCGCATAATCATAAGGATGAAAACTAATTGGCAATCGAGCGCAGCTTGATAAAAGGCTTGCGATTAATCCCATCAGCCCCATAAAATATTTGGTTTTCGCCCTTAGTGGAAGCATTACGACCTCAACGTCACGGTAATCGTGGCGGCCGTTTCAGTAAGTTGATCCACGCTTATGTTGTATGGGAAAGAGGTACCCGAATTGAATCTAAAGTCCGGAAAATTGAATTCGTTAAACGCTTGTCCTTCCAGAAACAACGCCGAATTGGTAGCCACATAACCATGCCGCAATGTATTACGGCCATCTTGTTCTAATAGGTGAATCAATTTATGATAGGGAACCGCACTGCGACTAGAGGTATTGCTATTGGCAATTCCATAATACGTCGTGGTCGTGCGCCCATTGATAAAATCGACATAATCGCGGAAATACCACGATCCATCACGATTCGTGAACCGGCCAACACGAGCATCGACATGATATATCTTGACGCCCGGAATTGAAAATTGTCGCGGGTAGCGACCCGCAAAAGGCAATGTCGCGTCTTTTTGATTAAGGGAATCGGGACGATAATATTCAACTAGTAAATATTCATCAAGCAATGTGTCGCGATATGGCAAGGGAATCATGGCCACCTCGTGCCCAGTCACAAGGGGGGCAATCGTAAATGTGGTCGCCGCATTTATGACTTTAGGATAAACCCATCCAAGGACGCTTTTTGTAAATCCATGATGATCCCCGACATTGTAATCCATCATATCGAGCATGCCTAAAGAACCCCAATCACCATCATCTGCATCATAGGAATAAAAATCGGGGAGTCCTAAAAAATGCCCTAATTCATGAATAAACGTATGCGCATCAATTAATGGGTTATTAAATTCATCGACCCAAGGATGAAATACCGGTTCGTCATTTTCATCGCGAATGATTCGACCTTGATCATCGCGATCGTAATAACCATCTTTATACATAAAGTCGTAACTAGACCAACCAAAATGGAACACTCCCGGCCGATTGTAATTAGCAACACCTGCGTTGTCGTAAACCGTGTAAGCCCAAAAACGGAGGTCTTCATCTAGAAAAACCTTTTCGGTCGCATTTGCCGGAACCGTATAAACAAAGTACAAAGCATCGATATAACCATCGCTATCTGCATCAAATCGCGTGAGTTCATCGACATAGGTTTCTCGGTACCAAGTAATCGCCGGTCGCATCACGTTGGAAATAATCGAAAAATTGTCGTTTGTCGCTAAATCTTGGGCTGAAACGCTCGGTTGATACCAATCGGTAACTTCACCTGTCAAATTGAGCGCCCCATAACTTGATTGTTCGTAAAATGAGGTGACGGATTCCCAACCTGTGTCTTCAGAAGCACCAAAAAACGCCGTCGTAATATCCGCGCGCACTTTGTCGCAACCTCCTGGTAGCACGGCACACCCATAATCAGAGAAGGTCACGGGAATAATTAGCATGTTAACGGTGCCCGTGGCCGGCATCGAGGATTTATAACCGCTGGCTTCTCGCGCCGTTTTGTAGTCCATCCGATAACTTGTTGGAACAAAAACATCAGCGAAACTAGATGAAGCCGACGCCACGCTGATTGAACTTGTAACACAGCTCGAAAGCGAAATAAACATCAGCATGAATAACGGGATTCTTTTTAAAATATTCATTACACAACGACCAACTTCGGAAAAAACAAATTAATTATAAAAGCAATCACGATCACGATTAGGTAACTAGGAAATGGTGTCGTTCCAATCATAAACCGCAGGCTTGAATCACCAAGATAATCGCTGATGAACTCAAAAATCACAAGGGTCATCCCTAATCCTAATACCACAAGGGATAGTGACGTACCCAGAGGATGCAATTGATCATGAACGAGGCTTGAAACGCGAGAAAACCCTAAGGCCGCTTCATATCCCGCCCAAGCGATAAGAACACCGCCGATGACTGGCAAAGGAATAAGCGTTAAGGTATATGAAAATGGTATGAATATTCCCAACCCCACCATCAAGACTGCCAAGGGAATAACAACACCGAGATGACTTTTTTTGGATGATGTGGCAATATGGACGATGTTCTCATCAATCGTCAACGGATACCCAGAGGTCATGCCGCCAATTAAAATGGATATCCCCTCGCCTATTAAAGTTTTGGCGGCATCAGCATTTTGGTCGCCTTCTTTATTTTGCAGCACATATTTGGTCATGGCGTGAATATGTTCAGACACGGCAACTAAGACAAGGGGCACAAACAACAGCATGCTCTCTAAGTCAAAATGCAAATACTGCCAAAAGCCAAATGAGGCTTCTAGATTATGAAATACCGTTAAAGGCACACCATCATACATACCAGGCGTGAATTGTTTGAAAAATATGGTGTTTTCAAGGAGTCTCGATAACCACAATAATTCAATCGCGTCGATAAGCGTGGTTGCTACAACCCCACTGGCAATTCCGATAAGGAGGGCATAGCGAGCTTGAGCACCGGGTTTTTTCGAAAATATCGTGACCATTAAGTAGCCTAAAAAGGATGATGACATAATAATTATTAATTTTACCGACGTACCACTGGCGGCTTGTAAAGGTTCGAGATAGGCAAACTGAATTACGCGCGGCAGTACCGAAAGCGCAAGTAACACAATGATAATGCCACTAAAAATGGGCGAGAAAATCCGCCGCATTTTGGTAGCGCCAATATATCGAACGATAGTGGCCAGCACAATATAAACAAGGCCGCTCACCCATAGCGAGACAAGCAACCCACCGATTCGGAAATTCCATACGGGACTTCCAATTGGCAATGTCTCAAGGCCTCGACTAAATATAATCAAAGCGGGTAAAAATAAAAATGCGGGTGTCGCCCAAATTGAGTGATGATTACGAGCAAATATTAGCGACACAATTGTGGCAAGCCCCAACCCAATAAGTAAAGGACCGAGCCCGAGATTACCGCTGACACTGACAACAAGCGCCAACCCAAAAATAGCAAAAAATTGTCCAAAAGCTCCGCTAAGACCGAGTGATAGTTTAGTTTTTGCCTTTTCTTTCGCCATAGATAAATAATACTACAAGATTGCATTTTAATTATAAGAAAAGCGTGGTCTCCCACGCTTTAGGATTAATCTTCAATTGGACTGTCGTTATCAAATTGGTCCATCCATTGCTCATGACTTTCGCGATAGTTATTGCGAATATCGTGCATAAAGCCTTCGACGGAGAAGTTAGCCAGTAACTCTTGACGTTCTTCTTCGGTCTTGAGACCACGACCCGCCGGAATAATCTTGCCAGTGATGACGTTTTCTTTTAAACCGTGTAAGACATCAGTCTTGCCCTTGATGGCCGCATCCGTTAACACGCGCGTTGTTTCTTGGAATGAAGCTGCCGATAAGAAGGATTCAGTTTCGAGGGCTGATTTTGCAATACCTAATAGACGTGGTATGCCAACGGCGGGCGTTTTACCCAATGCCAGCACTTCTTGATTCTTTTCAGTAAAGACATTAATATCGACGCGGGTGCCTGGAATTAAATCAGTATCCCCGGAATCGATGACAATCAATTTGCGTAGCATTTGTCGCACGATGACTTCAATATGTTTATCAGCAATGCTGACACCAGCGGAAATCTTATAGACTTTTTGGACTTCCTTGATGATGTATTTTTGCACCGCTTGGACATCGGCAAACTTTAGTAAGTCTTTGGGATAGATGGCGCCTTCAGAAATCTTTTGACCCGGATGAACTTCATCACCGACTTTAACGCGTAACCGAGCGCCAAAGTTTGTCGCAAAGTCGCGCGAATCATGATTAGAGACGACATGGACATTATAACGGCCATTATTTTCATCAATCGCCGTAACTTTACCATAAATGGAACTGATAATCGCTTCGCCTTTTGGAGCGCGCGCTTCAAATATTTCTTGGACACGTGGTAAACCATCAGTAATGTTACGACCAGCGACACCACCTTCGTGGAATGTCCGCATCGTTAACTGCGTGCCTGGTTCGCCAATTGATTGGGCAGCGATAGTGCCAACAGCTTCGCCAACTTCGACAAGCCGTCCGGTCGCCAGATTACGACCATAGCATTTTTGGCAAATGCCGTCTTTACTCTCGCAACCAAACACGGAACGAATCATGACATCGGTAACTCCGGCATCGACAATCGCCCGCGCGTCGATTTCATCCATTAAATAATCGGCGGGAACAATTACTTCGCCGGTTGTTGGATTAATGACGGGATTCAACGTGAATCTGCCAACAAGACGATTGTATAACGGGGTAATGATTGATTGTTGCGAAGAATCCATAATCGTAAACACATTGGTGCCCCGATCGGTGTGGCAATCTTCTTCCCGAATGATGACGTCTTGTGAGACATCGACAAGCTTCCGCGTTAGATAACCAGAGTCGGCTGTCTTTAACGCGGTATCGGCACCAGTTTTACGAGCGCCGTGGGTGGCGATAAAGAATTCGGCAATAGACAAGCCTTCACGGAATGAAGACCGAATGGGTAATTCGATAAATCGACCATTTGGCTTACTCATAAGACCACGATAACCGATTAATTGTTGGAAATTCGAGGCTTTGCCACGCGCTCCCGAGTTAAAGATGATGTTTAGCGGATTGTCGTTACTATTTTTCATCATGGTGATGACGGCATCTTTGACTTGATTCTGGACATCTTCTTTCCAGACTTTTGTCACTTTGGTGTACCGTTCTTCATCGGTTAATAAACCTTGTTCGAATTGGTCATGGATTTCATCAACGCTTCGGTCGCCCGAATCAATGATTTCTTGTTTGTTTTCAAGCACAAGAATGTCGCTTAAGGCAATCGTGACACCGGATTGCGTCGCGAAACGGAAACCTTGATCCTTCATTTTGTCGAGGATAGCCGAAGTTTTCGTCGTGCCGTAGCGGTGGAATACTTCATTGATAATTTTGGATAAATCTTTGCTTCCATAAGGCATTAATGGTTCCCTTGAAGCGATGGCTTCAGGAATGTTGGTTCCTTTGGGAACAAAATAATGTGGCAAATCACCCTTCAAATTCTTGGGATCATTGTCATTAAGAAACGGGAAGTCGGCTGGGAAGATGTCGTTGAAAAATAACTTTCCGACACTTGTGAGCAAATAGCCATCGTTCATTTCGTCGGTAAAACCCGTCTTATGGAGGGCCCAACCAGGAACGGCGATGCGATTATGAATGTGAATTTGTTTGGTGGTAAAGGCGAGGTCGACTTCTTCCACGCTACGAAATACTTTGCCTTCGCATGTCGCAAAGAGTTCATATTGCTCGGCTTGATCGATATCGCCTTTGGAGCGCGACACCCCTGCTTTGCGGAGGAAATCTTCTTTGGTTTGTTCAAGCGTCAAATAGTAGTTACCAATAACCATGTCTTGTGATGGGGTAGCAATGGGAAGACCATCTTTAGGACCAAGAATGTTGTTGCTGGCAAGCATTAAATTAAGCGCTTCTTCCTGCGCCGCTTTTGATAAGGGAACATGGACGGCCATTTGGTCGCCGTCAAAGTCAGCGTTAAATCCGGCACAGACAAGGGGATGTAATCGAATCGCCCGACCTTCAACAAGTTTTGGTTGGAACGCTTGGATACCTAGCCGGTGTAATGTTGGAGCGCGGTTTAACAAAACAGGATGCTTAGAAATAATTTCTTCTAAAATGTCATAGACAATGGAGTCGGGATTGTCGACTTTTTTGTCGGCTTGTTTATGAGAGTTGGCATAACCACGATCGATTAACAGACCGGCGATAAATGGTCGTAATAGTTGAATCGCCATTTCGCGAGGAAGACCGCATTCATACATTTTTAAATCAGGACCAACGGCGATGACTGAACGACCAGAATAGTCGACCCGTTTTCCTAATAAGTTTTGCCGGAAGCGGCCTTGCTTACCTTTTAAGGCGCTGCTTAATGATTTTAGTTCGCGACCGCTGCCACCTGAAGATAAAACAGGTTTTCCGCGACGGCCATTATCGATGAGGGCATCGACCGCTTCTTGAAGCATCCGCTTTTCGTTGCGAAGCATCGTGGTCGGAGCTTTAATGTTGATTAAGTTCTTTAAGCGGCGATTTCTAGCGATTAATCGGCGATATAAGTCGTTTAAATCACTCGTAGCAAACCGGCCGCCGTCAAGCTGCAGCATCGGGCGAAGATCGGGTGGGATAACGGGCAACACATCAAGAATCATCCATTCAGGACGATTACCCGATTGTCTAAATGATTCAATAATTTCGAGGCGCTTCGTTAACTTAGCGCGGCGTTGCGTCGTGCATTCGTGAAGTTCTTGTTGAATGGCCGCCCCTTCGCGCTCTAAATCGACTTCGCGTAATAAACGTTTAATCGATTCCGCCCCTTCGCCGAATTCGGCTCCGGTGTGCTTGCTGATAAAGTCAGTCACCACTTCAAAGTTAATCGGCTCGGCGTGGTTTTCAAGTTTTTCAATATATTCCTGAGCCCGGGCGCCTTCATAAGTTCCTTCTAGCGATTCGGCGAATTCTTTGATGACGGCGACAAAGTCGACACGACCCGTCTTTTCATCAATTACTTGACGGTATTTAAGAATTTTGGATGTGCCGGGATTTAAACAAATGAGGGTTGAGCCCGCAAGATAGACAATTTCTTCTAATTGCTTGGCGTTAATATCGAGTACCAAGGCAATCCGTGAAGGAATGCCTTTGACATACCAGATATGGGCGCAAGGAGTCGCTAATTCGATATGCCCCATGCGTTCGCGCCGGGCGTCTTTGGTCATGACTTCGACGCCACATTTTTCGCACACGACACCGACATAACGTTGTTTTTTGTACTTACCACAATGGCATTCATAGTCTTTGCTTGGACCAAAAATCTTTTCACAGAAAAGACCTTGCATCTCCGGCTTTTGACTCCGATAGTTAATCGTTTCCGGCTTTAAAACTTCACCATAAGACCAACTTCTTATAACTTCTGGTGAGGCTAAGCCAACGCGGATTTTGGAAATTCTATTGATATCAAACATAATTATTGCCGCCCCCTTTACTCTAAGTAGCTTTCATCGACAACAGGAATTTCAGCAATATCGACGACGCTTTCGCTCGTCATTGCTCGAATCGAAGAGTTGATTTTCCGCTCTTCGGCTAAAGCTTCTTTCGCTAATGCCTCCATGTCGAGTTCTTGATCGGCTTGATCGTAAAGTCGCACATCGATCGCGAGCGATTGTAGTTCTTTTGTCAAAACCTTAAATGATTCGGGAATGCCTGGGCGTGGAATTTCACGACCCTTAATAATGGCCTCATAGGTTTTACGTCGGCCAACGCGATCATCGGACTTAATCGTTAATATTTCTTGTAATGTGTTAGCGGCGCCGTAAGCTTCAAGGGCCCAAACTTCCATTTCACCGAACCGTTGACCACCATTTTGCGCTTTGCCACCAAGTGGTTGCTGGGTCACGAGTGAATAAGGACCAGTAGCCCGAGCATGGAGTTTATCATCGACCATGTGCACGAGTTTAATCATATACATGACGCCGACAGAAATTCGTTCATCGAATGGTTCGCCCGTTCGTCCATCGTAGAGGATTGATTTACCATCTTCCGGAACGTTAGCTTCTTTCATAAGTGCGAATATTTCTTCGTTAGAAATACCATCAAATACCGGCGTAGCAATCTTGAGACCAAGACGTTTAGCCGCTAAACCTAAGTGGATTTCTAAAATTTGACCGATGTTCATCCGGCTGGGAACACCAAGGGGATTCAACATGATGTCGACTGGGGTCCCATCTGGTAAAAATGGCATATCTTCAACCGGAAGAATGCGCGAAATAACACCTTTATTACCATGACGTCCCGACATCTTATCGCCTTCGCTAATCTTGCGTTTCTGGACGATATAGACGCGCACGACTTCGTTAACTCCAGGTGGCAATTCATCACCTTTTTTACGGGAGAACACCTTGACATCGAGGACGATGCCCGCGCCACCATGGGGGACGCGCAGCGAGGAATCCTTGCCCTCTTTGGTCTTTTCTGAAAAAATGGCGCGTAATAGTTTTTCTTCAGCGGTTGGTTCAGTTTGTCCTTTGGGCGTAACTTTGCCGACGAGAATATCGTTTTCTTTCACTTCAGCGCCAGGAACGATAATGCCGCGTTCATCGAGGAATGCTTTTGATTCTTCGTTGACGTTAGGAATATCGCGGGTAATTTCTTCATTGCCGAGTTTAGTCGCTCGGCATTCAAGTGAATGTTCTTCAATATGAATCGATGTATAGACATCTTCTTTTACAAGACGTTCGGACATGATTACAGCGTCTTCGTAGTTATATCCATTCCAAGTCATAAAGGCGATGGTGACATTTTGTCCTAACGCCAATTCACCATTATCCATCGCGGGACCATCGGCGATAATCGTGCCGGCGGTGATGGAGTCGCCCGCTTTAACGATGGCTACTTGGTTGATGCAAGTGCCTTGGTTCGAGCGATTAAACTTTTGAAGACGATATGTATGGATTTGGTCTCCCTCGTCAATTACGATTTTGCGGGAATCGACATAAGTAATTAAACCCGACTTTCTGGCGACGACCGCCAAACCCGAATCGCGAGCGATTGTCGCCTCAATGCCGGTACCCACGAAGGGAGCTGCGGGCCGTAGTAAAGGTAAGGCTTGCCGTTGCATGTTGGCGCCCATTAAGGCCCGCGTGGTATCGTCATTCTCTAGGAATGGGATACAAGCGGACGCCACGGACACGACTTGTTTGGGTGAGACGTCGATAAAATCAATGTCGTGAACAGACGCTTTGATGGTATCGCCATCAAACCGCGCGATTACGAATTCATCAAGCAAATTACCTTCGCTATCGATGCTATCGGTCGCTTGGGCAATGATATATTGCCGTTCTTGTTCAGCCGATAGATAAACTGTTTCGTCAAGGACACGCCCTTTTTCTTTATCCATGCGCCGATAAGGCGTTTCAATAAACCCATAAGAATTCACTTTGGCATAGGTTGCCAAATTGGTAATCAGTCCAATGTTTTGTCCTTCTGGCGTTTCAATGGGACAAATTCGACCATAGTGAGAATAGTGAACGTCACGCACATCGAAACTGGCGCGGTCACGTTTAATACCACCGCTTCCAAGCGCCGAAATACGCCGTTTATTCGTCAATTCGGCAAGGGGGTTGGTTTGGTCCATAAATTGTGATAATGGATCGGTTGAGAAGAATTCTTTAATTTGCGATGTCAATGGTTTGATGTTGACCAAACTTTGAGGCGTCACGTTGCTAATATCGGAAATCGACATTTTTTCGCGAATCGATTTGCCCATTTTGGAAAGACCGACGCGGAAACGATTTTGAATTAGTTCGCCCACGCTATGAATACGACGATTGCCTAAATGGTCGATATCGTCTTTTTGACCAAATCCATCCATGAGATTCATGAAACTTGAGAAAGTGGCGACCATATCGGGAATCGTCACGATGCTTTCAGTTAAATTAAGGTCGGTACCAACAATTGGCGAAATAAGTTCTTTTTTCTCGTTATTGTAAACGCGAACGACATTGACCTTATCATGCGAATTGAGACGGCCAAAGACGGGAAGCGTTACTTCATGAGCGCCGGATTCAAAGAAGCGCTCTTGCTTAAGACCTTCAATGATTTCTTTCGTCATTAAAGTTCCCTTTTTGAAACGGATTTTTTTCTTGGTGTCGATTAAATCTTCGGCCAAAATCATGCCGGTAAGACGTCCATAAATACCGAGTTTTTTTGCATATTTGTATCGTCCAGCGACGCCGAGGTTATACCGTTTGGGGTCGAAGAACTTTTGAAACACGAAATTGACGATGCCTTCGGGAGTCCGCGGTTCGCCCGGTTTCATTTTGCTGAAAATTTGCACTAGACCATCAGTAATTGACTTCGTATCGCCATCTTTTTCGAGGGTGTTACGGAGCGCTTCCCGATCTCCAAATAAATCGAGAATTAATTGGGGATCTTCTAAACCAATCGCCTTTAAGAAAATCGTGGCATACATTTTCCGTTGCCGATCAATCCGCACGGTTAATACATCTTTAACATCGCTTTCAAATTCAAGCCACGTTCCTCTCATTGGAATGAGGTCAGCTTTATAAAGCAATTTACCGGTTTTATCCATTGTTTCCGATAGATAGGCGCCAGGAGAACGACGGATTTGTGAAACGATGACCTTTTCAACGCCATTTATAATAAAAGTGCCGCTGTCAGTCATCATTGGAAAATCACCAAGGAAGACTTCGGCATCATTAATAACGGAAGTTTCTTTGAAAATCAATCTTAACGTCACACGTAAAGGAGCGCTATAAGTGGTATCGCGTTCTTTGCATTCTAAATATTGATAACTTGGTTCGTCGAAACGAAAATTTAAATACCGTAGCTCGAGGTTACCAGCGTAGTTGATGATGGGAAACACATCTTTCAACGCTTCGTCAAGTCCCTCTTCAAGTAGCCACCGATATGATTCGGTTTGCACTTCGACAAGATTAGGAAGCGGTAATGATCCGCTAATTTTACTATAGTCGCGGCGACCGGTACTCATCATCTTAAATTGTTTGATTTGTTTTGCCATAGCAACGCTCCTTTGTGTTCTGGAATATTAGTCATACGCTTCGTAAACGTGGTAACCATGGTCACGCTTAATGCGTGTCACATGGTTGTAAATTGTTTTTAGATAACTTGCGGTCGAATCGGCTCCTTGGGCTTTCCGAATGACTAGATACAATCGGCCCCCTAGATTAAGATGCTCTTTGGCTTCTTGGAAGAGGCGGTAGATCGTGGCCTTCCCCGTTCTAATCGGGGGATTGGTGACAATCGTATCGAACTTCTCGGTCACGGAAGCAAATCCATCGCTTACGCGAGCGCCTACGCGCGAAGTCAACTTGGCGACTTTGATATTATTTTCGGCTAAAGCGACCGCACGTTCATTGATATCGACAAGTATTGCCTGTAGTTGATTATTTTGGGTGGCCAAGACGATACCGATGGGACCATACCCGCACCCAAGGTCAAGCAAGCGTTTTCCAAGGGGAAGGGATACTAGTGTCTCCAATAAAATTTGGCTGCCCGCGTCGATATATCGGGAAGAAAAAACTCCGACATCCGTGTGGAAGGTATAAGCGTGTCCAGCGATTTCAAACGTCAGAACACGTGGTTTGCTGGTCAATCTTTCGTCATTTTCGAAGTAATGAGCCAGAAAAACGCACCTCCCTAAAAAGCCCAAAAACCCGCCTTACGACAGGTTTTGGACAATAATCATTTAAGCTTGGTTATTTAATCTCAACTTCGGCACCGGCGGTGACAAGAGCTTTCTTGTGTTCTTCAGCTTCGACGGGTGAAATCTTTTCTTTGATAGCAACGGGAGCGCCATCAACTAATTTCTTAGCATCCATCAAACCGAGACCGGTGATTGCTTGCACCGCTTTGATAACGGCGACTTTGGATGAGCCGACCGCTTTTAGGAATAAGCTGACATCGACTGGGCCCTTCGGGGCGCTTTCTTCTTCTTCAACAGCAGGACCGGCAGCGGCAGCGACCGGGGCGGCCGCGGTGACACCGAATTCGGTTTCCACAGCCTTGACTAAATCATTGAGTTCGAGAAGTGTCATCTCTTTCAATGATGCGATGATTTCGGCGATTGTTAATTTTGCCATGTTATGTTCCTCCTAATTGGCAGTTGTTGGTTGATTTTGTTCGCTGATGGCCTGAATGGTCGCCGCGAATTGACGAATTGGCGATTGAATACAAGACAATAGCATCGAGATGAGTCCGAGTTTGCCTGGCAATGAGCTGACGGCTTTTAATTCCGCGGAATTTAGAACGCGGGATTCAATGACGCCGGCCTTGACTTGCAATTTACCGCTTTTGCGAGCGAATTTGAACAGAACTTTCGCGCCTTCGATAGCATCGGGGCAAAAGACAACGGCATTTGGACCCGTCAAATGCTCTTCAAATCCTTGATAAGCGAGCTTTTCGCCAGCACGGGCTACCATCGAATTTTTATAGATGGCCATTTTTGCGTTCATGCCGCGTAAAAGGCGTCGCAAATCGCTTATTTCAGCGACATCCATGCCACGATATTCGACGACGATTAACGCCGAAGTATCCTTAGCAAGAGCGATGATTTCGTCGACAACGGCTTCTTTTTGTTTCAAGATAGCTTGTTTCACTATTTACACCTCCTGTTTTAATTTTTATTGAGGCTTCAATATCCAATGAGTAATGTCACGATGACTTACTGATAGATTGATCCATTACCTCGGCAACATGATTAAGCTTGCGCCGTTGCTGTCTTTGGTCTATTGATGCGATCAAACGATTTTTTTAGCGACCAGCGAAAGTAATTTTGATGGCCGGACCCATGGTCGTATGAATGACGGCATTACGAATAAATGAACCTTTGACGGTCGAAGGACGGGCCTTGACGATGGTGTCCGTTAAAGCGACAAGATTGTCGATAAGTTTATTATCTTCAAAACTAACGCGGCCGATAGAAACATGAATGTTGCCTTCTTTGTCAAGCCGATATTCGACTTTACCCGCCTTGATTTCTTGAATGGCTTTGGCGATATCAACAGCGACAGTGCCGGTTTTTGGATTTGGCATCAAGCCTTTAGGACCTAATACACGACCCAATTTACCAATTTCGCCCATCATTTCGGGAGTAGCAACGATAACATCGAAGTCAAACCAGTTTTCTTTTTGAATCTTTTCGAGCAATTCCTTGCCACCGACAAAGTCGGCGCCAGCGGCTTTAGCTTCTTCAACTTTTGAGGTAATGGCGACAATTCGTTTGGTTTTGCCGTTTCCATGAGGAAGCACCATCGTGCCCCGAATTTGCTGATCGGCCTTCTTAGGGTCGACATTTAAATTTAAAGAAATGTCAACAGTGGCGTCAAATTTTGTGGTATTCGTTTGTTTGACAAGCGGGATTGCTTCTTCGAATGTGTATAATTTCGTCTTATCGATCAGCGTGATGACTGAACGATATTTTTTTCCATGTTTCATGATTGGAATTCCTTTCTGGTGGTAATAACGGGTGATAGCCCTTCCACGCGACTAGTCATCAACCTTGATTCCCATGCCACGGGCGGAACCTTCGATGATTTTCATCGCCGATTCAAGATCATAGCAATTGAGGTCGACCATTTTGTACTCAGCAATTTTTTTCAAATCGGCACGCGAAATAGAGCCAACTTTCGTCGTTTTCGCATTGCTTGAGCCCTTTTCAACCCCAGCCGCTTTTCTTAATAGTCCGGCGACAGGAGCGGTTTTAATTACATAATCGAACGATTTGTCTTCATAAGCCGTAATAATAACGGGGACAACTTCGCCGCGACGGTCAGCCGTTTTAGCGTTGAAGTCGGTGCAAAATTTTGGCATAACGATACCCGCAGATGCGAGTTTTGGGCCTGGTTTGGCTTCGCCACCAGGTAGTTCCATTTTTAATACTTTAGCGATTCTTTTACTCACGCGACACACCTCCTAGTTTTGTGTATAGTCCGTGCTGTGGTCAATGGACGAATCACGCCCTTCCACGCCTTGCTTCGGTTTGTAAGCAAACCTATGCGTTTAGTATTATACTATGTAAA
>WOYI011144621.1_pt1 | contig 61427 bp, 48 predicted proteins | sample 6423411 | NCBI WGS metagenome assembly WOYI01 (sample SAMN13441803, study PRJNA592873) | oil field metagenome | biome: oil field; feature: oil-well bore; material: oil-contaminated soil; isolation source: oil-contaminated soil from oil-well borehole | place: Germany: Wietze | collected 2016-10-18 ... | reverse complement strand
ATTGTAGTCACCAATACCGGAAACGTCAGCCTGACCAATGTAACCCTGATTGATGTGTTCGCCGGAGGCGCTTCACTCGTTAGCGGTGATGATACCAATCCGGGTGTTCTCGATGTAGACGAGATCTGGACTTACACAGCTGATTACAACGCGACACAAGCTGACATCGATGCCGGAACAGACCTGGTCAACACCGCCTCTGTCACGACTGCTGAGATTCCTGTTCCAGTTACTGATGACGCAGTAACCACAATTACCCGTAATGCCGCAATGACAGTTGAAAAGGTAGTTGACATTGCTGAGATCAGCGCCCCGACTACACTTACTTATACCATTACCGTAACCAACGAAGGCAACGTCAGCCTTACCAACGTTGTCCTCATCGATGACCTTGCAGGAGCAGCTTCCCTTGCCTACGGTGACACCGATAATGACGATATCCTGGATGTTGGTGAGACATGGATCTACACCGCTACCTACGATGCCACTCAGGGAGACATTGATTACGGTACACCGCTAATCAACACTGCTTCCATAACAGCAACCCAGATACCTGTCGCCGTTACCGACAACGCAATAACAACTATCAACCAGGTATCAACCCTCACCATCAGTAAAACAGTTGACCAAACTGCGGTGGCTGAACCTACAACTCTGAACTATGAAATTGTTGTCGAAAACAGCGGCAACACCAGCCTGACCGGAGTGGTACTGACAGATGTGCTTGCCGGAGGCGCTACTCTAATCAGTGGCGACACCATCAGCAACAACATCCTGAATGTCGGAGAAACATGGACATATTCCGCTACTTATGCCGTGACACAGGCCGACATCGACGCAGGTACCGCTCTGGTCAACGTGGCTGTCATCAATACAGACCAGACTGACCAGCAGCAGGCTGACGCTACTACAACCATAAGCCAGACAGCAGCATGGTCAATGACTAAGGTCGCAACGGAAGAGAATTATGACGAAACAGGTGACATACTGCACTACACCATCACCATAACCAACGATGGCAACGTATCCATCGGCAATATCACCGTATCCGATCCGGGTGCGGACGCAGGAAGCATCACCCGTACCGGCGGCGACGCTGACAACGACAACAGGCTTGATCCGGACGAAATATGGACTTACACTGCAACACATATCGTCACACTCGAAGATGTTAATGCAGGCCTGTATTCCAACAACGCCACTGCTTCAGGCTCCACTGTTGCCAGCGGAACCATTGCGACCGATGCAACAGCAGAGGTCATAGGAATACAGAGACCCGAACTCACCCTTGTCAAGGCTGCTGACAGTGAAGAGTACACCGCTCCCGGAGATGTGATAAACTACACTCTTACCGTGACCAACACCGGTAACGTCACTATCACCGGCATCACCGTAGACGACCCGATTGTTACAGTGACCTGCACCGGCGCACCTTATACGCTTGTTCCGGGTGCCAGCGAGACATGTATCGCACAGCATACCGTCACCTTGAGTGATATCTTTGCAGGGACAGTCGTCAATACGGCCACCACAACAGGCTTCTCTCCCACAATGGCCTCTGTTGACACCACCAGCAATACTGTCACCGTGCGTCTTAACAACCTGCCGCCAACCATCACCTGCCCGCCACCAATCCTGACCTCTACCAGTGACACCAGCTGTGACATCCTGACAACAGAAGGCCTGACCGCTACCTACTCTGATCCTAACAGTAATATAGCCACTGTTACATGGGAGATGACCGGAGCAACCACAGCCCGGTCACCGGCTACCGACACCAATGACATATCCAGCTTCATCTTCAACCTGGGTGTAACTACGGTGACCTACACCGTTACTGACGCGCTCGGCCTCTCAGACAACTGCAGCTTCACCGTCACCGTCGAGGACAACACCCCACCCACAGCAATTTGCAGAGACATTGACGTATACCTTGATCTGCAGACCGGTCTCGCCTCTATCACTCCGGAAGACATCGACGGGGGAAGCTACGATAACTGCATCATTGCATCAATGACGGCAAGCAGAACAGACTTCGACTGCACTGACCTCGGTGCAAACGAAGTGATACTTACAGTTACCGACGGCGCTGGAAACTGGTCAGAATGCACAGCAACAGTCAATGTACACTATGCCGTTGATCCGGATCCGACAGTCACTCCTGACAACGATGTCGTTTGCAACGGCGAAGCCATCAACCTTGAGCTTACGAGCCAGATACCGGTTACTACCTGGACCTGGCATGTCAATGTACCCTCCGGCATCTCGGGAGCCGCAGACGACAACAGCGGGCTGAACACATCCATCAATCAGACCCTGTACAACTCAACCAGTATTGCGCACCAGCTCATTTATAACATAACACCGAGAGTATACGGTGCCTGTGACCTTGAGCATATCACGGCCACAGTTTGGGTGAACCCGATACCTGACATTGAGATAAGCTCCGATGACATTGAACTCTGTTACGGCGATGCCGCCATAATAAATGTCAGGAACATGAATCCGCAGGTTGAGGGTCAGTGGGTCTATGACCTGACCGTGACTGCCGAAGCCGGTGTTACCGGTTACACCACAGGCGGAACCTATACTACTCCTACCGACCTGGCCGAAACGCTGTACAATACCGCCAATGAGGACAGGCAGGTGATATACAGCTTCACTCCGCGCATCGTTCCTTCAGACGGTGGCGAGGACTGCGTGGGCCCGACAGAGACCATAACCCTCACCGTCCATCCTCTGATAACCTATGACGCAGAATTATCAAATTACAACGGATACAACATCAGCTGCTTCCGCTACAGCAACGGTCACATAAGGCTCACCCCCACCGTTGACCTCGCACCGTTCACATATGACTGGAGCGGTCCGGATGACTTCACGGCAAGAAACAACACAGGATACATATCAGGACTCGTCGCCGGCACATATTACGTGACGGTTACAGACAGGTACGGTTGTCACGTCTCAGATACCATCACCCTTACTGAGCCCGGCAAACTAAGCATGATACTTGATCCTTCAATGAGCAATGACATGATGTTCAACATCAACTGTCACGATGCGGAGACAGGATCCATTGAGGTCACACCTGTAAACAGCGTCGGTTTTGTCGCCTACCTGTGGCAAGACGGAAGGTCGTTCGACAACCCGAGAAATAATCTTGGCGCCGGCACCTATGGCATAACAATCATTGACGCCAATAACTGCCGGGCAGATTCAGCCATAACCCTTACTGATCCTCCGCAGCTTGAAGTGGCATTCGACGTGAACCATGCATACTGTCCGGATATGCCTGACGGAGAAATACTTCTCACTGTCACAGGCGGCTCACCGGCAGGCGGTCATATCTACCAGTGGTCCAACGGCGAGACTACCCAGGATATATCAGATATCCTGCCAGGAGCCTATACAGTAACAGTGACCGACTACAACGGTTGTATGGTTACAGGAACTGTACTGGTCAGGCCGAAGAACGAGATCTGCCTCATCATTCCGGAAGCATTCTCGCCCAACGGTGATGGCATCAATGACACATGGGATATCTCCTACTACAATGAAAAGCCTCTTGAAGAGCTCTATCCCAATATTGAGATAAAGATCTTCAACAGGTGGGGTCAGAAACTTTGGGAATCTGAACCTGGTTATCCCGAACCGTGGAATGGCAGAAGCAACGGAGTCAAATTGCCGATCGACTCTTACCACTACACTATTGATCTTGGCAACGGATCAAGGTTACTGATCGGGACCATTACTATCGTATATAATTAAAGGGAACCCAAAAGGGTAAATAGCCCGACGTTCCCACCATTTGCAGATCTGCGCCGGTCTCAATATTCTTTGTCCTAAAGATTGAAAAGGCCTGGAAGGGAGCCCGGCCGATCAAGGCAAAACGGAGCAACCTGCTTGCCAACATAATAATCCTACGGCAAGGGTTTCATTATAACCTTCCAAAAAGGCATATTTGTCACAAAACTGTACACCTGCATCAAAAATGACTTGCAGGGGCATTGCAACCGGAGTATATTTGATTCAAGAACACGGCTGTGTCAAATTCATATCAGATTTGATGACACGGTTGACAGGTCGCAAAACAATAGACGTATCAGAAACCTTGAAAAGGCTGATAATCATATTATTCTTTGCAGTGGCCGGGGTGCAATATTCATTCTCCCAACAGATGCCACTGTACAGTCAGTATATGTACAATAAGTTCCTTATCAATCCTTCCGCAGCCGGAAGCGAGGGATACACAAGTTTCAATGTTACTGCGAGGGAACAATGGGTTGGATATGCCGGTGCCCCGAGGACCTATTCACTCAGCTACCAGACAAGGTTCATGAAGAAAAAATATTCACTTAAGAAGAATATTTTCGGCAACAACAGATACCAAGCCAAGACAGAGGGCAGGACAGGACTCGGAATCGGTCTCTTCAGTGACCAGAACGGACTCGTTCAGAGGACAGGCTTCCACATAGCATATTCGTATCATATCTGGGTTCAGGATTACACACAGCTTTCGATGGGACTCTCAGCCACAGGATACCATTATATCATAAATGCGGATCATGACAGCTTCAAGGATCCGTCTGAACCATGGCTGACTGACAATCTTAGAAAGGGGATAATTGTTCCTGATGTCAATTTTGGATTGTACCTCCTGAACGACAGGTATACACTCGGGTTCTCTGCAGAATCGATGCTGGGAGCAGCAGCCAGGATAGGGGACGGCGTAGTTGACACTTTGAAGGCATATGACAGATTTAGGATGTCAAGGCATTACTATCTCTTCGGATCATACAGTTTCCTGACCGCCAAGAATCTTGAGATAGAGCCCTCCGTGCTCTTGAAAATGTCGGAGCAGATCCTGCCGCAGGCTGATATGGGAATTACCCTCATCTATGACCAGACTTTCTGGCTGGGAGCAGCATATCGCACAGGAGGCTTCTACGGCACTTCAAGCAAGGGAGCACTTATCGGGAATGTCAGGCTCAGGTGTGGTAACGTGTATATCGGATATTCGTATGATTATTCTCTTAATGAGATCGAAACCGTAACCAGCGGATCGCATGAGCTGGTCCTTGCTCTCAAGCTTGGCAGCAGCAACAAGAAATTCAGGTGGCTTGACCGGTATTAGAGTCCGCAGTCTCCAGCCTTCAGTCTTCAGTCAACAGTCTTCAGTCAACAGTCTTCAGTCAGCCACCTGTGCCACATCCTCCGTTAAAACTACGGACTTCGTCCGTCGGAGTCGGATGTCAAAGAAGGCTACGGTGGCTAAAAGCAGGAGGCAGTAGTGTTGACAATGTCAAGCAGTTGGCCGTAGACCATTAAGAATTGCAGATGTCCGGCAGATTAGTTTTTCTTCTTCTCAAGCAGCACCACGTTCTCTACATGGAAGGTATGAGGGAACATGTCTACCGGGGCAACACGCTTAACGTCATAACCCTGTGAGAGTATATCGATGTCGCGGGCCTGCGTGGCAGGGTTGCAGCTAACATACACAATCCTCTCCGCACCCGAGCGAAGCATCGCGGCGGTGACGTCGCCGTGCATCCCGGCGCGGGGAGGATCGGTGATGATCACATCGGGCCGGCCCCGCTCACTGAAGAGAGTGTCGTTGAAAACATTCCTGATGTCACCGGCAATGAAATGTGCGTTGCCGATCTTATTCTCCAGCGCATTGACCCGCGCGTCGGAGACAGCCTCTTCGATGTACTCTATACCCGTGACCCTGCCGGCCCCCGATGCCAGGTAACAGGCTATCGTGCCCGTACCTGTATATAGATCGTATACATTCTCACTGCCGGTCAGCTGCGCCATCTCCCTGACAACTGAGTAGAGTTTTTTCGCCTGGCTGCTGTTGGTCTGGTAGAACGACTTCGGTCCTATCCTGAATTTGAGTCCCTCCATCTCCTCGGTAATGTAACCGTTTCCGGCAAAAAGTACAGGAGTTAGGTCAGAGATACTGTCGTTTTTCTTGGTGTTGATAATATAGTAAAGTGATGTAATCTCAGGAAAGCGCTCCGCAAGGTGTCTCAGCACACTCTCCCTCTCCTCTCCGTGGCTGTCCGTTGTCACCAGCACCACCATCACCTCGCCTCCGGCCGTCCGTCTTACAATCAGGTTGCGGAGGAAGCCGCGCTGCTCCCTGAAATCGTAGAAGGGCAGATTCCGTTCAGCAGCATACCTCCTGGCCTCGTTCCTGATGGCATCAGTCGGCCCGCCCATCAGAAGGCACTCATATATATCCAAAGCCTTGTCAAAGACACCGGGAATGTGAAACCCCAGTGCAGGCCGCTTGCAGAGCTCTGCTCCCGTAGCAACCTCCCCGCGTGTCAGCCAGCGCTTTTCCGAGAAGGTGAATTCAAGCTTGTTGCGGTAGTCATAGATCTTCTCCGAGCCGATTATGGCATCAACCGCAGGGATGGCTGTATGGCCTATACGGGTGAGATTGTCCCTCACCTGCTGCTCCTTATAGTAAAGCTGTCTGTCATATGGCAGGTGCTGCCACCGGCATCCGCCGCACACTCCGAAGTGAGAGCAGGGCGGTGTGATCCTGTCGGGCGACGGAGAGGTCACAGCCATAGCCACACCCTCCATATACCTCTTTTTCTTTTTGGTGACGCGCACGTCAACCACATCTCCCGGTATCATCCCCGGCACGAAGAGCACCATCTCATCGACCTTCGCGATAGCGTTGCCTTCAGACCCGATATCAGTGATCGTTACTCCTCTCAGTATCGGCAGCTGCTTCTTCCTTCCCACCCCGTCTTTACCTGTTTATGCTGAAAAACTCCAGTCCCGCAATTCCGGCAGGAACGATGCCGCCTGAATGATCATAACCCTCCATGGGCAGGTAGGTGCATGTAAGAGGATCGCTGCCGGCGGCGGTCATGGCATCATGCATCCTTTCCGACAATGCCGGTATGACGTAGGTGTCAGCCGTACCGTGCATGAAGAGGATCGGCACATTACTGTCCCACCCTTCGATGCTGTTGGCAGCAAGGGCCTCGCGCACATCCTGGTATTCCGGTGCGCTGGCATGCCCGGAGATGTACTCAGCCCGGAACAACCCCGAAATGGTAGCCGTCAACTGATCATTTATCTGCTCTGAAGAATGGAGCCCGTCATACAGTCCCGGAATGCGCCCCGCATAGGGATCATTGAAAAGGTCTGACAGGGAACTGGAATAGATACCATACTCACTGTAAGCATTGGCAATATAGCACAGAAAGACAGGCATCGGATATTCCGTCAGCCCCAGCACATAATCGTTGAAATAGCTCATATCGTACGGTCCGGCCCCGCAGGCAGCAGCCCTCACTGTGAAATCGGAGGAATAATCCCGCTCGATGGCCTCAAGCAGGGCAAGTGTTGCCCATCCTCCCTGCGAGTACCCCATCAGGTAGTGATCTCCGTTAAGATTAATATCCTTTGCCACATCTTCGTCGAACTCGCCCACAGCATAAAGCATGTCGACAAGTGTCTGAACAGTCGATTCCTTGTGAAGGTAAGGGTGTGCCATATCATCGCTGGCACCAAAACCAAGGTAATCAGATATGATCACAACATACCCGGTGGATGCGGTGAATTGCAGCAACTGGTAGGGCTGGTAGTCCGGATCAGCCGTGGGCGCATTGGAATGCAGAGTGTTCGTCCCGTTCTGAAAAGAGAGCACGGGATAGTCTCCCGGCACCGAGGGTATTATGACCAGTCCGGAGGCAATTTTCTTCTCTCCGCGGAAAGTGGTATTGTAGGTGATACTGTAAACGTTCACTCCGCTCTCTATTTCTTCAATCATACCGGCAAGTTCAGGATACAAAAGTGCGCCAAAGTTGGCCAGGGTGATCATGTTCTCTTTGTTTCTCATCTTCTCCAGCTTGCCTGAGACCAGCCAGGTATTGTCTTCAAACGGATCAGGCCCCTCCTCTTTGCTGCACGACTGCATCAGGAGCAGCGGTATCAGCAGGAACAATATTGCAAGTAGTTTCAGGTTCTTCTTCATGACTTTCAAATCAGGTTACAATATTAACGTAATTTTTGGAGGTTGAGTATGAATATGATGAAGGCAATTGGCAGCCAGAAGTCAGTAGTCAGCAGTCAGCAGCCAGGGCAGGCAATAGTGAGGAATTAGAAACTATAAATTTGACATCCATATATTTAGACCTTACGACTTCAGACCTTCCGACCTTTCGACCTCTTGATGTTTTTTCCTATCTTTGCCCCTCAAATATCCACCTCCGGATGGTCTCGGTCAACAATGTTTCGGTTCTCTTTGGCAGCTTTATCCTGCTGGATGAGGTTTCATTCCTCATTACCCGCCAGGAGCGTATCGGCCTTACGGGAAGGAACGGCGCCGGCAAATCGACATTGATGAAGATCATCGCTGGGATGCAGGATCCCACCAGCGGATCGGTGGAGCGCCCCCGTGAGCTCACCGTCGGTTACCTGGAACAGCAGATGGCAGTGTCAGACACCACCACGGTGATGGAGGAGACCCTCACTGCCTTTGCGGAGATCAGGGCCCTCGAACAGGAGATCGCCGATGTCACGAGGGAGATAGCGGAACGGACCGACTACGAGAGCGATAGTTATCACAATCTGTGCGACAGGCTCCACAGCGCCGGAGAGAGGCACCAGCTGCTGGGCGGCAACGACTATACGGCGCTGGCGCGACAGACCCTTGCGGGCCTTGGGTTCAATCCCGAAGAGTTCAATCGTCCCACCCGTGAGCTCAGCGGCGGCTGGCGCATGCGTGTCGAGCTGGCAAAGATACTGCTCCGCAAGCCTGACCTGATACTTCTCGATGAGCCGACCAACCATCTTGACATTGAGTCAATTATCTGGCTGGAGGGTTTTCTGGAGACATATCCCGGTGCAGTGATACTCGTATCCCATGACCGCACCTTCCTTGACAACGTCACCCGTCGCACGATAGAGATAAGCCTGGGCAAGATATATGACTACCGGGTGCCCTATACGCAATACACGGTGCTGCGGCGCGAACGGCGTGAGCAGCAGACGGCTGCCTATCGCAACCAGAAGAAGATGATAGAGGATACCGAGAAGTTCATTGAACGGTTCAGGTACAAGCCCACCAAGGCGGTGCAGGTGCAGAGCAAGATAAAACAGCTGAAGAAGCTTGAACGAATTGAGATCGAAGACGAGGATACATCGGCTATGAACATACGCTTCTCCCCGGCCCCCCGCTCGGGAACGGTGGTTGTGGAGGCCGATGAGGCCTCGAAACGGTACGGCGACCATCTGGTGCTTGACAGGATCTCACTCAAAATAGAAAGGGGCGAGAAGGTGGCGTTCGTGGGACGCAACGGTGAAGGCAAGACCACCCTGGCACGTATGATCCTCGGGCAGATTGACCATGAAGGAACGGTAAAGAGAGGACATAATGTTTCTATCGGGTACTTCGCACAGAACCAGGATGAGCTTCTCAATGATGAGCTAACGGTCTTTGAGACGGTCGACAGGATAGCCCGCGGCGACATCCGCACACGGCTGCGCGATATCCTCGGTGCCTTCCTCTTTCACGGTGACGACATCGACAAGAAGGTTAAGGTGCTCTCCGGCGGAGAACGCTCAAGGCTGGCCATCGTTCAGTTGCTGCTTGAGCCCTATAACCTGCTGCTCCTCGACGAACCTACCAACCACCTCGACATACGCTCGAAGGAGATACTGAAGCAGGCGCTGATCAAATTTGATGGCACATTAATTGTGGTCTCCCACGACAGGGATTTTCTCGACGGGCTGGTGAACAAGGTGTACGAGTTCCGCCACAGGAAGATCAGGACCCACCTCGGGGGAATCGATGAGTTTCTCAGGTGGAGGAAGATAGAATCGCTGAGGGAGCTTGAGATGAGATCCGCTCCAGGCGTAAAAAAGGGCGGTGCGGCGGCCCGGGCTGGCGGCAAAGCAGGCGCAGCGGGCAGCAACCAGGGCATGACGGGAGGCAAAGCAGGCGTAGCGGGCAGCAGTGCAAGTGCGGCAGGTGGCAGACGGGGAGCAGCAGACAGCAAGGCCGGCGCACCAGGCAGCAACCAGGGCATGACGGGAGGCAAAGCAGGCGTAGCGGGCAGCAGTGCAAGTGCGGCAGGCAACAGACGGGGAGCAGCAGACAGCAAGGCCGGCGCACCAGGCAGCAATCCGGGCATGACGGGCGGCAAAGCCAGCGCAGCAGGCAGACGGGGAGCACCAGACAGCAAGGCCGTTGCAACGGGCGACAAACCAGGCACTGCGGGCGGCGGTGCAAGTGTGGCAGGCAACAGAAAGACGAAGTCATCCCCCCTGCCGAATGGAAACACGGCGGGCAGCAGGACCGGGGGTAACAGGGCGGCAAAGCCGGAATCATCACAGGAGAATGAAGCTGCACCGGCAACAGCATCCACCGGCAGAGACACCTCGCAGCAGAGCAGCAAGATGCTCTACCTTGAGAAAAAGGAGACCGAGAGAGTATACCGGAGGCTGCAGCGGGAGACCCAAAAGTGGGAGACGGAGATAACAGGCATTGAGAAGGAGATAGCGGAAATGGATGCCAGGATTGCGGCAGGAGACAGCAGCGCAATGAACGACGCAGCATTCTTCAGCCTCTACGAGGAGCGGAAAAAGAAGCTTGAGGCTCTCATGCAGAGCTGGGAAGAGGCTCACGGTGAGCTTGAAAACTTCATGACAGAATATATGAACAACAATGATAATATTTGAAAGAAACTACCCCGTCAACATCTTCAATACTGACATCACCGGCAGACTCAGTCCCGGTGCCATGTTCAGCTTCTTCGAGGACCTTGCGGGAAGACATGCCAATGAACTGGGATGGGGTCGCGACAACCTGATGAATGACGGTACTTTCTGGGTACTGTCAAGAATGACAGTGAAGGTGGACCGTCTTCCCCTGGCGCTGGAAGAGGTGACACTCTGCACCTGGCCGCGCGGTACCGACCTTATCTATGCACTGCGCGACCTGGAGATGTATGATGCTGCCGGCAACAGGCTGGCAGGTGCCTCTTCATCATGGGTGATAGTTGATTACCACACCCGTAAGGCCCAGAGGCCTGGCAGGGCCCTGGCAGAACTGAACATGATGTTTCCGGAGAAAAAGGCAATAGGCACCAACTCCCGGAAGGTTCCGCCACTGCCCGCAGGCGATCACCGGGTCACCACTCTCAGGGTGATGCTTGACGACATCGACATCAACAGTCACGTTAACAACGCCCGCTATGTCTCCTGGGCCATCAACTGCTATGAACCGGATTTTGTGGGAACCCACACTCCTGACACCATCGAAGTGAATTATATCCAGGAGGGACACCTCGGAGAAATGGTGAGCATTTTCACCGGTGCCACTGCTGATACAGAGACAGCATTCATCCACTCGGTAAGGAGGGAGAGCGACGGCACGGAGCTCTGCCGGCTAAGGATTAGCTGGAAAGAGAACAGGCTTTGAAATCTTTACTAACTTTATGCCATGGCAAGACCCCTGAATAATAATAGAACAGCATTACTCCTCACCGCGGTGATAATCGCGTCGCTCTCCTGGTCATGCTCGGTGACACAGAATGCGACAGACACCAAGGATATGTCATATATCTACAACCCGGCGCGCAATGTATTCACACCCAACATCTCCGTCTTCAACGAAGATGAGGAGACCTCGCTGCTGACGATAGCCATCCGCAGGGGTGAACTTTACTTCTCCCAGGCCAACCCACAGGGAGTGCCGATGGCATCCATGCTTATATCCGTCCGGCTCTTCAACAATACCCTTGGGGGTGTTCTGGCCGACACGGCCCGTTACAAGTATGAGATACCGCGTGAGGATGTCGGTGGCGAATATGCCTTCCACATACCGCTCAAGACCGTTGAGGGCAACGCCTACACGGCAGAGATAAAAGTGATCGACCTGATACGGCAGCGAACACTGCAGACCTTCGTCGATTTTGAGCTGACAGGCAGGTACAGCAAGCTGAACTATAAGATCAGGGATCACTTCAGCAAGAATGAGATATACAATAGAGTTGTCAGGCAGGACCAGTATTTCAATATCCTCAGTCCATCTTTTCAGCCTGACACCCTGTGGCTCTTCTATTACGGTGAGGTCACTAATATCCCTGCTGCCCCGTCGACAATACTTCCTGAGGTAACCATGGCACCGGAGCCGGACAGAATAGTGCCCCTGGCCATCTCTGACACACTGCCGGTGATGCTTCCTGCCCGGGGTATCTATATGTTCTCGGCTGACAGCCTCATTAGGGAAGGACTGGTTCTCTTCAATTTCGGTCCTGATCACCCCTCCATGAATGCCCCCGAGACCATGATACCTCCTCTGGCCTATCTCGCCACACCGGAGGAACTGGATACCTTGCTTGCCTCCGCGAAGCCCAAGCTGGCGCTCGACCACTTCTGGCTTGCACGCACTGGCGGCAGCATTGAAAGATCAAAAGAGCTGATAAGGATTTACTATAACCGGACACTCTTCGCCAATTACTACTTCAGCTCATTCAAAGCCGGATGGCTGACGGACAGGGGGATGATCTACATTATCTACGGTCCGCCTGACAAGGTGTACAAGAATGCCGAAGGCGAAAGCTGGGGCTACAGGAAGCCTCCCGTGAAGAGCCGCTGGGGATCGCGTTACACTTTCGAGGATCAGTATCTCTGGTTCAACTTCCGGAAGGAGAGGAATCTCTTTTCAGACAACCACTTCGTGCTTAACCGGGCAGGTACGCCCATCAGCTACTGGGATATAGCGGTGGCGCGCTGGCGTGAAGGAAAAGTTTTCAGGCTTGACAACCCGGAGGAGCTTCAATGATGTACAGTGAGAAGGAGTTTATCTTTGGAATGCACCCGGTACTGGAAGCGATCAGGGGCGGCAGGCAGATAGACCGCCTCCTGGTGCGGCGCGGTTTGCATGGCGGGTCATACCACGAGCTGATGAAGGTGGTAACGGAGATGGGGGTGCCCTGGCAGGTGGTGCCGCCGGAGAAGCTAGACAGCATAACACAGAAGAACCACCAGGGAGTGATTGCCTGGCTGTCGGCAGTTGAGTTTCAGGATATTGAAGTCATCCTGCCACGAATCTTTGAGGAGGGCAGGGATCCGCTGCTGCTGATGCTCGACGGTGTGACCGATGTGCGCAACTTCGGAGCCATAGTGCGTTCCGCCTCCTGCTTCGGAGCAGATGCCGTCATCATCCCTGAAAAGAACTCGGCAAGGATATCGCCCGACGCCGTGAAGGCCTCGGCAGGCGCCCTCAGCACCTTCCCCGTATGCCGTGTCAAAAGCCTGACCAGATGCCTTACCTTCCTGAAGGAGTCCGGATTGAAAGCCGTGTCTGCCACCGAAAAGGCACAGACAAAGGCATCATCAGCCAATCTTGGCGGACCGGCGGTAGTGATACTCGGCTCGGAGGAGAAAGGCATCAGCCCCAAACTGACGGAGATGTCTGACCTGCAGGTGTCAATTCCCATAACAGGTGTAATAGAGTCACTGAATGTTTCCGTCTCAGCCGGAATTCTTCTGTACGAGGTTATCAGGCAGAGAAGGGGGGGCGGGAATTAAGAATTAAGAATTAAGAATTTGATTAACAGGTCATTGGCCGTGGAATGGAGCGTCATTGGCCGTGGAATGGAGCGTCATTGGCCGTGGAATGGAGCATCATTGGCCGTGGAATGGAGCATCATTGGCCGTGGAATGGAGCATAGTGACACTCCTTAAGAGGGAGCATCGCAAGGCGGGTTAAACTGTGCGTCAGACCTTCCCTGTCATCCGAAGCTTTAGCGAAGGATGAGACCTTCAGACCTCAGACCTTCAGACCTTCAGACCTCAGACCTTCAGACCTTCAGACTTAATAATCCCCCTTATCCGGTCATCCAGCTGCCGTTGGTCGGCTGTAAATGAAGCTATTCCTGCAAGTGTCAGAAGAGTGTCCGGTGCCAGCTCACCTGATATGATGCGCTCCCTCCACGATGAGAGCACCGGTATCTTGCTCTCGGCGGCTATACGCTCATTATCCTCACTGCTCATCCGCGGGAACATGTCGCCCAGTCCTGCCTCATGCGCCCTGGCCACCAGCTGCTCACCCGTGGAGGGCATCTGCCGGTTGAGTGAGCGTCCGAAATCGATGACCTCCCTGGGCACCTCCCAGAACTTCTCTATAGCCAGCCCTGCCGCATCGTTGCTCAGCGGAACATCATAGTGTCTTCCGATCCTGCTGTCGAAGAGTCCGGTGAGCTGTTTCCTGCCTGTAGCAGCCACCTTTGGAGGCATTGTGAACACATCAGTGCCTGCAAGCAGCTCCAGCTGTGTGTAATTTCTCAGGCTGGCAGCTATCTGCCTGGTTCTCCATCTGTTCTCCGCCGAGAGACGGGTGACCCACGTCTGGGAGTGCAGCACCGCATTTTCACCCGCACCTGTGCCGTCACCTATGCCATTGTCAGCAATGAATGCCCCTATCCTCCCAAGAAAAACATTAAGGTAGTCAGGCCTTGCAACCAGGGTGACCAGGGCATTCTGCCTGGCACTGAATTCAAGTGTGAAGTTTATCCTTACACCCTGCTCACGAAGCCTGCGGGCACCGATGAGACCCTCGGGAGTATAGGGAACCTTCACTATAAACTGCTCAGGACAGAGCTCCCTGTAGCGGAGGCCGTAAGAGACGATCGCCTCGATGTCATACGCAGTGTCGGTATGCAGCTCCACGCTGACCATCCCCCCGAACTTCTTCGCCAGGCGCAACCCGTGACGTGCATTCAGGATAAAGGCAATCTCCTTTACCTGTTCACCGGAAGGGATATCCTGTACAATCTCCAGTGCCCTGGGGATAAAATCATCATAGATACCCTTCTGTATCTCATTGTTAATTAGCGTATTATTTGTCGTCAATGCAGTCATCTCAGCAGTCCAGTTGGCCTCTGCCTCCTCCATGTCTCCGGTGTCGAGCCAAAGTTCCGTACCGGTGGAGCGCAGGGCCTGCCAGAATGGATCATACCTGGGAGGAACGGGAGAATCGTCAATACCTGATGTGATAAATGCTGCAAGCTTCTCTTTGTAAGTCTCATTCATAAGCTGTAAGGGTTATCGGTGAGGTTTTAAAATTTCAAGGTCACTGCCTGCCGGGCTCTGGTAGGGCCTCAGCCCGAACCGGCCTACAACAGCATAGGTATAATCTATAACATCCGACTGTACTCCCTCGAACGGTACCCACGAGTGGATCTTGCTGAAGCAATAGATCTCCACTGGCAAACCTGCTTCTGTCGAGGGCATATCACGCACCATTATCGGCATCCTGGTGTCAATATTTCTATGGTTGCGGAGGTACTCAACCATGTATGCCCTGAAGGCGTGCAGGTTGGTAAGGGATGCCGCTTCTCCTCTTTCGACAGCCTCCACTGCATCTCTGTTTTCCTCTATCCATCCGGCTGTCAGCGGCAGCCTGCCTATCTCCTTCACGAGTTCCGGAGTCAAAAAGGATATTGACCTTACATCGATCCTTATCTCCCTCTTGATCCTTCTCACGCCGGCATCCTCCATGCCCCTCCAGTTCTGAAACGACTCTGAAACAAGGGCATAGGTAGGAACCGTGAGGATGGTCTTGTCGAAGTTCTCAACCTTGACGGTGTAGAGTGTCATATCAATCACCGTTCCGTCCACGTTTCTGCCGGGAATAGTGATCCAGTCACCGAGTCTGACCATGTTATTGCCTGAAAGCTGCACGCTGGCCACGAGACCGAGTATTGTATCCTTAAAGATGAGGGCAAGAACGGCAGTGGCAACACCGAGGCCCGTGACCACATTGACCAGCGACATCTTAAAAAGCACCGACACGGCTGCCAGTATGCCGGTAAACACTATCAGCACCTTTGCCACCTGAACATACGGCTTAATCGACCTCCCTCTCGATATCGGATGTGAAAGCCACACCTGATGCCACCCTTCGATGAAGGAACTGAGGGTGAGGGTAACAAAAACAACGATATATAATGCTGATGATTTCTGCACAAAGCTGAGCCACCCGGGATTCTCACTGAGCATGAGAGAAGCCATTTGCCAAACCACCACCCCCGGAACAATCAGCGCGAAATTGCGGAACATTTTGGTTGCAAGGAATTTGTCGTCATAAGGCGACCGTGTCCGTTTCACGATGGCGGAGAAGACCCTGACTATAATGGCGCGTGTGAAGATCATCGAGAGCCATGCGATGATGGCAACCGCCAGCATAAGCAGCAGCGTGCTGACCCATGAGACTGTCCCGGTCGACAAGCCGAGATTCGTCAGGAACTCCCTGACACTCATTACCGGATCAAATTGACGGAACATGCATCTGCACTTTTGATATTGCCGTGAAATTACAAATTATCTTTTGTCATGCCCGACAGTTTAGTACCTTTACGACAATAAACTGTTAAAATATGAGAATCTTCTCCTTTTTCGCGATGGCTCTGATGGCTTTAACCATGCAGGCCCAGGTGGTATTCGACGACTATTTCACTGACCGCACTCTCAGGTTTGATTTTATGCTGGCGGGTAACAGTACCGCCACAAAGGTCTATCCGGTATCCCTGAAGGAGGAACCATTCTGGGGTGGGTCGCTCACTAACCTTACCGACCCGTTTGGATACGGCAACTTCAGGTATGAGGTCTATGATGATTCAACAGGGACTCTTCTCTATTCCCGCGGTTTCTGCACCCTTTTCCAGGAGTGGCAGACGACTGCAGAGGCAAGGGAGATGGAGCGGAGCTTCCACGAGGTGGCTACCTTCCCCTTTCCTAAGAACAAGGTAAAATTTGTGCTTGACATCCGCGGCCGCGACGGGAAATTCACGAGGCTCTATGAGACAGCCATAGATCCGGACAGCTATTTCATTATCAGGGAGAAGCCCGAAGCCGCGCTTGCATCGCGCATTTACGGATCGGGCGACCCGCATACATCACTTGATATTGCGTTTGTAGCCGAAGGATATACCAGGGAGGAGATGGGTAAGTTCAGATCTGACGTCAAGAGGATGGCTGACATCATGTTCACGGAGCTGCCGTTTGATAAATACAGGGAGAGGATCAACATATGGGCCATTGAGGCTCCCTCGCAGGAGTCGGGCACCGATGTTCCCGGCGAGGGAATATATGTCAATACCGTTCTGAGCTCAAGTTACTACACCTTTGATGTTGACAGATACCTGACTACACAGGCCATCCGTGAGGTGAACGATTATGCCGCTGCCGCACCTCACGACCAGATAGTGGTACTCATCAACAGCCCCAGGTATGGCGGCGGCGGCGTCTACAACTATTACAGCGCCGTGACTGCTGATCACCAGAACACTCCGCAGGTATTCATCCATGAGTTCGGCCACGGGTTTGCCGGGCTGGCCGACGAGTATTACTCATCTGAAGTGGCTTATGAGGAGTTTTACCCGCTTGACGTTGAGCCATGGGAGCCGAACATAACCACACGTGTCAATTTCGACGCCAAGTGGAAAGATATGATAGCCAGATCCGTTCCTGTGCCCACTCCCAACAGCAAGAAGTACATTGGTGTCACCGGACTTTTCGAAGGTGGCGGTTACTCCGCAAAAGGCATCTACCGTCCCTCTTACGACTGCCGCATGAAGAGCAACCAGGCAGAGACATTCTGCGAGGTATGCCAGCGGGCTATTGAGGAGATGATACTCTTCTATCTGAAATGAACGGGAGTAGAGGGCCGAGCGTGAAAAAATGACCTGTGGGTCATTTTACAGAAGGAGCCAGCTGGTAGGGAGGGCAATAGACAATAGACAATAGTGTTGGCGATGAACCGCGCCTGTGGACTTGTACATCACTAAACATACTAATGAATTGACAAAGGGACTCCATGACGGAATCCCTTTTCACTACTGCCCATTGCCTACTGCCTGAAGAAGACTATTTCTTCTGCTCCCCTCCCGAGGTCGGTGGTTTGGCTATTGAATCGCGCATGTTCGTGTCAGCCTCGATATTCTTCATCCTGTAGTAGTCCATGATGCCGAGGTTGCCGGTCTTGAAGGCGTGGGCCATTGCCAGCGGTATCTCCACCTCTGCCTCAATGACCTTGGCGCGTGCCTCCTGTGCCTTGGCCTTCATCTCCTGCTCATAGGCGACAGCCATGGCGCGGCGTTCCTCTGCCTTGGCCTGGGCGATGTTCTTGTCGGCATTGGCCTGATCCATCTGCAGCACGGCACCGATGTTCTTTCCAATATCGATATCGGCAATATCAATGGAGAGTATCTCGAAGGCGGTTCCTGCATCAAGTCCTTTTTCAAGCACTGTCTTGCTAATGCGGTCAGGATTCTCCAGTACCTCCTTATGACTGTGTGCCGAACCTATCGATGATACAATCCCTTCACCAACGCGTGCCAGTACGGTCTCTTCACCGGCACCGCCGACCAGCTGCTTGATATTTGCCCTGACAGTCACCCTGGCCTTGGCAATCAGCTGTATGCCGTCGCGGGCAACGGCCGTCACCGGAGGGGTGTCGATCACCTTTGGGTTAACGGACATCTGAACTGCCTGGAATACATCGCGTCCTGCAAGGTCGATGGCTGTGGCCATCTTGAATGAGAGGTCGATATTTGCCTTGTTGGCGGATACCAGCGCATGAACCACCTGGGCCACATGCCCCCCCGCGAGATAATGCGCTTCCAGCTCATCCCGGTTCAGCTTAAGTCCTGCCTTGTCTGCTTCGATCATGGCACCCACAACTACTGAAGGCGGCACCTTCCTCCATCTCATGAAGATAAGTTGCAGGAGACTGGTCCTGACACCCGATACAAGTGCCTGGAACCAGAGTCCGATAGGGATGAAGTAAAGGAGTATCCAGAGCAGGATCACTGCCCCGACGATAATAATCACATAAATGCCTATTCCACTCATAATTATTTAGTTATTGGTTTTACAATCAGTTTGTTGTCGTCAATCCTGATTACCTCAATATCCTGTCCGGGATCGATCAGTATGTCTATTGACTTGGCTTCAAAGTACTCCCCATTAACCAGTACCTTGCCTCCCGGAGCGAGACGGGTCACTGTCACCCCCCTGTCGCCGGGCTTTACCCTGCCCTCCTGACTGCCTACGGTATCTACCTTGCTGTCAATGGCAGTCTTGAGCATCATCTTATTCCACGTACCGGCCTTAAGCATAAGTGCGGTCATGACTATCATGAGAAACAGTGTTGATCCGAGTACAATAAGACCTGCCTGTGTGCCAAAGGTGGTAAATGCAAAAACGATGGCCGTGACCAGGCATAAGGCACCGCCGATGCCAGCAATTGTGACACCGGGAATAAGCACGAACTCAATAACGAAGAGCAGCAACCCCAGTATGATCAGAAAAATTATGAGTCCCAGTGACATCTCTTTCTTCCCTTTAAATTACTACTGTTTCAAGGCTCAGCTCCTTCAGTCTCATGCTCATTTTACCGAGTGTGGCGGCATCTCCTATCTTGACCACGCATCCTCCCTTGATATGTGTAAGCACAGCACACTGCTCAGCCTGGATCACATCATGACCGCATACATCTACCAGTGAGGAGATAACGTGTTCAAAGCTGTTAACGTCATCATTGACGAGCAGCAGAGACCTTTCATTCTCTTCTCCTTTTCTGTTGCTCTCCGGCCGCGGTGCTTTCTTAGTCATCAGGCAGTCTTTTAAGAAGTTCTCTGGCAGCCTCAACCGGTATCTCGTACATGCCTACCCACGCTGCAACCCTGGCAGTGCTGTAGCCGTTTCGTATCAGTAGCGAGACGTAGTCTTCGGCGCTCTCAAATGTAATAAAATTACCAATCAGAAACACCGATTCCCCCTCGTTGTTTTTAATTATGTCAAGTCCTCTCTGCCCGGCCAGCAGTTCAAGTTTCTCAATCATTTCAGGTTCGGGAGTGTCAGTACGCAACACTTCGGCTCTGAATGAGAGTGTTCCGACAGGACTGGTCTCTGCCGGGGCGGCTTTCTCTTCCGTGGCGGTGGTCTCTCCTTCGAAAGGCAAAGGTTTGGCTCCCCACTCCTTTTCGAGCTGTGCAGCTCTCTCCAAAGACACCCGTGTATCATTCATCAGGGCAATGACAAAGGCATCGGGAAAGCCGGCCTCACGGGCTTTGGGCAGTGCCTGCCTGGCATCCTCAAGACGGCGGAAGAAACCGGTATAGTAAAATGTGATTCCGGTCTCTCTGGCAAGCTTGCCGTAAACGGGATACAACCCTTTAAAGAGTGACGGATTGAGGGGGTTTTTGAATGCAGCTATCTGAATGGTATATACCAATCCGTCTGGAAGATTTATGTCTATTGGTACAGGGTTGGCAGCACTGTATGCCAGCTCTGACCTGACTTCAAACAGGGATAAGAGATGTGGCTGCAGATCAGGGTTATGCGCCGGTGTCCGCGACTGTGTCGGATCCGCAGTGGTGGCCGGTGTCCGCGACTGTGTCGGATCCGCAGTGGTGGCCGGTGTCCGCGACTGTGTCGGATCCGCAGTGGTGGCCGGTGTCCGCCACTGTGTCGGATCTGCAGTGGTGGCCGGTGTCCGCCACTGTTCCGGACCGGGAATGGATGAGGGAGGCAGGCCCGATGTCGTGGTTGTGGCAGCTGAGGATGCTGCTGCCTGTCCGGAAGACTGCTGGGATGTGGGTACAGCTTCTGCTGTGTGTTTTGGCCGGCCGGCTGTGTCACCCTCAAGCTTCAGAAAAAGTGCGTCGGCCTCCGCCTGCTTTGTATCAGCCTTCTCCCTGCTTTCAGCGGCTCTCCTTCGCATTGCCTCATCTGCCTCGGAAGCTATTTTATCCAGCTCCCTTGCCTCAGCGTCAGCAATGGCCGCCAGTGAGTCAGCTTCATGCTGCAATTTAACTGCAGTGGCAAGCACCCTGTCATACTCTTCCGGGGTATAGTGCGACGACACTTTCACCCCGCCCTCCGTAGCCATGGCGGAGGAGGGCTCTGTGCCATGTGCCGTGTCTCTTGTGTTCGCCGTCCTCCCGCTTTCAGTGGACTGAGTTGCTTTGCTCCTTGTGGGCTCCCCGCTATTGTCTTTACGGACTGAACCGGCTGCTACCCGAATAACGTCCATGGCACCCTCCCCCCGCGCGCACTGATCAATATAGCCCTGCACGTCATACTTCTGTGCCAGCCTCCTGCCTGCTACCCTGGCAAACCTGTCATAGGCATCCGCAGCATCATGGAAGTTACCGCTCATCTGCAACGCCCGCCCGTAGTAAAACCAGACCTCATCCGGCACGCTCTTTATGTTGACGGAGCTGTTGATGGCAGAGCCCAGCAGCTCCACCGCACGGGGTATGTCGCGCTGTAGCTCCGTCAGGCAGGCCCCTGTGTAATATTTATATACCGGGTCACGCGAATAGAGCAACAGCAGCCCATTGAAATGGGTATACGCAACTTCGTAGTCACCCCTGTCCCATGCAGCCTGTGCGGCGACCTTCGAAGGTTGCATCACCCTCTCCTGGCCGTGCAGCGGACTTGACGAAAACAGCAGCAAAAGGATCAGTGCCGCGAACCATCCGGAGGCCTCTCTGTTAATAACTAAGAGAGATAAATTTTTTACGATAGATGATAACTTCATACCTTTACCAGTCTTAACAAAAATACAAAAAAGTGATGACCCAGCCCATACCCGGTACACCCGCACCGCAGTTCGAGGGTACCGACCAGAACGGTAACAGCGTAAAGCTAAGCAGTTACCTCGGAAAGAAAGTAGTGCTTTATTTTTACCCGAAGGATAATACCCCCGGCTGCACAGCCGAGGCATGCAGTCTCAGGGACAACTATGAAGAGCTGTTGAAGCAGGGATTTGCGGTCCTGGGTGTAAGTCCTGACAGCGTGGCTTCACACGGAAAATTTGCCGCAAAGTATGAGCTTCCCTTCCCGCTCATCGCCGACCCGGAGAAGAAGATACTGACTGCATACGGCGCCTATGGCGAAAAGACGATGTACGGAAAGAAAGTGACAGGCGTTATCCGCACTACCTTCATCATCGACGAGAAGGGAATAATAGAGAAGGTGATCAAAAAGGTCGACACGAAAGATCATGCGCCGCAGATTTTCAAGCTATACGGGAATGTCTAACTGCTATTAGAATAAGTAAATGGAAAGAAAAGAAGTAAACAAAGAGAAGCTCAAGGCGCTCGAGGTGACGCTCGGCAAGATCGAAAAGGATTTTGGGCGTGGCACCATTATGAAGCTGGGCGATCATGCTATTGAGAATGTACAGGTTATCTCAACCGGGTCGATAGGACTCGATGCCGCTCTCGGCATAGGCGGGCTGCCGCGCGGAAGGGTTGTTGAGATCTATGGTCCGGAGTCATCGGGCAAGACCACACTGGCCATTCATGCCATAGCTGAAGCCCAGAAGGCGGGCGGCATAGCAGCCATGATCGATGCCGAGCATGCGTTTGACAGGTTCTATGCCTCAAAGTTGGGCGTCGATGTCGAGAACCTGCTTATCTCACAGCCTGACAACGGCGAGCAGGCACTGGAGATAGCAGATCACCTGATCCGTTCCGGGGCCATTGACATCATCGTGATCGACTCGGTGGCGGCTCTGACACCCAAAGCGGAGATAGAGGGCGAGATGGGCGACTCGAAGATGGGACTGCAGGCAAGGCTGATGTCACAGGCTCTGCGCAAGCTGACGGCGAACATCAACAAGACCAACACCACCTGCATCTTCATCAACCAGCTAAGGGAAAAGATAGGGGTGATGTTCGGTAATCCCGAGACCACCACCGGCGGCAACGCCCTGAAATTTTATGCCTCTGTCAGGCTTGACATAAGGCGATCGAACCAGATCAAGGATGGCGAGGATGCCGTCGGCAACCGTGTCAGGGTCAAGGTGGTTAAAAACAAACTGGCTCCGCCGTTCAGGAAGGCTGACTTTGACATACTGTTTGGCGAGGGCATCTCCCGTACAGGTGAACTGGTCGACCTGGGTACCGACTTCAACATCATCAAAAAGAGCGGATCGTGGTTCTCATACGGTGACACCAAGCTGGGGCAGGGCCGCGATGCCGTCAAGAAGATCATGGAGGATAATCCGGAGCTGGCCGACGAGATCAGGGCAAAGATCACCGAACAGCTGAAGGAAAAGGCCAGATAAGAAACTAATACAGGAACCCAAAAAGCCACAGCGGGATCTCTCTTCCTGAACCGGTTTCAATATTGTCAAGAACCATATATGAGTTGTCAAGCCCTGAAATCTGGACGGATTTTTTATTTTTCCCGCCTATTTCAAAGATATATCGGTTGTCAACCAAAAAATCACCTCTGTCAGTGTACCTGGCAGGATAATTAAAGGATACCTGATTCAGGAAAAAAGTCTCCCTGAGATTTCCTGTATCAATTGATCCCCCGGGTATGGCATTCATCAAGTTGGGATGATGCAGGTATATCTTTTCCGGCTTGGTCAGTCTGCTGATGCCTTTACCCTCTCTGTGCAGGAGATTAAGCAGCAGAGCATCGCTCATGTAATGCAGGTAATCCTTGAGAGTATTCTTGGACATACCTGTTCTTTCACTTAATTTATCAATATTAGGTTTGAACGGTGCACTTTCCGAAATGATATAAAGTAACTGTTTCAGCTTATTGATATTGCTGTAACTTATTCTTGCAGCATAGGGCAGATCTGATTCCAATACCAGGTTAACGACCTCGAGTACCTTGTTTTTGTAATAATCTCTGCCTTCAAGAAAGAAAGGAAAATAACCAAACTCGAGATATTCATTATACTTTTTTATAGGCTTGATACGGCTCCAGATTGTTTTTGAGATTTCAATATGATCCCTGACTATTTCATCCAGAGTGTATGCCGGAAATTCAATATTATCGGAGAACATAATATATTCTCTTAATGAGAGCCCTGGAAGCGTATGCACTACTGACCGTCTGGAAAGATCGGCCCTGCCGCCGGTAAGGTGCAACAATGATGAGCCGGTATAGATTACCTTCAGATCGGGCAGGCTGTCATATATATTCTTCAATTCCACTGACCAGCCTGGATAATGATGTATTTCATCAATCAGAAGAAATTTTCCTCCGTTTTTTGAGAAGTCGTCAGCAAGGTCCACCAGCCTGTTTTCAGTGAACCAGAGGTTGTCAAGACTCACATAAAGCAAATCCCTGCCCTGCAGCCTTGTCTTTGCATATTGAAGCAAAAGTGTGGTCTTTCCGACTCCCCTGCTGCCTTTTATGCAGATAAGCCGCTCAGGCTCTTCAAGCCATCTTATCTGGCTTCTGATCCGTATGGTGGAGACAAGTTCAACAGATCTTGCCGATATTTCATAGATTGTTCTCATAATATTACGATCAGTTTACTGACCGAATATAATATATTTTCGGTCAATCTACAAATATTTTCTAGATTCTATCCATAATTTTTCAAACCAGCCCAGCTTGCCCCAGGTTGGAATAAAATACTATACCTCCATAGCGGAGGATCAGGGCTAGGGTATGATGTTTTAGTCGAACTTGTGCTTTCTTTCAGGTAAGAGCAAGCTGAAAAGCACGGCTGCGGTGAATGCCAGAAGGTAGCTTGCGAGACGCTCCGACACACCCGTCGGGTCAGCCAGCCATGTCTTCCATATGATGGCTGACAGTGTGCCGGTTATCAGGGAGGCATATACTCCTGCCCTGGAAAACTTCTTCCAGAAGAGCAGAAGCACTATTGCCGGGCCGAAGGAGGCGCCGATGCCGCTCCAGGCATAAGATACCAGGCCATAAACCGTATCTTCCATCGTCAGAACCAGCAGGAAGGCAACCACGCCAACCGTCAGGGTAAGGAACTTGTTCAGGAAGAGAAGTCTCTTCTCAGGCATCGGTTTTCGCTGCAGGTTGCTCCAGATATCCTCGGTTATTGATGACGAGACCACTATCAGCTGTGAGGATGCCGTTGACATCATGGCCGATACCGCTCCGGAGAGCAGGATACCCGCCAGCAGTGGGTTCAGCAGGGTCATAACCATAATTGGCATTACCTTTTCCGAATCGGCAGCGATAGCAGCAGCGCCTTCACCCATCAGTCCTTCCTGTACCATCTTAAAACCGATGATACCGATGAGAAAGGCTCCGGTATAAGCCAGCAGGGTCCATCCTATTGCTACCACCCTTGCCCTCTTAGTCTCAGCTGGATTGCGCATGGCCATCATCCTGTTGAGCAGCTGCGGCTGACCCGTATATCCGAAGGCCCAGCTCAGACCGTTGACCACCAGCAAGGCCCAGGCTCCGGTTGTCAGCGTCGCAGAGGCTTCATGCAACGCAACATCAGAATGCATAAGGGCCTCGGCAAAGCCAATGCCGTTCGCGGCAGCAATAAAGAGGGCAACTATCGGCAGTACCACGCAGGTTATTATCATCAGGATAGCCTGAAAAGCGTCGACGGCCACCACGGTGATGAAGCCCCCGAGCATCGAATAAAGAGTTACGATGCCCGCACCTATAACCATGCCCCAGAAGGGTTCGATCTGAAAGGTGTCATTGAATATCTTTCCGGCGCCGCTGAACTGTGCGGAGAGGTAGAGGACGAAGAAGATGATGATGATAACCGACGACAGCAGTCCGATTTTCCTTTCGGAGCCGGGGAACGACCGGAAAAATAATCCGGACACGGTCAGTGCCCCGGTTTTCTCGGTTACCCTTCTCAGGGGCTCAGCCATGAAGATCCATAGGAAGAGAATTCCGGAGACGCACCCTATGGCCACCCAGATGGCGCTCCATCCTTCAGCATAAGCAAAGCCTGTCAGTCCCAGCAGCAGCCATGCCGACTCGCCGGTGGCCCTCTCGGAGAGGGCAAGGAACAACCCCGGGATCTTCCTGCCACCCAGGACAAAATCGGCATTCGTCTTTGACTGCCTTGAGGCATACACTACAATGGCTACGAGGAAACAGAGATAAACGATAAAGACAGTAATCAGCATGGCATGTCTCGAATCAGGGATTTTTCCGCCGGAGACAATCGCAGCGAAAGCCTGAATTCAATCCAAAAATAATTATATCACTGAAAAAAACAATTCCGGTTATTGCTTTAATCGGTGAGGTATCAGTCTAAGGTGCAAGAAGTGGAGTCTGCACTCCACTCGCAATACGAACCTAAGCCTATTGTGTAGATGACCGGTGACATATACCCGTGGCCGGCATACGGTTCTTCTTGCTCCCAGGCCGGCTTACCTGACCGGGTTCTAACTCACCTGTTGCAGGCATTACCACCCCGGCACGAAGTTGAGCCCGAATACAGGATTCTTAAACCCTCCGTTCTGCAGCGGGAAGGCACAGTAGGGCTCAAGGATCAGATACCCAAGCAGGTTAATGCGCACCGAGGCGCCGGTGCTGAAGAGCGGGTATTTTTCGTTTTCAGCCGCCTGCGAGCTGCCGTCATTGAATATGATCCTGTCACCGCCATACCACGCCAGCCCTGCATCAAAAAAGAGATTTACATCAGTCAGGAACCATTTTGACTTGATCAGGGCAAGCCTCTCCGGACCGCTGAACGGGAACCTCAACTCGGCGTTTGCCACAGCCATACGCGAGCCGCTCAACCTGGAGATGTTCAGTGAGTTCAGCTCTATAGTGCTCTCTGTGCCGTAACCGATGTTCTCATATCCCCGTATGAGCCAGGGATAGCCTAAGTAGAGAGGCTGAAGGAGGTCATCGCCGGAGCCTGACCCTTTTCCGTACATGCCATAGCTGTAAAGACGAAATGCAAGGCTCACCGGTTTGAGGAAGAGATAGTGCCTGTAATCAAAGAGTGCGGTGAAGATATCCGTCGCCCCGAAATACTTGTCTACCTGGCACCTTGCCCTGCTGCCCTGCATCGGGGCCGTCATGCCGAACAGTGAATTGTCCTTGACATATGCAAAAGATAACTGCTGATAGCTGCTCCCCTCCGGTGCAGGTATCTTCTCCCTGCTGCCGCCGATATTTAAGCCGTTCAGCAAGTAGTAATAATCATACCGGTCAATACGGTAATAATACCATGATGATGAAGCAGTTGCCTCAACCCGCCTGGTCTGGGAGAATGGCAAAGAAGCATAAAGGGTAAGATTATCCTCAAACAACCTGATATAATCAAGCTGCAGCACCTCAACGGGCACCATCTCACCCTCCAGGCTGACCGAATCGGCCCGGGATGACATGCTCCCGGCACGGTATGGAATATGCGAGATGGCAGTGCCCCATTTAATCCTGCCCTTCTGCCTGATATATGCTGCCTGTCCCGCAAAATCATATATCTCACCGTTGAGGGAGAGGGAGGAGTATAGCTGGTTGTCACCAATCATATCACTGAATATCATATTGATACTTCCTTCCAGATTGTTCCTGTAGATACCTGACGAAACCCCTATACTGGCATTGTTAGAGATGTAATCGAGCTTGAATTTGGGTTTGTAAGGCAGATGTTTCACTGAATCTGCCGGCAAAGGTTCGCTTGACTTCCTGCTGTAGAGCGTTGTGTCTATCAGGTTAGCCGATACATGGTGGAGCGGAGGGAGAGTGCCGGCATCAAAATTGACCACCGAACCGTCAACCTCCACCGGCTCAAAATCATTGTCACCGGCAATCACTATATGGTAAGAGTTTTTGATATAATAGTTATAGACTGTTATGTTGCCGCTGCGTGAACGGCTCATCGCCGGCGACCAGGGTGTTATTCCGCTGATGCCGGTCATGTAGGATGTGAGCCTGAAGAGGCGCCCGGATTCAATATCGTATTTATACATGTTCCTGAAGCCGTCAGCGTCGGAGAGGAAATAGACGGAGCTGTCGTCGGACGAGAACCACGGGTTCATATTGTAAGCACCGTCAAAAAGATCGATCTCCCTGATACTTCCTGTTTTCATGTCCAGGATTGCCAGGGCAAAGCTGAATTTACGGTGACCGGCACTGCTGTTTATCTTCTCCTGTGAGAAGATGATCTTACGGCCGTCTGAAGACCATGAAGGGTGAATGTTTGAGGCGAAGTCATCTGTAAGCTTTTTAGTCTCATCCGACATAATGTCATACAGGTAGAGATCACTTATACCTTCCGATGACCCTGTGAAAACTATCTTTCTGCCGTCAGGCGACCAGGCGGGGTTTTCCAGTGCAGGCACCCCCCTGACGGCTACCTCCCTGGTAATCCGGCCTCTCTTTGCATCCACGAAGGCAAGCTTGTTGATCCCGTCGCTGAATAGCACGAAGACGTACTTGCTGCCGTCAGGCGACCAACTGCCACCTGATTCGACATAGTTAAAATCGTCATAGGTCCGCGCAGCAGCCCCTGACACCCTGCTTACAACCTTGCCTGTGACAGCATCGGCAATGAAAAGATCAAGCGTAAAGACGTTCTTTTCAGAGAAGAAAGCGATATACTTACCGTCAGGACTGATTGATGGTGATATGTTAATTCTTCCGCCGTTCTTCCCTGTTATCAGCTCTCTGCCTGCAATATCATCAGCCTCTGCCGTCAGATACTGACTGTAAAACAGCCTGGTGGCACTCGACCATAATCCTGACAGGGTTTTCTCATCATAACCCAGGATTGTGTCAGCCGCCTTGCTGAAGCCATATTGAGCCGTCTTCTCAAACAGCGGGATAATGACTGTGTCACCCCATGTCTTGCCAACCATGGCCCAGAATGCCTGTCCGTACCTGTAAGGGAAGTACCTGGAATCTGAGGATAACTGCTTAAGAGTCGGGAAGTCGTTATTAAGCAACGCATCTCTCATCCACATGGCGGTGTTGGGATCAACACTGCCCAGCGAGAAATACTCAGCCATGCCTTCTATCATCCAAAGCGGGATGTTATTCAGTGAGTAGCTTTTTGCGGTGTCTGATTTTGTGAACATATTAAACTGGAATGCATGGACCAGCTCATGCCCCAGGGTGTGGTCCGTCTGCGAAAGAGTAAGGGCGAAGGGCAGAATGACCCTGTTCTTCATGCCCTCGGTTATCCCTCCCGTGCCTGTGCCGACAAGACTGCTGACAGCATTGGTCTGCTGAAAATCAGCATGATTATTATAAAATATCAGTGGATTCCTGGTTTCAAAGGTGTCCCTGAAGAGATTCCGGTGAATATTGAACCACTCCTCAGCCCACTCCGAAACAGTTTTCAGAAGCGTATCATTCTTAATGTAATGATATATCTCAAACCCCGGTGTCTCAAGTACATCAAACCTGAAGGAGCTGTACCCCGGCTTGTTCCTGCCAAAATACTGCGCCTGAGAATCAGTGACAGCTGCAAGGCCTGCAACCAGCATCAGGATTGCTATCCTGGCAGTTCCAAAGATGTTATTATGTCGTCTGTCCCAAACCATAACTGCAACATTTTAAGCTACGTAGCCAACATATAACAGCTGATTTCAACAAACATCTTCCGTCCGGAAGAATCAAAAAATATGCCATCAGGAGGCATGACATTTTGCCGGTGCTATTGGTTCATGGCTGCATATTATTTTCTACTTTTGGACAAGAGCCAATTACAAACCTGTTAAGATACCTGATACCATGAAGAAATTATCCATCATTTTCATTGCCCTGGTCCTGCTCTTCACTGCTGCATGCAAGAAGACAGACAAACCAGCCGTGAGCACTATCGATGTGTCACTCACCGAAGCCGAGAAGGCCGGCGGTGTGCTCACCCCCGAGATCCTCTGGAAGTACGGACGCGTGGGTTCAATAGCACTCTCTCCCGACGGATCGACGGTACTATACACAGTTACACACTATGATCTTGCCACCGAAGCACGAATGACCAACATCTGGTCAGTGCCCTCAGCCGGAGGGAGTGCAGTGCAGATGACAACCGTTGGAGGGGCAGGTCCGCAGTGGATAGACAACGGAGCCAAAATAGCATATCTGGAAGGAGGTAAAGTCATGACCATGAAGCCTGACGGCACAGCAAAACAGGAGATAACCGGCCTGCAGGATTTTGAGATACTCTCATTCTCACCGGCAGGCGATATGGTATACTTCACCCGCCGCGTGAAGCTCGACCAGACGGCAAATGAGAAATATGATCTCCCCAAAGCAAAGGTCAGGATCATTGATGACCTGATGTACAGGCACTGGGACTACTGGCATGACTACTCCTACAGCCATATCTTCACGGCCTCGTTTGACGGTTCGTCCATAAGCAACGAGAAGGACATAATGGAGGGACAGCGTTTTGATGCACCCGATGCTCCCTGGTTCGACGAAGCTGACATCGCGTGGAGTCCTGATGGGAAATATATCGCTTATGCCTGCAAGAAGCTGACGGGAAAGGCCTATACGCTCAGCACGAATACTGACATCTACCTCTACGAAGTATCCACCGGTGAGGAGAAAAATATCACTGAAGGAAACATGGGTTACGACAGGACGCCGGTCTTCTCACCCGACGGAGCCATGATAGCCTATTCGAGCATGGAGGAGGACGGTTATGAATCAGACCTCGAAAGAATGTTCGTTTACAATATTGCTTCCGGCGAGCGCAAATGGGTCTCGGAGGGCTGGGACTACAACGTCGGCAACATTCAGTGGAACAGCACCGGTGAGATCTGGTTCACCAGTCCCTACCGCGGCACACAGCCGATATTCAAAATATCACTCGCATCAGGCAGCATCACCAGCGTAACGAAGGGAGACTATGACATGGGGCCGCTGCAGCTGCATAATGGGGTGCTTGTCACAGGCATGATGTCAATGTCGAGACCCACCGAAGTGGCTGCCGTTGATATGTTAACCGGGCAGTTCAACATGATAACCGATGTCAACGGCCACATCTATGAGAGCATAAAGATGGGCAAGACCGAGGAGAAGTACATCAGAACCAGCGACGGTAAGGACCTGCAGAACTGGATCATCTATCCGCCCGACTTTGACCCTTCGAAGAAATACCCGGCGTTGCTTTACTGCAAGGGCGGGCCGCAGGGACCCCTCGGGCAGAGCTGGAGCTACCGCTGGAACTACCAGATGATGGCAGCCAACGGCTATATTGTGGTTGCCGTCAACCGGCGTGGCAACTCGGGCTTCGGAAGTTACTGGCGCGAACAGATCTCGGGTGATTACGGCGGCCGTAACATTCAGGATTACCTTGACGCCATTGACGCCATGGCGAAGGAGCCGTTCGTCGACTCGGATCGTCTCGGTGCCGTGGGAGCCAGCTACGGAGGGTACTCTGTGTTCTACCTTGCCGGGATTCACAACAAGCGGTTCAAGGCATTCGTGTCACATTGTGGTGTTTACAATACAATAGCCGAATACGGTTCGACAGAGGAGTACTGGTACCCGAACAAGGATTACCAGGGAGCACCCTGGGACAAGCCACAGCCTCCGGGATACAACAAGTTCTCACCGCATACAATGGTCGACAAGTGGGATACCCCCATTCTGATCATCACCGGGGCAAACGATTTCCGGATACCTTACAGCCAGAGTCTCGAGGCCTTTAACTCGGCACAACTGCGCGGTGTGCCCAGCAGACTGCTCTTCTTCGAGAATGAGGGCCACTGGGTCACCAAACCGCAGAACGCCGTCATCTGGCAGAAGGAGTTCTTCGAGTTCCTGGATACCTATTTGAAGTGATTATAAGGCAGTAGAGGGGCGAGCGTTAAAAAATGACCCGGTGGATCATTTTAGCGCGAAGCAGCCAGACTGCAGGAGAGGAATATTGAGAAATTGGCCGTAGGCCATAATGTATTGTAGTCCAGTGATTTAAATACAATCAGATCACTCGGATAGCATATGGTATTGCAACCCGTTTGGCATCCTCACCTGCTTACAATCGTCTCTGTCGCCTGGATGACCTGGCCGGCAAGGGCTTCAAAAGCCTCTACCGCAGCTTTATTGGTCTGCTGGAAGACATTGCGGCCCGCATCGGCAGCTTCTCCCATTTCCATCACCAGCGGTATCTGGCAGAGCAGTTTTGTATTGAACTCTTTGGCCAGTTTTATTCCTCCTCCCTTGCCGAACAGGTAGTAATGCTCTTCAGGGTGGGCAGCGGGGCTAAACCACGACATATTCTCAACAACCCCCAGGATGGGAACTTTCAGGTCAGGATTCAGAAACATCGAGGATGCCTTGCGGGCGTCATTCAATGCTATCTCCTGGGGAGTCGTCACAATGATGGCGCCGGCAAGATTCAGCTTCTGTACCGTAGTCAGCTGGATGTCACTGGTCCCCGGAGGGAAATCGATTATCATATAGTCTACCTCTCCCCATTGGGTATCCTCAAAGAGCTGCTTTACGGCGTTTGATGCCATCGGTCCGCGCCAGATAAGCGACTGGCTGCGGTCGATGAAAAAGCCAATGGATATGATTTTTATCCCGAACTTGTCTATCGGGAAGATTAAATCTTTCCCGTCAATGGATTTCACTTCGGGACGGGCATCTTCCAGCCCGAACATGGTCGGTATCGAAGGCCCGAAGATATCGGCATCGACCAGGGCCGTGTTCATACCGTTGCGTGCAAGGGCTATGGCAAGGTTGGCGGCAATTGTTGACTTACCTACTCCCCCTTTTCCTGAAGCCACCACGATAATGTTTTTGACACCTTCCATCGGTATCTTCTCAAAAAGTTTACTCTTTTCCATTTACCATTAAATTATTCCAGATTTCTTTTATCGTTTTGCTGATCTCAATATCAGGGTGCATCTCGACAACGCTCCTGCTTGCCACCATAGCTTCGGTGACCTTCCTGTCAAAGGGCAGGCGGCCAAGCAAAGTGCTTCCCTGTGCTGCACACCAGCCCTCTATCCTGTCTGCCATGCCTTCATTAAGATCATATTTGTTGATTATCACCCCTACTTCGGATGTGAATTTCCGGGCCACCTCGTGAACTCTCTTCAGGTCCGCAAGGCCGGCAAAGAAACCGGCCAATTTGTCGTCCTTTTCTGTTATAAGTCTGCCCTCGGAATAGCTTCGCGCAATAGCAGTGTCATAATTAATTTCTGCCAGCAGCGGTATCTGCTCCTCCCCAAGATAGTCCCTCACTCCGTTGTCTCCGATATCAGCGCGGTTTATGATCACACCGCACTTCTTGTTCATGGTCTTCAGGGTCTCAACACTCTGCCTGAGATCGCTCAGTCCGAAGGGAGTAGGTTCCGTCACGAGCAAAACATAATCAGCCTTGTCAACTGTCTGTATGAAGGGACATGAAGTCCCCGGAGGTGAATCAAGTAAAACAACCCCCTCATCACCGGCCTCCTTAATTGCGGCTTTGATAACTCTGACAGGAGACATCTCATTGACACGCAGGCGCGATTCGACCAGCGCATAGCCCCTGTCAGTCATGTGGGAGCTTACCATTCCCAGCACCACCGGTTTTTCCGTTATTGCACCGGTGTTGCATGCGAAGCAGCATGCCCCGCAGCCGTGGCATAGGTTCTCTATCACCTCGATTACTTTAGCCGTGGGCACGTAGAAAATCGCGTTATAGTTGCACCAGCTGCTGCAACGTCCGCACCAGGTGCAGGCATCCTTGTTGATGACCGGGACCTGGTGTGTTACCTCAAACTCATTTTTTTTCGTAGCTTCAAAAAAGAGCAGGTCATCAGGCGCCTCTGCATCACAGTCGACCAGGGTGACTTTTTCACCACGGCCTGACAATACGTTAAAAAGATTTGTAGCGACAAAGGTTTTTCCTGTTCCCCCTTTGCCGCTCGCAACAGCTATCTTCATGAGTGCAGTTACTAATCGTAGGCCAGCCTCGTCTTCTCGTCGGCCAGCGTGGGTTTGATGAACCGTTGCATGGCAGCCCCTTTCCAGGTGCCGAGGTTCATGTGTGTAGTGTAATATTTCTGGGGTATTGGATGCGTTCCGACAACCACCTCAATGCCATACTTCTCAGGAATGAACCTGGTGAAGTAGTCGAGCCTGGGGCAGGGCGGATAGCCCACTACCAGCCCTGTTGCCAGGTGAATTACACTCACACCGTTTTTTATCATCTCCTCCGGGGTATATTCAACGTTTCCTCCCGGGCACCCTCCACATGTTGTGAAGGCTGCCACCTCTATATCCTGATCCTTATACCTATCGAAAGCACCCTCGTGGTTGCGTACGGACCTGAAGCACTTGCCGCCGGCGCAGGTATGATACCTGTCGCATATGATGATCCCAATCCTCTTCTTTTCCATAGCGGTAGTCTAATGGTCACAAAAGTTTGCTCCCGCCTGCAGCCTCTCATTCAGGAGGTCTGATGCAAGTTCATCAGGACTCTTCACAGGAGCACCGACGAATACGTTTATAGAATGCTGGTTAAAAATGCTAATGGCTCTCTGTCCCATGCCGCCGGCGATCACGTCAGTGACACCTTTTTCTGCCAGCCATGCCGGAAGCAGCCCTGGTTCATGTGGAGGGGAAGTGACGAGTGTTTCGTCTGTGATAGACCTGTCATCGGCATCTACTATTGCGAACTGTTCGCAGTGGCCAAAATGTGAACAAAGTATCCCTCCTTCGAGGGGAATTGCTATACGCTTTTTCATGTTTAAATGCTTTTATTAGAATGTTTGAATGAATTACAAAACAATGGCTGCCGGATTCACGGATTAGTTCCGGGTCTGTTCCCTGTTGCCGCCGGTTCTATCTGCCGGCCCCTCTTCCGCCGCCTCTTCCTCTGCCTCCGCCTGATCCGGCTCCGCCTCTGCCGCCCTGGCCTCCGCCCGCACCGCGGTCTTGTCCGCCTCCCTGGCTCCTGCCGGTACCCTGACCCCGGCCACGACCCCGGCTACCTCCCCGACCCCGGCCACGACCTCCGCCCTGTCCGTTGCTCTGACCGCCTCCTTGTTCACGGCCCTGTCCGCGACCCTGCCCGCGGCCCTGGCCTGCAGCTCCTCCGGTTTCGGTTTCGGGTTCCAGGGCATTCTTATCCTTCTCGCTGCCATCAGTTTTTCCCTTCCCTGCCTTTCCTGCGCCGAAGTTGGTGCATCGTCCGGCTTTCCTGCCGGTCATGGCGCCCTGGCCCTCAGGGCCTGTCTGATCTGATCGTGGCATAACTTTTCGTTTTTAAAATTATTTGCTCAACATATCAATTACTGACTGAACCGTTTTCTCCGGCTCCTTGTAAACAACCATCTGGATTTGCAGGCTGTCGAGAAGAGACTTGATCTTCACTCCGAATTCCCCGGAGATTATCTTCTTCACTTCCTTTGACGCCACCAGACGGACTGAAGCCGGACCGGCTCCTTCCTCGGCATCCTTGTTCGGGTTGGGCAGGATCTCCACCCCGCCTGTCTCCGTATCGTAGATGACAAAAAAGGCACTGCGGCCAAACCGCTGGTCGAGGGTGCTCTCAAGACTCTGCCCTGTACTTGTTATTGCTACTTTCATATCTTTTTATGTTTAAATATCTTTTAAAAGAAGGTTGTTCTTCCTCATGAGCCGGCTATTGCACACTGGGCATATCTCATCCTTGCATCGCTGTGACGGCTCATGCTCCTTCTCATAACCGCAGGCAGGACAAAAGCATATGTCAGAAGGAGCACGGTGCGTAACCGGAGTCGACTCATCCACAGGCACATAATTGACTACCTCGCTGCTTCCGCATAACGGACATTTTTCAGGCATGACGCTCTTTTCAGGTTGGTTGAACAAGCAATTGCAACCGTTGCATTTGTACCATTCGCTGTCAAAGTAAACCTTGCCGCCTTCGATTATGATCTGCTTGCCTGTTACCAGCGCATCAGCAATCTTCGCCCTCGCCTTTGCATATATGCGGGTCAGCGTGGGACGCGAGACATCCATCACACGTGCAGCTTCATGATGGTTGAAATTCTCATAATCGCAGAGCCTGATTACTTCATACTCCTCGAGGTGCAGGAAGACCGACTGCGCCTGTCCCTCCTTTGCCACTCCGCCGTAAGGCCGGAATCCCGAGATGACCGGAGGGTTGCTGACTCTTCTTAATCGTGTTGGACGCGGTGACATTTTTTGATCAATTGTTCGCTACAAATATAATGAACATATGATCATAATTCAAAAGATTATTGTAAATAATTCTTGATTTGTTTGCCCTATCCGGATGTATTCGGTATTCAGTAATTAGTGGCACCGAATATCGGAGCGATGCGGAGATCCCGATTTGTCGGTATTGAATACCTATTTAAGAAACTTCACGCAGGCCGGGGCGTTGAACGGCAGCGTTGTGACAGCTTCTTCAGAGTTGCTGCCGGCAGATACTACTGATATTTGATCAGACCTCTGGTTTGCAACTAACAGGAATTTCCAAGAAGGTGACACAGCAAAGTTTCGCGGCCAGTTGCCGCCGCAGCTGATGTGAGAAGGCTCCGACAGTGTACCGTCTGCCCCGACCCTGAAGGTCACAATACTGTTATGACCCCGGTTTGATCCGTAGATATTCTCCCCGCTGCGAGAGAGGTGTAAATCAGCACTGTAGCTTTTCTCAGTGTAACCTTCAGGCAGAGTGCTGACAGTCTGTTTGGCAGTCACAGTATCGGAGAGGATATTATATACTGACACCGAGGAATTGAGCTCATTGATAACATAGAGGTTTGCAGAGGATTTGTTTATTGCCATGTGCCTGGGGCCACTTCCGGGTTCACAGTTGAAGTATGCAATGTCTGCATTCATGAGCAGTCCCAGGGTGGTATCGAGCTTAAGCTGATGCACCCTGTCGAGGCCAAGGTCTGATACATAATACGTATGCAGCCTTGGGTTATGAATGGTCATGTGGGGATGCGACTTCTCACCGTAAAAGATAACATCGGTGACCTTTTCGGGGATGCCCTCGCTGTTCAGTCTTACCACAGAGACTGAGCCGCTGCCGTAGTTGGCTGTGATCAGGTATTTGCCATCAACCGAAACCTCAATGTGGCACGGTCCTCCCCCTCCCTGGTTTATCGAACTGACTTTTTCGAGGCTGTTGCTCTTCTTATCATAGCGTAAGGTGGTGATTCCTCCTCCGGCTTTCATGTCAAAGGTGTCGACCTCATTGACAAGGTAAATCAGTCCTCCCTTTCCGAATGTAAAATATGAGGGATTATCCCCGACGGTGACCTCTGCTATCTTCTCAATGTTGCCGTTGCCGCTCAGGCTGCAGAGCAGCACATCGGCGGCGCCATCGCCGGAATAGCCGGATGCTATGAACATCTTCTCCCCCATATTACACGAAGAAAGAAATGCAGTTAGCACAACCATCACAAACAGAATTGGATTCTTCATCGGATTGTCTGTATATCATTTTTTTCCTATGTCTGCCTCTACAGTCCCGGCGTGGCCGGACAAAAGACAAAGATGAGGCAATTTATTGAAATCAGTAAGAATCTCCTGCGAAAGATTCCCACTGCCTGTCAGTACATCAATCCGGACATCAATAGTGGAATCCGGTTACCGGAGCCGTACTCAATATCGTCCGATACCACAAAGGCATTCTTAATCCCGGTTATCCGCTCCTTAAGTCTAACTCGAGGCTCTATCTCGAAGATGTACCTCCCGTCCACAAGAAAACCTCTTGTTTTGATATCCAAACATTGCAATTTTATCGATTAATTGATAACCCGGGTTAGGATAATGATGATATTCCTATCCCCCTATTATGCTTTCTTCTCCCGTTTCCTGTAGATATACCAGTACGCCAGAGGTATGAAGTAGAGACTGACAAAGGTGCCGAGGGTCATGCCTCCTATCAGCGCCAGAGCCATCGGCCGCTGCAACTGGTTTCCCAAACCTGACCCGAACAGCATCGGAAGAGTCGAAAACAACGACGCCATTGCAACCATGATAATGGGCTTCAGCCTCCTCGAGCCGCCGGTGTATATCGCCTCCTTCAGCTCTACCCCGGATTTCCTGAGATTGTTGATAGTATCTACCTTTAGTATCGAGTCGTTGATGATGACACCTGACATCACAATGATCCCTATCATCGTCATTATGTTGATTGTCCCTCCCCATAACCATACCAGGAATAGCGCCCCTGCAATGTCAATGGGTATCTCAAGAAGCACTATCAATGGCTGGGTGAGCGACTCAAACTGTGCGGCAAGAATGAAGTAGAGAAGCACCAGTGAGACAAGCAGCACCAGCGCCAGCTCGCGGAAGAGCCGCTGGCCCGTCATCAGTGTGCCGCTGAATGAGAGCGAGAGGTCCGGCACGGCCGACAAAGCCTCTTCGATCTCAGCCGTCAGCTGTGCCGGGCGGTTCGTCGACACATTCATCTCAACAGGGACATACTCTGACGCCATGTTACCCATTATGGCCTTGTAGTAACGCACCCGCCTGACATCACATATCTCATTGACGGGAACCCGCGCCCCATGCCTGTTAAGCACGTAGCCGCTTGACATATGCTCGCCTATAGGTGTCTCATTGCCTGCCATAACAACGGGAAGGATCTGATGTGACGATCTCAGCTCACCTATCTCATTGCGGTTCAGCGCGCTCCTGATGGCCGGATAGACTATGTTGGGATCAATATCATACAACAGCATCCTCACAGGGTCAAGCCTGATCTCTATCTTCTCCTCCAGTTGCGGAGCCATGATCCCTGCCCCGGGCCACCGCTCAGCAAGAAGTCCGTTGATCTGCATCATCCTCTCTATCGGCGGCACCGCCTTCTCAGCGGCCAGCGCCACCTCAACCACCAGTGGCGTCTCTGAAGCCGCAAAAATCTTCTCAAAGATGTTTTCCTGAGGCCTTATGGTCATCACTGCCTCGGGGAACCGCGAGGGCAGGTATGCCATCAACAACTCCCTGATCTCATCCACCGCTCCATAACCCGCTGCCCTGATATATATTTTCGCCGATGAATAGGGCTGATCATACTCGCGTGTGAAGATAAACTGCTGCTCACCCACAAAGCTGTTGGTCTGCACAGCCTTCTCTCCCAGCTGATCAACAAGAGCCTGTATCCGTGCCGAATTCTCCTGCAGGTCGATGTTCTCATTCCAGTCGATCATCACTGTCATCTCATCCTGAACTATCGCCGGGAACTCCTCCTTCCTCATGCTGAAGAAGAAGAGGAGCATTACCGCGATTGTCACCCCGAAAAGAGCCATCACCGCTCTCCGGTGCCTGAAGAAAAAGTTCATTCCCCCCTCATACTTTTCCTCGAGGTTCTTAAGGCTGATCCGTTTCACGAAACGGGTCAGCGCACCCTCCCTCCCGCTTCGATAGATAAGGTGATATACTGTCGGCAGAAGCATGATCCCCACCAGCAGTGAGACTCCCTGGCCGATGATGATGGCAATGGCCTGGTCATAGAACAGCGCTCCGGCAGTGCCGCTCAGAAAGATCAGCGGCACAAACACGGCACAGGTGGTGAGCACTGACGAGATAAGAGGCGTGATCACCTCAGTTGTGCCCTTCACACATGCATTGATGAGCTTCTCGCCCCTGTCGGTCCACTGGGTGATATTCTCTATTATCACAATTGAGTTATCGATCATCATGCCAATCCCAAGGATCAGGCCGGCAAGGGAGATGACGTTTATCGAGAGCCCCACGAGGTAGAAGAAGAGCAGGCTGATCACAAGCGTCGTCGGTATGCTGACGCCGATTATCAGTGGTGAACGGGCATCCCTGAGGAAGAAAAACATGATAAAGAAAGCCAGCAGGCCGCCTGAAATAAGGCTCTGCCTCAGGTTCATGAGTGAGTAGTCGAGGAGACGTGTCTGGTCCTGCGAGATCTCAAATTCCATCTGCGGATAATCGCTTCGGAACTGGCTAACCATCTCGTCCATCTTCTCTTCCAGGTTCTCCATCCTGGCAGAAGCTTCCTTTATTATTGCCAGCACCACCGCCTGCCTGTTGTCAGAGAATGAAAGGCCCCCGGCGCGCCGGACCCTCAGGTCAACAACAGCTATATCCTTTATCTTAAGCAACTTCCCCTCCTTCTTCAGCCATATGTTCCGGATATCATCCACACCCTTCAGGTTTGTATCAAACTCAAGGTTATAGAGATACTTGCCATCCCTGACCATGATGCTGCTGACATTGACATTGTTCATGTTCACGGCAGTTATGATATCTTCGGGAGTGATTCCGAGGCTTTGCATCTTACGCTCATCGGGCCTGATAAAGATTTCCCTGCTGACCTGACCGGTGATGTCAGCCATGGCCACCTCGGGCAGCTGTTCAATACGCTTGCGGATGATGTTACCTGCGAAGTCGCTCAGGTCGGCGAAGGCTGCCGGGTCCGCGGCCCTGTCTGCCAGGGTTATGTTGAGCATGAAGACGGGGATGTCAGTGGCGCTTGCCTTTATCACCCTCGGGCGATCAAGATCGCGGGGAAGAAGGTTCATGGCGGCATCGATCTTCTCATTGACCTCCATGAATGCCAGGTCGATGTCATTTCCAAAGGCGAATTTCATCCTTATAATGGCGCTGCCGTTGCGCGATTCCGACCGGATGTCATCAACACCCTCCACCTGCATCAGGCTCCTGCGAAGGACGCTCACCACGCTGTTCTCTATCTCCCGTGAGCTGATGTCAGGACGCGAGACAGCCACAGTGATCTCGGGGATATCTATATCAGGCATCAGTGATACGGGAAGCCTCCCCGAAGCAGCGATGCCGAGGACAATCACCGCGAGGAAACTCATTATCACTGCCACAGGCCGCTGTACAAGGAATCTAACCATGGTGAACGGTGTTATCAGGTTTATCAGGGTTCTGAGGTTCTGTGTTGCCCGGTTTGCCCGAAATACCTGCCGGAACAGAACGGTCAGTATAATCAGAGGGGCTTCCCGTTTCCGGAAATAATAATTGTTCCCTCCTCAGCATCATCGGCTGAAACACGAGCAGCCCTACCATGCTGAAGAGTAGCCCGCCGATGGCTCCCGCTGCCAGCGCGAACCAGAACCGCTCATCCCTGCCTGTAAGGAGGAACGGCAGAAGACCTACAATTGTAGACAAGATCGTAAGAATGACGGGGATGATCTTCCCGTTGAAGGCCTTAAGATACATCCTCACCGCCGGAAGACGCCTCCCGGAACGCTTCAGCCTGTTGTAATCGTCAAGGATGTAAAGCGCCGAGTTGACAGCCAGCCCGCACAGGAGGATCATCGCTGCAAACACCCCTTCATCTGTCGGTATCTTAAACAGCGAAAAAGTAATGAAGACCCCGATGAAAGAGAACGGTATCAGCCCGAGCACTATGAACGGCTGACGGAGCGACTCGAGCAGGATGGAGCAGACGAGGTAGATGATCGCTATGACAAGTAACAGTAACGGGTAGTTGTTCTTCTGCGTGAACCATGAATAAGTGTAGGAACTGGAGCGTACCGAATAGCCCAGCGGCAGGAGAGCCGCAGTCTCTTCAATGTTACGGTCCCTGATAATCCTGGCCAGCTCATAGTTCCCGATGAAATCATATGTCACCGTTAAAATATATTGCTGGTCCTCACGACTGATTGAATTATCCGTTATCTCCCTGGTCATGCTCAGCAGGTCCTTAAGCTTCACCATACTCTGCGATCCTGTGATCATCGGCTCATTGTAAATGTCCCACATCTCGTATGTCTCTGCATAAGCTGATCTCAGGGTCATCGGGGCAAGGAAGCCTCCCATGTAGACCTGCCCGCCATCCTGGTTGTTCCGCGAGAGACTCCGTGTGTGTTCATACAGGCTGTACATATCGCTTCCGGCCAGGGTAACCGACTCCCTGTCCGCAGAGACAATGTTCCTGTACTGTTTCTTTACTGACCAGCGGTCTTCTCCTCCCAGTACATACACTTCCTTTATCCTTCCCTTAGCGCTTGAGATGAGCCGCTCTTTAAGGTCTTCGGCGTAGCCGCTGAGAATATCAAAATTGTATCCCTTCAGAACGATTGAATATGAGCCCCTCAGGTAGTCACTGTAGACCTGGTTGCTGAAGGCTTTACCCACCCCGTACACCTGGACATGATAACTGCCGATGCCCATCATGTAGTCCTCTATCCTCATCTTCAGGATGAACGGGAATATTGTGCGGTCATGCTCCGGCTTGAATGTGACGGTCAGGGATGCCGACGAGGGCGAACTGACCCTGGTGGTAAACCGGTCCACCTCGCTGTAGGCTGCAATCATATTCTCAAGACCCAGGCATACCTCATTCATATCTTCGAGTGTCAGCCCCTCCTCGCTGAGGCCGATGCTTACACTGAGCTGTGTCCGCTCAACATCGTCGGAACCCCTGAAATAATAATAATTGCTGCTCTTTACCCGGTCACTGAAGAGCCTGAGTGTACCCCCGGTAAGCTTGTTTACAATGGGTTTAATGTCTGAAACATACTTTATGCTGCCGAGGGTTTTATTGTAAAACTGCTGCCAGCGGGTCAGCTCAGGCTCAGGGGCGGCAGTTGTCCTGATCTTTTCAACAGGCAGTGAATCCGGCAGCCAGAACAGAGGCAGTCCGAACAGCAGCACCGCCGCAGTGATATATACCTTCCTGTACCTGATAAATGACCTGATGGCTCTCTCATAAAACCTTGTCAGACGCACAGCGAAGCGTTTACGCCGGATATTTGACGCGGCTCTCTTCCCGGCGAAGCGTTTACCCTGAAAATTTACCGCGGCTCTCTTCCCGGTGAAGCCGATCGATTGTGCCAGTGAAGGGATGAAGAACAATGCCACCAGCAGTGATACCATCAGGTTAATGATCACCACCGCCGCGAAGTCGGCCAGCGTGACCCGCGAGGCCTCATCAAGGAAGAAGATCACCACCAGCGCTCCCACGGTGGTAAGCGTCGCTGCCATGAGTGAGATGCCAACCTTCCGGTTATGATGGTATTTGATGTGATCAGTCATCACTATAATATTGCTGATGATCATACCAAATGACACGGCAATCCCTGCCATGGAATAGAGGTGTATCTCAAGCCTGAACAGCCAGTAGAAGATGAAGGCTATAAAAATGGTTGCCACCATACTGATGAGCAGTATGAGCATGTATTTAAGGTCGCGGCTAACAAGAAAAGCGAAGACCAGGAGCAGTATGACCGACAGCACCGCCCTGAAAAGGTTCCGGGATATCTCCTCCCGGATAAAGCCTGTATTGTCAAGCGAAAGTATCACATCATGGCCGGGAGGTATCTTGCTCTTCATTTTCTCAATCACATCCTTCACCTCCTCTGCAACCCTGATATTATTGACGTTCCTTCCGGCGCTTATCACCATGGTAATGGTGTTGAGGCCGTTAATGCGATAGTAACTGCGGGGTCTCTCATCCCTGAGCTTCACTGTGACAAGATCAGAGAGCATCAGCACCCTGCCGTTACCGGCAGTGACAGGGATATCCTCCCACCTGACCGTATCCGGCCTGTGGCCGACCATAGTCAGATATGTCCTTTTCATTCCTGAAGAGAGCAGGTTATCCACTCCTCCGCCAGCCTCCCGGACAGAAAGATATGCCCTTATTGCATCACGTATCCGGCTGGGGGTCACCCCTGTTGAAGAGAGGACCTTCTGATCATATATCAGCTCCCAGGCACGGGGTGTGGCGCCATAGATATCCACGCTGTAGACGCCGTCAACGGATGCTATCGCCGGCTTCAGCAGCTCCTCCGCAATACTGAAGATATAGGAAGGAGCCTCATTTCCTGTCACCTGGTAGCTCAATATCACCGATCCGCTGGTATTCGACGGCATATTCATCTGAATAACCGGATAAGAAACCCTTTCGGGCAGGCGCGAGTGGGCATCGCGGATGAGTGATGCCACCTCAAACCGTTTGGTGCGGAGATCCGTATTCCTGTCGAATTCCACGGTTATCTCTCCGCTCTCATTGTTTGTGGTGGAAGAGATGCGACTGACCCCAGGGAGAGTGCTTATCACACCCTCAAGGACCGAGGTGACCTGTTGCTCAACCACCCTGGCGGCGGCATCAGGCCAGGTATAGCTTACTGTCAGTGAGGGGAGATAGCGGGTGGGGTTCAACTGCAGCGACAGCAGAGGCATTATCGCTGCTCCGGTGATGATGAGCACCACGAAGAAGATGTTCAGGCTGAAAGGCGAAAAGCGTGGTGTCTGTTCACTCGGGGAACTCATTCCTCTTTCACCTTTGTTTCATGTGCGAGGTTGGTGTTGCCTCTTACAATGACCAGGTCGCCGGGCGTGAGTCCCTCGCTCACGGAGACCATCGAACTGTTCTCAGACTCAATGGTGACATACTTCCATATAGCCAGGGAATCCTGCCTGATGAAGACCACATCTTTCCCCTGCCTGATCACCAGGGCTTCTTTGGGGATGACCAGCCTGTTATATTCAGGCTTCCTGATAAGGACCTTGACATTCATGCCGTCAATAAGGCGGCCGTTGTTCCTGAACTCGGCCCTGACGCGTATCATGCCTCCCTCATCAACCTGCGGATTGATCTCCACTATCTTCCCCTGTATGAGAAGGCTGTCATCAACAAAAGGGATTATCCCTACGGGCATTCCGGTGGTGATGAACCCGTATTCCGACTCCATCACGGGGAACTCTATATACATTACATCGTTGGCAATCACCGTGCAGAGGCTCTTATAGTTCTGGCTGGGGTTCAGGCGGGTGGCCTCGAGGTTGGCAATCACCCCGTCGAGCGGGGAGTATATCCGTGTGTTGTTGTAGTTATACTCAGCCTTTTCAAGGGCTAAAAGTGCATCATCCAGTCCGCTCCTGATCCTGGAGGTTCTTATTTTTGCAGGGTCAAGGTTGTTTGTGTCTGCCGTCATGTACTTACTGAGCAGGTCATCCCTGAAGTTTATGTCGGCCTTGGTCAGGGCCTGTCTTGCGCTGGTGAGGCTGGTTTTGTATTCGAAGTCCTCTATGACGGCCAGCAGCTGGCCGGCTTTCACCCTCTGGCCGTTTTTCACATACAGCTCTTCAATTATGCCGTTTACCTTGAACGGGACGACAGCCTTGCTAAGGGAGAATGCCTTGCCGTTGCTGATGATCTCGTGATAGAATGTTGACGGTTCGAGTCTGACTGTTTTAACCATCACGGCCTCGGGCCGCGATGTTCTTCTTGCCAGTTCCTCCGTGTTGTCTGTCTGTCTTGATTTGCATGACCCTGGGATTATTAATGCACAACCAAGAGCTATTGCAAAAAGCCGTGGAATGAATGCCCTCTTTTGCATCTGGTAATGGGGTTATTACACTGTTGACTATCAAGGAATGATCTATCAAATTTATTAAAATTTCAATCAGGCTGGTCAATTTGCTCAGTGCCATCGTGATTTTCCTGTTTCACCTGCAGAAGGTGCATTATTTCCCTGACCTTCTCAGCCGGGATCATACCACTTTCCAACATGATACCTGCTTTTTTTAATTTTTGTCTGAGAGTTTTTGGATCAATGCCCAGTTCAGCAGCTATTTCTTGTCTGGAAAAGAAATACTTGTCCATAATAACTTCGTATTGATCAAACAGCAGGTTTAAAAGTAAACAGAAATATGCTATCTGCCAAAACATTTAAAGGATTTGTCAGTATTAGTAAAAAAGCGTTCAGCTAATACTGCCTGATAAATTTAAGTCTCATAGAAAATGAACAGTATTCATTATTGGGCATTGACTGTTCTAAGGAACCGGTTGAACCGAAATTTTTTAAATCCTTCTTTATCAGGATTTATTGAAAACAGGATCATAGTCACTTTCCTGATAATATTATCTTCAGGCACGAATCCCCAGAATCTTGAATCAAAGGAATTGTAGAAATTATCACCCAGAACAAAATAGTAATTTTTTTTAAAGACATAAGCAGTCAAAGTCTCTCCATTTAAGACCAGGGTATTATCTTTAATTTGTCCTTTCGGATTTTCATGGAGCATAACTTCTTTATAACAGCAGGCATTTTTTTCTGTTAAATGTATAGAATCTCCTTTCGCTGGTACATAAAGTGGACCGTACTTCTCAAGTGTCCAATGCAAAGACGAATCATAAGGGAATAATTGGTTTTCAATCTGGAAACGTGTAATCCCATCATTTCTGCCCTTATTATTTTCAATTAACACAGTATCCCCAGGGAGGCCAAAAATTCGTTTTGCAATACAACCAGTAGTATTGAGACTTTCGAATTCAGATGAAGTATTATGCAATGGCATGTTAAAAACAACAATATCGCCTTCTTCTATACGGCTTCGGCCCTTTAATCTGCAATACTCAACATTTTTGTTTTTCAGATAACTACTTAATTTCAACAGCCTTGGTCCGTAGCTTGTCTTGCTGACAATAATTACATCGCCAGGCAACAGAACCGGCTCCATGGAAACAGATGAAACCTGATAAAGTGAGACAACGAAAATTCTAAGCGCAACAGCAAGAAGAACTATTGCGACAATTATCCACCACCAGCCTCTGAAAGACTTGTCATTTGATTTGATCATTCTTATAACATTCTGCCTTTAGGTTTAGTCGATTAAACCAAAAGGTTTTTCCCGATTTACCGTTTTAGAGTAAATTAATGGCAGGGTATGATATTATTGGCAAATACTATAGAATAACTCTGTCATTTCATTAGTAGCCCAGGGTTCTCCAATCATTTTTATCTTATTATCAGGACCGATAAGTACAGAACCGTCAATTATCCATCGTGGTATGTCATTGTTATTCAGAAGATAATTAAGGCTGTCATCCATGATGGAATAGTAATGATCGTTAAATGCAGAGATTTCATTAACTCTATTAATAAAATTATGATATCTGAAGCCCTGGATAATGAAAAGAATTGTGTAGTCATTCCGTTTATTCAGACTATCCATCATGTTCTGCCATTCTATAAACTTTGGATAACACGGTTGGCATCCGTCCTCAAGGTAAACCACCGAAATATAGTCATACATCTGTCTGAACTCTTTATATGACAGTAATTTGTCTCCAAATCTTACGCTATCAAACATTTCCAGTCTGATTGTTTTATTAAGATTGCTTTTCAGGTCCCTGGTAACAGACTGGTTAGAACAAGAGATTAAAGGGATCAGGCAGAGAAACAAACTCAGGCAACGTCTCATATCAACAATGTTCTTTAATTCACGATTGTCAAACAGGTAATCCAACACTTCTTGGTATAAGCGGGATTGGAATTAACTACCTCTGTCATAATTGGCCTAAAAGAATCATAATTCAGGGATATCGAAGTATCCCAGCGGTTCTTCCCTGTCATTGAAATAGGCGATTATCCTGTTATGCTTTTCATCAATACAAAAGCTGCATATTTCAGACCCGGTATCAATAGTTTTCTTATACGAGCCATCCAGGCCAAATACTATTATGCTTTTAGGATATGCACCTCTTTGTATGTTGCCTTTAACAATGATACGACTGCTGCCGAGATAGGAAGCAAAGATTTTATTGTTATGTATTACTGCATCAAAAAAATAACTATTATCATCCTTTTCAGGATCATCCCATCCTGGTCCGTAAACATTACATTTCAAGTTACCGTCTAAATCACAGATGGTCATTAAATCTTTAAACGGATAACTATTGACATATATCCCATCTTTTACAGACATGTCGAAATATGAATTTGTATATCTGCCCTTTACGCCAGGATTTTCATATCCGAATCGCGTGATTTCACCGGTATTAATATTAAACTTCGTCATTGCCATTGTCACAAAAGGCGAACCCGTAAAAGGCTCTATTGCTTTGCCAAGAGCGATGCTGTCATTTAAGAAACCATAACCCACAAGAAGTAATGTATCTACCAGCTTTACCGAAGCACCAGGCATATACATTTCGTCGGACAGAACACTGTCCAGAGAAAACTTATGCAGAACTTTTTTCCCTACATCAAGCTGCCAGAAGACTCTTTTTTCCCTGTCAACCAATATACCACTTGGGATAGTTATCTCTCCCGGCCCTCTGCCCAGGACTCCGGTACTTGTAATGTATCTGAATGTATTAAGATCAAACAGATGATCTACTTTTTCTCCTTTAGGATAGAACTCTTCCGTAAGCAGGATATCGTCAATAATATATAAAAAAACCTTCCCGATAACATAATCCGTTTCAATACTCACTATCTTATCAGATACGTCTACGATACAACCTCTTTCGCTTTGTGCTATTTCTGTTTTTTTCTCATTCCTTTTCCCACAACCTGCAATTATAAAAAGCATAATTGTGAACAGTATTTGTAAATATCTCATCTGGTAATAGTGATTTAACTTTCTCTCATTTACATTTCCCACTAAACAACGTATGTATTTATAAAGTGTGGCTGTTTTTCACAACCACACTATTTAAACGGGAATCTTCAGGTTATATTGATTCAATTAATCCAAAGTAGAACCTTTAGGGAGATTCCAGCAAGTACTTGACATACCGTTGCAGTAGCACCATGGTCCTCCTTCAACACATCCCGTTGGGCAATTTGGATTTACTTGTGCATTCGCCTGAGACATTATTATTATGTCCTTCAAATTAGCATCATCTGTGCGGACTTGAGCAATATTTACGCTAAGAATTGCAAACATTACAAAAACACCAGCGATAGTTGCAAGAAAAAGTTTCTTTTTCATTATGATAAGTTTTTATTACTAAAAGATGTTCCTGGATTCACAATGGCCGTAGCCGTTGAGCAAGCTGATACAGCTTGTTTGTTTTTCTGTTTTACTATCTTTGGCGTCACCTCCCTTCATTTTTTATGAAAGGCCGGGGCAGAAAGTACTTGGCAATACAGGCAAAGCTTTCTGCCCTTTTCTTTCTGATTTATACTTTTATACCTTAAAAAAATTCGTAAAACGGCAAACTTGTCCTATGTAAAATTATATTAGATGTTTAAGTTTTTTTCGGGAATTTCCGGGAATTTCCAGTAGGAAATTTTATCATTCCATCTTCAGAATCCTGACTATTCAACCGGAATATTGAAATATCCCAGCGGTTCTTCCCTGTCATTAAAATATACAATTATCCTGTCATTCTTTTCATCAATACAAAAACTGAAAATCTCAGAACCGGTTTCTATGGTTTTCTGATATGAGCCATCCAGGCCAAATACTATTATACTTTTAGGATATGCACCTCTTTGCATGTTGCCTTCAACAATGATACGACAGCTGCCTTGATATGCTGAAAAAATCTTTTTGTCATATATTATTACCTCTCCAAAATATGCATTATCATCCTTTTCCGGATCATCCCATCCGGGTCCGTAAACATTATATTTCAGATTGCCGTTTAAGTCACAGATAGTCATTAAATCTTTATGCAGATAGCAATTGACATAGATCCCATCTTCTACAGACAGAGCAAAATATGAGTTAGTAAACCTGCCCGTTACTTCTGGATTTTCATACCCGAATCTTCTGATTTCTTGTGAATTAATATTAAACTTAGTCATAGCCATTGTTACAAAAGGTGAACCGGTAAAAGGCTCTATTGCTTTGCCGAGAGCGATGCTGTCATTTAAGAAACTATAATACACAAGAAGCAATGTATCTACCAGCTTTACCGAAGCATCAGGCATATACATTTTGTCAGACAGAACACTGTCCAGAGGAAATTTATGCAGAACTTTTTTCCCTACATCAAGCTGCCAGAAGACTCTTTTTTCCCTGTCAACCAATATACCACTTGGGATAGTTATCTCTCCCGGCCCTCTGCCCAGGACTCCGGTACTTGTAATGTATCTGAATGTATTAAGATCAAACAGATGATCTACTTTTTCTTCTTTTGGATAGGACTCTTCAGCAATCAGGATATCATCAATGATATGTAGATCGGATTTACCAAAAACATAATCACATTCAATATTCACTATCTTGTCAGCTACATCTACTTTTCGGTCTCTTTCCTTTTGTATTATTTCGGTCTTGTTATTATTGCCACAGCTGGAAGAAAGCAATATAAGGGAAGCCGCTATTAATTGTAAATATCTCATAAATACAGAATATTTTGTTGCTCTTTCTATAGTTTTAATCCCTTAGAATCAGATGTTTATATCAAGATGTGGCTGTATGAAAAACAGCCACACCTTTTGCATCTGGAAGATCTCCTGCTTGGTTATTCTAAGGTTTGGCCTAAAGGTGGGGCCCGGTCGGGACTCGACATACCATTGCAGTAGCAGAATTCTTTACGTAGAACGCAACCCGTAGGGCAATTCGGATTTACTTGTGCATTTGCCTGCGACATTATTTTAATGTTTTTCTGATCAGTATTATCTGAGCTTGTCTGAGCAACATTTGCACTTAGAATTGTAAACACTACAATTATGCTGGCAATGGTTGCAAGAAAAAGTCTTTTTTTCATGATGACAGTTTTTTAACAAAACATTTTTACGAATTCAGAATGGCCGTAACCGTTGAGCAAGCTGATGCAGCTTGTTTAATTTTCTGTTTTACTATCTTTGTTGTCACCTCCTTTCATTTTTTATGAAAGGCCGGGGCAGAAAGTACTTGGCAATACAGGCAAAGCTTTCTGCCCTTTTCTTTCTGATTTATACTTTTATACCTTAAAAAAATTCGTAAAACGGCAAACTTGTCCTATGTAAAATTATATTAGATGTTTAAGTTTTTTTCGGGAATTTCCGGGAATTTCCGGGAATTTCCAGTAGGACATTTTATCATTCCACCTTCCGAATCCCGACTATTCAACCGGAATATTGAAATAACCCAGCGGCTCTTCTCTGTCAGAGAAAAAAGCTATAATCCTTCTATTCTTCTCATCAATACAAAAACTTGTAAAAACATTACCGGTTTCAACAGTTCTTAGATAGGTACCTTCCTTGTTAAAAACTATCAGCTTTGAAGGAGTCGCACCCTTTGTTATGCCATCTTTGACAATTATGCCCCTGCCTCCTATATATGATGCAATTATTTTACCCCCGATTATTCCAACATCAGAAAAATAAGCATTTTTATCCTGATCATTTTCGAACCACCCGGGGCCATAAACGTTATGCTTTAGGTTTCCCTCAAGATCGCATATTGTCATTAGATCAAGATAAGAGTAACAGTTTACATAGAAGTTATTATCAACTGAAAGAGCAAAAAGTGAATTTGATTTCTTCCCAATAGCCTGAGGGTGTTCATAGCCAAACTTTTCAATCTCATTTGTATTGATATTCAGTTTGGCCATAGCCATATCAAAGGAAGAAGCAGAGATTGCATGAACTGCTTTTCCAAGGACAATGCTGTCATTCAGGAATCCAAACCTTTCAATGAATAATTCAGTATTTAGCTCTTTCCTGATCGAAGGTTTAAATTGTTCATTATTCAAAACACTATCTAAGGGAAATTTGTACATTATACGTTTCCCATGATCAGGGGCCCAAATAATTCTGTTTTTGCTGTCGATTCCAAGCCGCCCCATGACACCAATCTCTCCGGGTCCTCTGCCAATGTATCCCGTACTCCGTATATACTCAAATGTATTCTTGTTGAATAGATGGATACCCATTTCTCCTTTCGGCTCCCACTCAGCGACGATTAAAATGCTGTCAATTATATAGAACGATGACTTGCCAATCAGAATATCCGGCTTGATATCGATTATCTTACCAGAAACATCAACGATATTCTCGCGGTGTTTTTGTGTTATTTCGATCCTGTTATCAATTTTGCTGTTGCATCCTGTGGTTAAAAACAGCAAGAGGAAACCAATAAGACTTAAATTTTTCATAACACACAAATGCTTTCTTAATCTTTAGGGCGGTCAAATGAGTGACCGCCCCTGGTTCTAATTAAGGGTCAGTTGCAAGATCTAAAGTGTCAATTTCGTCTGATCATTCCAGTTATATTCCTTATAGTATGGATGCCACCCATAGAAAATGCAACCGTCACCATCAAGCAGGCATCCATTCGGGCAAAGCTCACTCGCTTTTGCCTGAGCCATTACTCTAATGTTTTTGACCGTAATATCACCTGTGATTTTCATAGGCAGATTAAAGCTGAGTATTGAAAATATAGCAAAAATACTGCCTATAGCCGTTAAAATGATCTTTTTTTTTCATGATAGTTTCAATTATATTAACCTTAACAAATTAAAGTACAACCCGCTATGCCTGTTAAGCAAGCTTCATCCTTTTCAACCGGGAAGAATGTTCCTTCTTTAATACTATCTTTGTTACTATACCTCCTTTCTTTCATTAAGGAAAGGGTCCGGGCAGAGAGATGTTTCGTCAAACTTGAAAACTCTCTGCCCTTTTCTTTCTGATTTATACTTGTTTTATTTTCATGATCTCTATCAAAACAGCAAACCTGACTTCTGTAAAATTAAATAAGATGTTTAAGATTTTTCTGGGATTTTCTGGGATTTTCTGGGATTTTCCAGTAATGATTTTTATAATTTCTCCTTTCTGAAACCTGACTATTTAACTGGAATATTGAAATAACCCAGCGGTTCTTCCCTGTCAATAAAATATGTGATAATCCTCTTATTCTCTTCATCAATACAAAAACGTTCAAATTCATACCCTGTATTGATCGTTTTTAAATATCTGCCGTCCTTCTCAAATATTATAAGAGTTGATGGCGCAGCTCCCCGGGTTATGTTTCCCTTAAAAACAAATTCCAGATCACCAATATAAGCTGCAACGATTTTCCCGTTAAATATATCGGATCCGAAGTAATATGCTTTTCTGTCCTGGTCTTTGTCATTCCACCCGGGGCCATATATGTTGTGTTTCAGGTTACCGTTGAGGTCGCATATAGTCATCAAGTCGCACTCATCATAGCAGTTCACATAGAAATTGTTCTCAACTGACAGGCTAAATGATGCAATCTTCTTCTTTCCTGGACATTCGGGGTTCTCATAACCAAACCGTTCAATCTCATTAGTATTGGCATTCAGTTTTGTCATTGTCATGTCAAAAGTGGAATGTGACAATGAATGTATAGCTCTTCCCAGAACAATACTGTCATTAAGGAACCCAAAATCAACAAGGAGCAGCTCATCATCCATTTCCAGACAGGTAGTTGGTTTTCTTCAGGCACGAATCACCAGAATCTTGAATCAAAGGAATTGTAAAAAATATCACCCAGAACAAAATAATAATTCTTTTTAAAGGCCTTCTACCCCGGACACACTGATTGGAACACTACCTTTTCCCGGTAAGCATGCGTGTTGCCTCCAATTAAAAATTAAGTTTAAAGGATGACATTTTCTTTTATGAAAATCAAATATTTAAATATAAAGTCATCCGGATCCTTTTCTAGAAATAAATGGTTGCGGCAGATTAGGTCTGGAGAGGTCGTAAAAAAGAATGGGATTCCATTGTTGTCTAAAATTGATATCTTAAAATCATCATCTGTATAAAAGAACTGAAGATCAACACAATTGTTTTCCTTAAAGAAAGTAGTGAACTCTCTGCCTCTACTTTTAGGCAACAACACAATTAAATCCTCCTTCCCAATAATATGGACCATCTCATTCATAACCTTAAGCGATTGATCATAACATAATCCACATGAATTTAATGGAATCCTAAGAATGAGTTTTTCTCCTGCTTTCAATAAAGAGGCAATTTTCACTTCTTCACCTCTTGCGGTGTAAATAATCAGGGATGAATCTATTCTTTCATTCGTGGCGCTCATGTGCTGCAAAATCATTTGCCTGGCTTTTTCCCTAACAATATCTATTCCCAGTTCTTTCTCCCTCTCAAGGTTCTGAAACTGCTTTAACAGATTCTTCCTTTCAGCCAGGTTAATCACTGACATGATTATACACCCAATAAAAATAATAGTAAATACGATATTAAAAAACAAGTCTTTTCTCATTCACTATGATTGAATTTCAAAATATCGAATCATTTCAAGTGCTGATTATGAATGCATTATATTTATACTGGACTAAGTGAGGAGTTATACTAAGGATCCAATCAATAAGACCGGGTTACTGTCTATTGATATTTTATTGTATAATTCCATAATATCAGCATTCTTTTCCAAAAAAATCTCCCAATCACGAACTGTCACTTTACTCCTTAAAGAGTCTATTTTTGCCATGAGTTCATAAGCATTTGTGACAGTGTATGTTTTGTTATTTTTTACAGTAAAGGGTAAATTATAGAATGATGTTTTAAACTCTACGCCCTTTACTAACATATCGTCAAAGTATGCATCCACTACTCTGGCCTCTCTCTTGCTTTTGGAATAATAGAAGTGTATATAATTAAGCCCATTATAAAAGAAAGATGATATTATGTATTCGTCAGATTCAAAGAATCCCATAAGCTTAAATGCGCTCCCCGATTTCAGACAATCTGAGAAAAAGGCTTCAATTCCGTTATATTTGCCTTCAAGATATTTATGGGGCAACCTGTATTTACCAAAATCGATGAAATAGCGTGGGGATATTCCATTCCCGGTAATGTTATAGATGGTATCATTAAAGCTGTAAAGGAAATATATATCTTCTTTATATTGCTGAAAGTTAACTAAATCTGCAAAATGCATATATTCCATTTCATATTCGGGTGTTTCAATGAATCCGTCAATTACTTTTCCTTTCTTTCTTGAAAAGACAAGCAGCTTTTTGTTTGTATTATTATAATAGCCTCCGGCACCGACATAAAAAGCATACAGATCTGAGTTTAACTTTACAAATGAATAAGCATCAATCCCGCATCTCCATTCGTTCAGATACCTACCGTTCTCATCATGCTGGATTATTTTTCGTTGCTTGCTGTCATATAATTCCAACCTACCTTCATCCAATATGATGTCACCTATTGCAATATATTCGCCAGGCCCCTTGCCAACATTATCAATTTTATACAGCGGACGACCAGTACTATTGAAAACCAGTATTTTGTTATTGCATTGAAAGAAATATTTATCATTCTCAACAATCAGCTTCTGAACCTCATCAATTAGAAACGCTGTATCCGTTTCAATCGGTAGAATTTCGATTTTACTGTATATTTCTGAATATTTCAAGGTACCGGCATTCTCAGGATCGATACTAATCCTGGTAAAATCAACTTGATTTTGCTTTGTACACGCAGTGTTGCAGAAGCACAAGACAGCCAATCCTGAAGTTGCTAATAAACCCGTAAGTAACTCTTTGAACTTTCTTTTCAAGGCTCTTAATAATAATTTACTCTATTACTATCCTATATTTTGTGTATCCCCATGATATGATTCTTAATCAGATCATGAACTTTAAACTTAGACAATTAAGTCAACCAAAATGTAAATCATCTTGGTATTGTTTTACTGTTTGTAAGATGAGGAAGCCTTTAATATTCAGGCTTCCCCCATGATTAGAATCCAAATTTATCCCTATTGGCAGGAAGGACAAGTAGCAGGCTTATCGCAAGCACCTGACGAATTCTTGCAACAATAATAGGTTCCGGAAGAATTCATACATACGGGACCCAGATATGACTCACCACCGGGGTATTCATTACTCAGTTCCTCGTTACTCTGAGCATTTACATTGGATAGAGTCGATCCAATGAAAATAGCAAAAGCTAAAATCCCCACGCAAAGACACAGTTTTTTCATAGCATAAAATTATTGGTTATTAATTATTGATCTCTCAAAAATACCAACATAATAAATTGATTTTCCGGGAATTTCCGGGAATCTCCGGGAATCTCCGGGAATTTCCAGTAGGAAATTTTATCATTCCACCTTCCGAATCCCGACTATTCAACCGGAATATTGAAATAACCCAGCGGTTCTTCCCTGTCAATAAAATATGCAATAATCCTGTTATGCTTTTCATCAATACAAAAGCTGCATATTTCAGACCCGGTTTCAATAGTTTTCTGATATGAGCCATCCAGGTCGAATATTATGATGCTATTGGGATATACTCCTCTTTCCATGTTGTCTTCAACAACAGAACCTTTACTTCCAAGGTAGGAAGCAAAGATATTCTTGTTATATATCACTACATCATAATAATAGCCATTATCATCCTTTTCGGGATCATCCCATCCGGGTCCGTAAACATTATATTTCAGGTTGCCGTCTAAGTCACAGATGGTCATTAAATCTTTAAATAGGTAGCAATTGATATATATCCCATTTTCTACAGACAGATCGAAATATGAGTTAGTAAACTTGCCCTTTACTTTCGGATTTTCGTATCCGAATCTTTTTATTTCACCGGCATTAATATTAAACTTCGTCATGGCCATTGTTACAAAAGGTGAACCGGTAAAAGGCTCTATTGCTTTGCCGAGAGCGATGCTGTCATTTAAGAAACTATAATACACAAGAAGCAATGTATCTACCAGCTTTACCGAAGCATCAGGCATATACATTTTGTCAGACAGAACACTGTCCAGAGGAAATTTATGCAGAACTTTTTTCCCTACATCAAGCTGCCAGAAGACTCTTTTTTCCCTGTCAACCAATATACCACTTGGGATAGTTATCTCTCCCGGCCCCCTGCCCATGACACCTGTGCTTGTAATATATCTGAATGTGTTAAGATCAAACAGATGATCTACTTTTTCTCCTTTGGGATAGAATTCTTCAGCAATCAGGATATCGTCAATGATATATAAGAAAGCCTTCCCAATAACATAATCTGTTTTAATATTCACTATCTTGTCAGATACATCTACTATACGACCTCTATCTTTTTGTATTATTTCAGTTTTATTCTCATTATTATTAACACAGCCGGAAGCAAGCAGCATTAGGAGAGCCGCTATTGATTGCAAATATCTCATGACTTTTATAAAAAATCTACGGTTGTGCACTTCAATAATTACATTTATGTTTTTTAGATTCCCCATTTGGATGCCTCAATAATTAACAGGTATATTAAAATATCCCAGAGCTTCTTCTCTTCCATCAAAATATGCTATTATCCTGTTATTATCCTCATCTACGCAAAAATAAGAAAACTTATCTCCGGTTTCTATTGTAAATAAATAGTCTCCTCGTGTATTAAATATTAAGAGTTTAGAAGGACTATTCCCTTTCGGCCTGTTCCCATCATTAACAACAGCTAAATCATTGATGTATGATGCGAATATCTTCCCGTCTGCTATTTCAATTCCAAAATAATATGATTTCTTGTTCCCATCATTGTTCAATCCCTCTGATCCATATACATTATATAAAAGTTTTCCCTCCAAATTGCAAATTGTGATCAGGTCATATTTAAAATAACTATTGACGTAAATATTATCGGCTATTGAAAGCGCAAATAGAGAGATTGCCTTATCATCTTCAATCCGGGGATTTGCATAACCAAATTCTTGAATCACATTATTTCTAATATTTAGTTTTGACATAATCGTTATGTAAGAGTTGTCATCAAGATATCGCACTGCTTTCCCTATAAATATACTGTCATTTAGGATATTGAATCTATCAATAAATACGTCATCGTTTATCCTCAAATATTCTGTAGGCATAAAGGCTTCATTCTTAAGCACGCTGTCCAGGGGGAATTTCCATATGACTTTTTGTCCAAAGTCAGGCACCCATAATATTTTATTCTGCCTGTCTACTCCAATATTGCCAGGCTCAGTGATTTCTCCCGGGCCTCTTCCCAGTAAACCTGTACTGGCAATATGCCTAAAGGTGTTCTTATCAAATAGATGAATACACTTGGGGGTTTTAGATGCGACTTCAAGAAGAACCAGGTAGTCGTCAATAATATATAATAAAGATTTTCCAAATAGTACTTCAGTTTTGATATCCACAATATCATTCTTTACGCTTACTATTTTGTCTCTTTTTTTCTGGATCTTCTCGGTTTTCGATTTGTCCACCAGACACCCTGAAAAACATATCACCGCTAGTATAAAAAGCGCAAATGACTTTTTCATATGCTAAAAAGGTTTAATAAATGAAAGTATGGGCACAGGTTGTGCCCATACAAGAATAATGTTAAATAATTACTGCTGCTGCATTTTCTTATATTCCGCATAATCCAGATAATGAGGATGATATCCATTACACGTGCAACCCGCTCCACCATCAAGACAACCATTCGGGCAATCCGGATTCACCTGCGCATTTGCCTGCGACATTATTTTAATACTATGCAGACCATTATCATCTGAGCGTACCTGGGCAACATTTGCACTAAGAATAGTAAACACTACAATTATGCTGGCGATTGTTGCAAAAATTGCTTTCCTTTTCATAATTTCGATTATTAATTACTAAAATATCATCTTGAAATCACAGTGGCCAAGGCCATTAATTATGCTTCATTTAGCTTTTTAATTACTCTGTTTTGATATCTTTGTGATCACCTCCTTTCATTTTTTGTGAAAGGCCGGGGCAGAAAGTACTTGGCAATACTGGCAAAGCTTTCTGCCCTTTTCTTTCTGATTTATACTTTTATACCTTAACAAATATTTCGTAAAACGGCAAACTTGACCTATGTAAAATTAAATAAGATGTTTAAGTTTTTTTCGGGAATTTCCGGGAATTTCCAGTAGGAAATTTTATCATTCCATCTTCAGAATCCTGACTATTCAACCGGAATATTGAAATAACCCAGCGGTTCTTCCCTGTCAATAAAATATGCAATAATCCTCTTGTTCTCTTCATCAATACAAAAACGTTCAAATTCATACCCTGTATTGATCGTTTTTAAATATCTGCCGTCCTTCTCAAATATTATAAGAGTTGATGGCGCAGCTCCCCGGGTTATGTTTCCCTTAAAAACAAATTCCAGATCACCAATATAAGCTGCAACGATTTTCCCGTTAAATATATCGGATCCGAAGTAATATGCTTTTCTGTCCTGGTCTTTGTCATTCCACCCGGGGCCATATATGTTGTGTTTCAGGTTACCGTTGAGGTCGCATATAGTCATCAAGTCGCACTCATCATAGCAGTTCACATAGAAATTGTTCTCAACTGACAGGCTAAAGGATGCAATCTTCGTCTTTCCTGAACATTCAGCATTTTCATAACCAAACCGTTCAATCTCATTAGTATTGACATTCAGTTTAGTATTAGTCATGTCAAATGTGGAATGAGACAATGGATGCATGGCTCTTCCCAGAATAATACTGTCATTAAGGAACCCAAAATCAACAAGGAGCAGCTCATTATCCATATCCAGATAGGAGGTTGGTTTAAAGTTATTATTTGCTAATATGCTGTCCAAAGGGAATTTGTGCATCACTTTTTTACCATGGTCGACTACCCACAGAATCTTGTTTTTCTCGTCAATCCCAATTTTGCCCAGATTAGTTATCTCCCCCGGACCCCTTCCAATTATCCCGGTGCTGGCTATGTATTTAAAAGTATTCTTGTTGAAAAGATGAATGCACTTATCAGCCTTATGTGACATATCAGCAACAATTAATATATCATCAATAATGTATAAAATCGAACTGCCAAAAATGATATCTGTCTTAACATCCACTATCTTATCAGATACATCTACGATACGGCCTCTTTCCTTTTGTATTATTTCGGTATTCGATTTGTCCACCAGACACCCTGAAAAACATATCACCGAAAGCATAAAAAGCGCAAGTAACTTCTTCATTTGTATATAAGTTTTACTAATTGATCGGCCAAAAAGAGCTGAAAATCATACCAAGATAATTCATCTATATCGTTATTTTTGAGGTATCTGCAATTCTTTTGACTGGCCCTGTTGCTTTCTGTCTCTATAATGTGTACTATAAGGCACTTAATCTCTACTTTGTTTCCTTATGCTTTATCAGCATAATGACCGGATTGGATTCTTTATCAAGTCGAGCAGCAATATCTTTCAATGGGCCTTTTAGCTCCCCTTTTTCGTAAGCATCAACAAGGTCTAAGGCTTCCAAAGACTGACATTTTGCAATTTCATGACTTACAGGTTTCGTGCCGAACGCAACCTGTTTCTTGCTCAAGAAATCATCATTGCAGACAGTAAATCTGAATATTGCCTCTTCCTGCTTGTCGTATACCAGATCAGTAGTCGGGAATCCTTTCATCTTTTCAAGGTCAAACTCTTTTTTAATAGTTTGCATGAAATAATAACGTTCGGTAATAACAGTCGGGAAAAGAAATACTTCAGGATCTGTAGTGTGTATTGAAGGAGTCCGTACAATAAGGTAGGTTATTTTACCATCCGGGTGAAAGCTATAGACTGTGTCAGATGATGGTCTCGTTAGTACCCAGTCACCATCATAGGGAAGCGTCAGGTAAAAGCGAGCAGTGTCTGTGAACCGCAAACTCCTTTTAAAGTTACCGTACAGGTCATATACTACTTTTCTTGCGGGATAGTCTATGATGAACATCTCATTGTTATCTTCATCCAGGACTATCTCTGTAATCTGTGAATATTCTTCGCCACTTCGTCCAAGACGGTTTATCTTTCTTACCCCTTTCCCCGTTCGTGTAAAGACAAAGATATCTCCATCCATAATTCGATTGGTTACCAATAAGATATCATCACCAATTGCCTTTACAACACCTTGATTAATAAATCCTTCAGCGCTCGCCAACGGGATGTACTCAACATCCATAAAATCCTGAAGAATAAGATCTTTCTGCGGATAACCTGCTGTAACATCAACTGTGATGAAATCAGTTGTTGAATGTCTGCTTCCTCCTCCGCATCCTGCAATAACCGCTGAGAGAATGATAATTGAAAATAATTCTGCTCTTCTCATGCCTGTTTTTTAAATGGTTAGGGGTTTGTTGAAAATCTCTGCGGAGAATTGAAATACTTCGTCATTATACCCTGCCAGTATATTCATTGCTTAATGATGATCTTCACAATTATCGGATTATCGTCTTCGCTAACAGTTTTCATCAGATCAAGCCACGAGGGTGATGGCAGCTCTTTTCCATTTCCATAATTCTGATCTAAGTCTCTCAGGGCGTCCAGGGGCTTTTTAATTGTGACCAGATAATCATCAGAATATATGGGGTAGAAATAGGTTAATCTTTCATAAGAAAGTTTTTGTCCATAATTGATCAATTCTTTGGATGAATGATTCTTCAGTTGTCTCAAGAGGAGTGTAAATAACGGTGTCAGCAAAGAGTGAGGCATTTAAACTATCTCCCCCTGTTGATGGCAACCGGATTATTTGCTGAGAGTACTGGTCGTCCGGGTTCCTGCCTTTTACATTCCCCTTATCAGGATTGTTTAAACAACCATTCAACAATAGTGCGATAATAATTACTATAAACCGGATGTGATCTCTCATAACCTGAGATTTTGTTTAAGAAATCAGACGAATCCTTTTATCCAATATCAAATTTATGAAACTACTTCGATATTTGATTGATAATTAAGGATCAAATTAATTGAGGATGGGTGTGTGTTTTGCAAAAGTTACCTGGCGTCGGAACTTAAAGATGATACAAATGCTCAGACTGACTTGATAAAGAAATCAAGGGAGATTAGTCTTAATTAATGAATCGTTAAAAATTACTTCTACCGTCTTGGCAGTAACAGGTGAGCTTTTTCATCAAACATAAGAACTTTTAAGCCTTTTTTACTGCCATGGCGGTATATTATTGATAATTGCTTGCTATATTAAAATAGAATACCTACTTTTACCGCTATAAAAGTAAAAACAATGCAATCGCAGGAATTAGCAGAAGTAATAAAGATGCACCGAAAGGCAGCTAAACTGAGCCGTGTACACTTAGCAGAACTGGCAGGA
>WOYI011336405.1_pt1 | contig 61449 bp, 53 predicted proteins | sample 6423411 | NCBI WGS metagenome assembly WOYI01 (sample SAMN13441803, study PRJNA592873) | oil field metagenome | biome: oil field; feature: oil-well bore; material: oil-contaminated soil; isolation source: oil-contaminated soil from oil-well borehole | place: Germany: Wietze | collected 2016-10-18 ... | reverse complement strand
AGGCATGATCGCCATGAAATGTCTGCCCCTCCGGGGTCTGGTTGTAGGGGTCAAACTTACCGGAATTGGAGATCACGGTTCCACCAACGGTAAAGCTGCCTTGTTCTTTAATGATTATTGATTTATTCTTGTCAAAACATTGGGTAAGAGCAAACAATGATAAGAATACCAATATGAGTTTTGTAATTGTTATTTCGATCTTTTTTCTATACATAATGATAATTATTCTAGGCCTAATTTCTTACAATGCAAAAATATAGCTATTACAGAAGATAGACGGTATATAGATTACTGTATTTAGAACCAATATTACAGATTTAGGTAAAGGTATGTTTATTCCAATCATTAATTGAGTAAATTTGCACTGATAATAAACTTTAAATCAATTTAGTATGATAAACTTTGATACAGTAAGCGATTATAATGATTTCAATAATCATGAAACTCTTCATCCTTTAGTAAATGTAATTGACTTTTCTAAAGCTAAAGTTAGAACAGGGGAAAAAATGTATTTCGGCCTGTATTGTGTTTTTCTTAAAGATGTGAAATGTGGGGATTTAAAATACGGACGTAATTACTATGACTACCAAAAAGGGACCCTGGTATTTGTGTCTCCCGGACAGATTGTGGATGTCGCCAATAAAACTGAACCCTATCAGCCAATGGGGTACGGGTTGGTATTTCATCCGGATTTATTGCATGGTACAACACTTGGAAAAACTATTAAATCATATAATTTTTTCAGTTACCAAACCAATGAAGCTTTACACTTGTCAGATAAAGAAAGGTTAATGATTTTGGATTTATTTTCAAAAATAAAATCGGAATTGGAGCTTGGTATAGACAAACATAGTAAAAAGTTGATAGCTACAAATATTGAATTGTTCTTAAGTTATTGCGAGCGTTTTTACGATAGACAATTCATTACTAGAGAAGATGTTAATAATGGAATTCTGGAAAAGTTTGAAACTCTTTTAGATGAGTATTTTCAGGGCGACCATGCTCAGGTTTCTGGTTTGCCCTTAGTGGCATATTGTGCTGAAAAGTGTAATTTATCTGCTAATTATTTTGGTGATCTAATCAAAAAACTAACCGGTAAATCGGCACAGGAATATATCCAAAACAAAGTTATTGCGATAGCTAAAGAGAAGGTATTTGATACCAATAAATCCATCAGTGAAGTAGCTTATGAATTAGGCTTTAAATATCCGCAGCATTTTAGTCGTATGTTTAAAAATGCCACAGGTTATACTCCAAACGAATATAGAAATCTGGATTAATGTGCTTCCCGGTGGAGGCAGGATAGAAACAAATGACAAGCTCATTTTCCGGAACTCATCCACATTCAGGGCCTTTTATGAGGATGAGACTAACGTTTTTTGCTTAGATTTTCATCAATAAGCTTCTCAGCCGAGCCGAAAGGCAGTCCCCCTATCCCAGACGTTATCACCCGGCTCATTCATAACGTCCCAGGGCTTTTCTGAATGCGGATCTTATGTCCTTGTTAACAGAAACGAATAATAATTAAATTGTGGTGGTCCGGAAATAGTCCGAGAGATGTGAGTTCGGGGTCCGGTTTTGCGAAGAAGGGGTCGTTGAGGTTGCAGTTTTTGGCTCCTTCGTAGATCTTTCCGAAAGTGTCAAGGACTTTTGATTTGCCGGGGAGGAGGCCGAGAGAAAGGCCGAGTTGGAGAGTTTGCCGAGAGTATATTGCCTTTTCAGCTTATATTTGGAATTACCAACTTGTTCTTTTTTATAAGTATTTTTCTTATCGGGAAACATAATTCTTTTATTGCAAAAATATTAGGTGACTGCGTCAAAGTATGACGTAATTAAATGATGTTGTGGAAAGGTAGTAAGTACGAATTTTTCTCTCAATGCCGTATTATACTGTTCTTTAGATTGTTGCATAAGTTTTGCCGAAAAGAGCACTTACTACCCTCCCGGAATTCCTGCGTTTTGTGGGGAGGTAGTAAGTACGTGCTTTTCTTTACAAAGCCGCATCTTTCTGGTATTGTGTCTTTTACGTACATTTTTGCCGATATTAGTACTTACCACCTCCCCACGGGGATTACCTTCGCGCCAAAGGCGCTCGGTGTTCCCCGTGGGGGGAGGCTTCAGATCCAAAAACGCAAAGCAGCAAGGCGAAGCTTTTTATGACAGCGAGCCGGGAAAAACAAGCTGGCTTGTTTTTCCGGCATGCTGCCACAAAAAAAGACACGGACGTTGTCCGTGTCTTTGCGTTTTTGGATCTGGCGGAGAGAGAGGGATTCGAACCCCCGGAACCCATAAGGGTTCAACGGTTTTCGAGACCGCCCCGTTCAACCGCTCCGGCATCTCTCCGTTCATGTGGGTGCAAGCTCCGTATTTAAGGTCTGCGGCAAGTGCCTCCGGCGGTGCCAGGTGCGTCGTGCAGTTCCGGGTGCGCGGGTAGAACCTATACGGTGGTGCGTTCCATGCTCCCTTCGGGGGTGGCAAAGGTAAGGATTCTTTTTATTTTTTGGAGAAAAATTTGTACTTGAAGATTAGCAGGTAGAGGGCTCCGCAGGTGATGGCACTATCGGCGATGTTGAAGATGAATTGGAAGAAGACAAAGCGGCGGCCGCCCCAGATGGGGAAGTTTTCGGGCAGGACGGTGTCTATAAGGGGGAAGTAAAGCATGTCTACGACTTTGCCGTGCAAAAAGGTGCCATAGCCGCCTTCGGGGGGGAACATTTGGGCTACCTGGGTGACGCCGGATTCGTTGAAAATGAGGCCGTAGAAAGCGCAGTCAATGATGTTGCCAACGGCTCCAACAAAAACAAGGGAGAGGCCTACCAAAACGCCAATGGGTGTTTCGGGTTTTTTCAACAGGCGGACAATGTACCACATGATGAAAATGCTCAGGGCTATGCGGAAGAAACTCAGGATGAGTTTGCCGGCTTCTCCGCCAAAGACCATACCAAAGGCCATGCCTTCATTTTCCACAAAAAAAAGCTGGAACCATCTGCCCAAAACAGGAACGCTTTGGTGAAGGGTGAAGTGGGTTTTTATCCAGATCTTAAAAACTTGATCCAGGATAAGAATGGTACTGATGATGATGGCTATGATGTTGCCTCTGGATAGTCTGCTTTTCGCCATGGAGCCTTATTCTCTGTTGTTCTTCGCTTCTACCGAAAGGGTGGCGTGAGGTACCAGGCGAAGGCGTTCTTTGGGTATGAGCTTTCCGGTTTCACGGCAAATACCATAGGTTTTGTTTTCAATTCTGACCAGTGCCATTTCCAGGGACTGGATAAATTTGTGCTGACGCAGGGCCAGTTGGCCGGCTTCTTCCTTGGAGAGAGCCGAGGCACCTTCTTCCAATACCTTAAATGTAGGAGATGTGTCTTCTGTATCGTTACTCTGGCTATGGGTTACGATGGCTTTAAGTTCTTCGTAATCTGAACGGGCCTGTGCCAGTTTTTCGTTGATCAGGGCCTTAAATTCCTGGAGTTCCTCGTCTGAATAACGAACCTTTTCTTTTACTTCTTCCGTCGCTTTAGGAGCGGTTGTAGTTTTTTTCTTAGTCATGGTTCTAGTTTTTTTGGGAAACACAAATGTAGTATTTAATTATGATTTGTCAATATGAATATTCAGGGTACCGTCTTCCCATTCTACAGCGTGGGCTGAAGGGGGTGTGGCAGACAGGGTGATCTCAATTGCAAGTACCTGTTGGGCAATGTATTGGGAGAAGTCCTGCAGGGCCTCGGCAATTTCCTTACGGTCTTCCAGGACTACCCGGATCTTGTCGGTGACTTCCAGACCGGTTTCTTTACGCAGGTTCTGGATCCGGTTTACCAGTTCGCGGGCTGTGCCTTCACGACGCAGCTCATCGGTTATGGTAACGTCCAGGGCAACGGTCAGGGATCCGTCGGCGGCTATGAGCCAGCCGGGCATATCCTGTGAGGTAATAGTGACATCGTCTCGTTCCAGGGATACGGAAGCGGAAGGAAGGGAGAGTGTATAAATACCGTTTTCGGTGGCTTTTTCAAGATCATTGATCTCCTTCTGGGGAAAGCCGTTCAGGGCAGCGGTGATCTCTTTCATCAGAGGTCCGTATTTTTTGCCGAGTACTTTGAAATTGGGTTTAATGCCTTTGTGGATCAGCCCGCTAGTGCCGTGAATGAATTCCATATCCTTGACGTTGACTTCACTCAGGATGGTGCTCCGTACCTGTTCCAGCTTATCAGCCAGGGTGTTATCCAGCACCGGGATGAGGATTTTGCTCAGAGGCTGGCGGACCTTGATGTTGACCTTGCGTCGCAGTGCCAGGGCCAAAGAGGTGCAACGCTGTGCCAGATCCATACGTTCTTCCAGGGCGTTATCTATCAGGGTCTCATCGGCCTTAGGCATCAATTCCAGGTGTACCGAATCGTTTCCTGTCAGGTCCTGGAACAGGCGTTCCATATAGACCGGGGCCAGGGGCGCTCCCAGCAATGCAACGGTTTTCAGACAGGCGAACAAAGTCTGGTAAGCAGCCGCTTTCCGGCTGTCCATTTCACCTCCCCAGAAACGTTTGCGGTTCAGCCGTACGTACCAGTTGCTCAATTGATCGCATACAAAGTACTGGATCAAACGTCCTGCGGTAGTGATATCGTAATCGTCGTAAGCATTCAGCACTTTAATGGTCAGCGTATTTAAAAGCGATATGATCCAACGGTCTATCTCAGGCCTTTCCTCAACGGGAATCCATCCGGAATGATCCGGACCTGCCTGGGCAGCGGTAAAGCCGTCTACGTTGGCATAGAGCGCAAAGAAGGAATACGTATTGTACAGTGTCCCGAAGAATTTGCGGCGGACCTCGTCCACACCGCCTTCGTCAAAGCGCAGGTTGTCCCAGGGCTGGGCATTGGTCATCATGTACCAGCGCAAAGGATCGGCCCCGTATTTATCCAGCATGGTGAACGGATCCACGGTGTTGCCCAGGCGTTTGCTCATCTTGTTGCCGTTCTTGTCCAGGATCAACCCGTTGGACAGCACGTTGCGGAAACAGACGCGATCGTTGACCATGGCGGCAATGGCATGGAGCGTGAAGAACCATCCGCGGGTCTGGTCCACCCCCTCGGCAATGAAATCGGCCACCTGGCCGAAAGCGGGTGTCCCCAGTTTTTCCAGACCTTCCTGAGAAAAGGGCATGGAGCCCGAGTCAAACCAGACGTCTATCAGATCGGATTCGCGGCACATGGGTTTTCCTTTTACCGAGGCAAGGATCCATTCGTCCACGAAGGGACGGTGCAAATCAATTTTTTCGTAATTCTGCGGGGTGAAATCTCCCGGAACAAACCCTTTGTCTTTTAGGGGATTGGACTTCATGAATCCTTGTTTAACGGATTCCTCCAGCGCATCGTACAATTCCTGCAACGACCCGATGCAGCGTTCCTCGCTGCCGTCTTCGGTGCGCCAAACGGGAAGCGGTGTGCCCCAGAAACGGCTGCGCGAAAGGTTCCAGTCCTGCAGGTTTTCCAGCCATTTTCCAAAGCGGCCGGTTCCGGTGGAAGCGGGTTTCCAATTGATGGTATCGTTTAATTCCATCATGCGTTCCTTGACGGCAGTGGTCCGGATAAACCACGAATCCAGCGGGTAATAAAGCACCGGCTTGTCGGTCCTCCAGCAATGGGGATAAGTGTGAACCATTTTTTCTATACGAAAGACCAATCCGTTCTTTTTCAGCCACATGCAAATATCCACATCCAGGGAATCGAATTCGCCGTTATTTTCTTTTTCTTCAGTCCATTGGGGATCGTAAACGTTTTTCACGAAACGTCCGGCAAAGGGCCTGTATTGATCCACATTGACACTCAATGCGACAAAAGCAGGATCCAGCTCTTCCGGTAGGTAGAATTTCCCGGTCTTATCCACCATGGGGCACAATGCACCGTTCTTATCTGTCAAAAGCAATGCGGGTATACCGTGTTTTTTGGCCACCTTGTTGTCGTCATCCCCGAAAGTAGGGGCAATGTGCACGATCCCTGTCCCTTCTTCCGTTGTGACAAAATCTCCTGAAATTACCCGGAATGCCCCTTTTCCCGGATCAACCCACGGCAGCAGCTGGCTGTAACGGATCCCTTCCAGGTCTTTTCCGGTATACGTTCCGGGTTCCTGCACGTAAGGAATGGCTTTGTCCCCGGGTTTGTAGGAATCCATAGGTAGTTCGGCGTTTTTGGCAGGAAAGAGGGTTCCTTTCAGTTCTTCAGCCATAACTATGGATATGGGATCCCCGGTGTACGGATTGAAAGTGTGCAGTTTGATATAACGTATGCCCGGGCCTACACAAAGGGCCGTATTGGAAGGCAACGTCCAGGGAGTGGTGGTCCAGGCCAGGAAATATACCTGCTCCCCTTCCCTTGTGAAAAGGAACTTGCTTTTCCCATCCGGGATCACGGCAAATTGTGCGGTGCACGTTGTGTCTTTTACGTCTTTGTAGCAACCAGGCTGGTTCAGTTCGTGCGAGCTGAGTCCCGATCCGGCAGCCGGGGAATAGGGCTGGATGGAGTAACCTTTGTAGAGCAACCCCTTTTTATGGATCTCCTTCAACAGGTACCATACGGTTTCAATATAGGAATTGTGGTAGGTCACATAAGGATGGCTCATATCCACCCAATAGGCCATCTTCTCTGTGAGAATTTCCCATTCACGGGTATATTTCATGACCTCTTTGCGACACACGGCATTGTATTCCTCCACGGAAATGGTTTTCCCAATATCTTCCTTGGTAATGCCCAGCATTTTCTCTACGCTCAGCTCTACTGGCAACCCATGGGTGTCCCAGCCGGCCCTTCTTTCCACCCGGAATCCCCTTTGTGTCTTGTACCTGCATACCGCATCCTTGATGGTCCGGGAAATTACGTGATGAATCCCGGGCTTGCCGTTTGCCGAGGGTGGACCTTCAAAGAAAATGAAGGCAGGAGCCCCGGGCCGGTCATCAATACTGCGCCGGAATGTATCCAGGCGATTCCACATGTCAACGATTCCTGACTGGATGGCAGGCAGGTCAAGGTTCTTATATTCAGGGAACTTCATAGTGATACGGGCTAAAAAATAGTTTGCAAAGATACGAATCTTAGCTATCTTTGGAAACATGTTAGCGAAACTTTCACTCAATTACATAGATGTCATACTTTTAATAGTATGGATATTGGCCATTGTAGAGGGCCTGAGCAAAGGGCTCATCAAACAGGTTTTCGGTATTCTTGCGCTGATCCTGGCCTGTTATTTTTCGTTTCATTTCTCCGGATTTGCCGCCGACCGCATAGTGGAATGGTTCGGCTGGAACGAAAACGGTCTGAAGATCGTGGCATTTGTGGCAACCTTCGTTATCGTGCTCATAGTTGTCGCTTTATTGGGACGTCTTCTGGACCGGCTTCTGAAAATTGTCCTGCTTGGATGGCTCAACCGTCTGACAGGGGCCATATTCGGGTGGATAAAGTGGAATATTCTGCTTGTCATTTTATCCTATGTTTTGACCCTGATTAACGACTATGCCCCGTTCCTGCCTACAGAGGCTTTTGAGGCTTCGCGCCTATATCCTGTAATAGAGAAATTTTCTTCCATTTTGATGCCGTACTTGCCCTTCCTGGGAGCATAATTGTCCTTTCCCGTTTTTTTGATTTGATCTTTTTATTTTTTTTGTCCCCGGTTTTTTCTCCAGGCGGCTTAGGTTTGTGACATGAAGGCAATCCAAAAACCGTCCTATCCCGCTTTAGCGGAGACGTCAATCAGCGAGGAAATCTTTGACAGGAAAGATAAGAAGGGGTTTTTCATTTTTTTCATAGCGATTATCGTAGCTACAGTGACGGGGATGGTTGCCTTTCTGTTGTTCGTATCCACGGAGTTGTCCGGTGTGAAGGGTTCGGAAAGTGTCGTAAACGGGGGCGTGCGGGCCCTGTTTTCGGCATGCGGACCGGTGCAGGAGGAAGGGACAGCTCCGTTTTTTAAAGAAGTGAGGGATGAGAAAAATAAAATTCAGGCAACACCATGTGAGTGACTGCGGAGCGGCATGCCTGGCGTCTGCCGCCGCTTGGTTCGGATTACGCTTTCCTCTGGAGCATATCCGGCAAATGAGCGGCACGCAGACGCACGGCATTTCCGTCCAGGGAATCCGGGAAGGGGGAAAGGCATTACATCTGATAGCAGAAGCTTACGGACGGCCGGGACAGGCCCTTCAGGCAGATGAAACAACGTTCCTGCACATTCCCGTACCTTCAGTTTTTCATATTCTGAAACCAAACGGATACACACATTTTGTAGTATATTACGGTTTAACTTCCGGCCGATTTGGCAGAAGCAGAAAATGCCGTATCATGGATCCGGAAGACGGCAGGATGCACCGGATTCCCATAAAAGAAGTGCTTTCCTTGTGGACCGGGGTGGTTGTGACACTCAGACCCGGTCCGGATTTTAAGAAAGGAAACTTTATACCCTCCTTTTCACACCGCGTAAAAGCGCTGATGAATGGACAGAAGCGATTGTTCTTCAACGGACTGGCAGCTTCTTTTCTGTATACTTTTACAGGTATTGCCTCTGCCCTGTTCCTGCAGCAGATAGCAGACAAGGTTATACCCGGGGGTCATGGGAATATACTGCAGATATTGGGCTTTTCCATGGTATACATTGCCATATGTGCTATGGCATTAAATATTTACAGAGTACGTTACCTTTTACGTACCGGGTTCCGGACAGCCATGCGGCTGGCAACGGGGTTTTACCGGCACCTGATGTACCTGCCTCAACGGTTTTTTGATCAAAGGCCGTCCGGGGAACTGGTAGCCCGTATGAACGATACTTTCAAGGTTAGCAATTTCCTGAGCAACGGGTTGATGAATATAGCACTGAGCGTATTTACTCTTTTTTTCTCTTTCGGGATCATGTGGCTGTTCAACCGGAAACTCACCCTTATATGCCTGGCATGCCTACCTCTTTACGCAGGCATATATTACTTGTTTGACCGGCGGAATAAAAATACGCAACGCCTTATCATGACTTCACAAGCTACCCTGGAATCGGAACTGGTGGATTCCCTGCACGGAGTGGCCCAGATAAAATACAGTGCGGCCCAGGAGCACATCATCAATAAAACCAGGGACAACTTTGGCCTTTACATACGACATGCTTACCGTGGCGGGATGAATCAGTTACGGGCAGCTACAGGGGGCGAGGTCATCAACCGTGGGTCAGGACTGGCCATTTTGTGGCTGGGAACAACCCTTGTCACCCGGGACATAATGAGCTTTGGCGAATTGCTGTCATTCTATGCTCTGACCGCTTATTTTTCGGCTCCCATAAGCGAGATCATCGGGTTCAGTCAAAAATACCGGGATGCGCGGATCGCGGGGGAACGTCTTTTCGAGATCATGGAACTGGAAACGGAACAGGATCCATCTGGAAAGGGACCGGAATGCCGCAAAGATCCTTTACCTGAAAGCTTCCAAGGGGATCTGGTCATTGACCGGATGCACTTCCATTACCCGGGCAGGATGGTTCTGTTCCGGGATTTCAGTTATGTTTTTCCGGCAGCGAGTATAACGGGAATTGCCGGGGAAAGCGGTTCGGGAAAGAGCACCCTGGGACAGTTGTTGCTCAGAATGTACAAACCGGACCGGGGTGCCATCCGGCTGGGAAATATGCCTGCATGTGAAATCCCGTTGAACAACTGGCGAAAAATAGTGGGTATTGTGCCTCAGAAAGCTGATCTGTTCCGCGGAAACATCCTGGAAAACATTACCCTGGGGGATCCGATCCCTAATATGGACCGGGTTCTTGCTCTTTGCAGACAACTGGGACTGGATTCTTTTTTAGATGCGTTACCACGCGGGATATTGACACCTGTAGGAGAACAGGGTGTCCAGCTTTCCGGAGGACAGCGTCAGCGCATAGCCCTGGCCCGTGCTGCATACCGCAGGCCCCGCTGGCTCATTTTGGACGAGGCAACCTCATCCCTGGACAGCACCTCGGAAACGTATGTGATGGAAGCATTGCTATGCTGGAAAAAGGAGGGAACAGGGATCATAATTATCGGGCACAGGATGTCTACATTGTCTGTAGCCGGAACACTATTGTTGCTGGAAAACGGCCGCATAGCGGAACAGGGCGATCACCGGGAGCTGATGGAAAAAAACGGAAAATACGCTGTTTGGTGCAAACAGCAGGGACTATAAAAGCAAACGCGCGCTTGCCGGCGGAATCTCACGCGCCTGATCAGTGAGAACTAATTTATTAAAACCTAAAAGTATGAGTGATTATGTGATGCGGAATTTTGGGTTCACTCCACTGGACCAAACGGCCCGGTGCGTGGTTACCGGAGGAGAATCCGATTATGGTGTACTGGGAGATATCCTGGAGGACCTGCTCAACGGACTAGCGGGAAAAATGGGTAAAGCAGGGATACTGGTTACCACTCTTGCCAAAAACGTTGACAGTTTTATTGACGGATTCAAAGCGGGATGGAACAAATGAAAACGTCAGACTGCCCTCAATACATGCCGGGCTTTGTGTCGCTGAGCGACAACGCCTGCTGTGCCGTTACAGGAGGAATGTCCGATTTTGATGCCGACCTGGCTTACAAATTCGGAGAGATCCTGGGACAGGCATTCCGAGCCCTTTACGATATGGGATGCAACCTGTTCGGTAAATTTACCAAATCGGCCGTACCGGCCTGATGCGTAAGTACTTATTTTTAGCCTATCCCGTCGGGCTCTATGTCATTTTTTCGTTACCGGTACTGTTTTTGTCTGCCACGCTAAAAGCAGTATTCGGGACCGACCCGCTCCTGACACACGCTGTCGGGGCCATGGGAATGGCTCTGAGCCACATAACGACCAAACGTAAACGAATGACAGAACTGGGTGCGGTGCCCTGGAAACGGATATTTTCTCTTGCGGGCATTATGCTGATCCCAGTGGCAACGCTTACCCTGAGTCTTACGGGAAAGGCTTTTTTTAAAACAATTACAGGATCCTACCCGGCTATCGTTCTGGGAACATTTTTCTGGGCGTCTCTGAGCGAAGAATTGCTGTTCCGGGAATTCCTCACCTGCCGTATGCAAAAAACCGGTATGCCCCGCTGGATAGTCCTGTTGCTGCCGGCCCTGATGTTTTCCCTGTGTCACCGTCCGGAATCTCTTTCTATGCTTGCCCAGCGCTTTTTTCTGGGAACCGGTCTGGGCATATTGTTTCTGAAAACAAAAGACCTGGCTTTGTGCACGGCAACCCACTGGATATACAACATTTTGATCTATACCTTTCATTATACTTTTCAGGAAGTTAGCATCATTTACTCCCCGGCGCGGGCTGCCCTGAACGCATTGCTGTGCCTTCTTTCTCTTTTGGGCATCGTTGTTGCATATTCTATAAATAAAAGTAAATTTGCAGGATATACTTAATTATCATTATGAAATACCGTCCCTTTTATTTGTGGCTATTGGTTTTGCTTCTTCCGTTATCCGTAATGGGCCAGCAGACATGGTCCCTGGAAGCATGTATCCGTTATGCCTGGGAGAACAACCTGACTATTAAACAGCAGGAACTGGGTGTGAATCAGACCGAGAACACCCTTTTCCAGTCAAAAATGGCCTTTGGTCCCTCTGTCAGTGCACGTATTAGCGAAAACGTCAACTGGGGACAATCCGTAGACCTGTCAACCCTGACCATTTTAAATCACGTACGGAGCAGCAATACCGGCATGGGGATCTATGCAGACATGGATCTCTTTACAGGCCTTCAAAAACTCAATACAGTCAAACAGGAAAAAGCGAAGCTCAGTATTGCCATCCAGGAAGTGCAGAAACTGCGTAACGAGATTTCCATTGAGATCACCCGCAGTTACCTGAATGTCCTGTTGGCCGGAGAGATCCTTGATGCCGCCCGTCAAAGCCGTGAAAGCGTTGCCGAACAATGCGCGAGGACACGTAAACTGGTAGATGCCGGAAGCCAACCGCTGAGTGCATTGCTGGAAGTGGAATCTCAACTGGCCACGGAAGAATTGCAGGTGGTGGAGGCACAGAACAACCTTCGTACGTATTACCTGAACCTTCAGCAATTGCTGGATCTTCCAACAAATACCGATTTCCGGATAGTAATACCACAAATAGGAGACCTTCTCCAGATGGAGCCCGTTTCTGTGGAAGAACTTTATTATGCATCACAGGAATTGCCCCAGATAAAAAAGACCGAGTTCAGCCTGGAACAGCGCCAACATGAGCTGGCCATAGCCCAGGGAGGACGCTCCCCGCGATTGTCCCTTTCTTTAGGATATTCTTCGTTTTATTCAGATGCAAACAAGAAGAAAGAAGAAGCTCCCGCAGATGAGACAGGAGGAGGGTCCTTAGATGATCTCTTGGGCGGATCTTCAGCCGGATTCTGGGATCAGTTGAAAAACAACAACAACCCTTCCATAGGTTTGTCGCTTACTATTCCCATTTTTAACAAATGGCAGGTTAACACCAATGTGAAGAACGCCAGCCTGGGCGTAGAGATGGCAGAACTTGAAATGAAGAATGCCAGGCAGCTGCTCATGAAAGAAGTGCAACAGGCTGCCAACGACGCTACATCTACCTACCTCAGGGTACAGGCGACCGAAAGAAACGTGAAGGCTATGGAAGAATCGTTCCGTTATGTGCAACAGAAATTTGACATAGGAATGCTCAACGGGACGGATTACATTGTATCCAAAACGAATTTGTTCAAGGCAGAAAGCAATTACCTGCAAGCTAAATACGAGCACGTTTTCAAACTCAAGATACTGGACTTTTATAAAGGCATTCCCATAACGTTATAATAATTATCAACATCCCATGAAGAAATCAATATTGTGGATCATCATAAGTGCCATTGTACTTATTGTCATTCTGATCATTGTAGGAAGGAGCCGTTCGGGCAAGGGCATAGCGGTAACCGTTGAAAACCCCATTGTAAAAAACATTACCGAGATCATTCCCGCCAACGGTAAGATCCAGCCGGTGACCGAGGTGAAGATCAGCCCGGACGTATCCGGAGAGATCATCACCCTGAACGTAGAGGAAGGTGACCATGTGAAAGCCGGTCAGATATTGCTTCAGATCAAACAAGACCAGTACATCTCGGCCCGGGACAGGATGAAAGCGGCCCTCAACCAGGCCAAAGCACAATTGGCCCAGCAGGAAGCACAATACGAACAAGTATCATTGTCCTATAAAAGAAACCTTTCACTGCACCAACAGGGAGCCATATCCGAAGCCGAGTTTGAGGCTTCTTCCTCTGAATACGCCATTGCAGAAGAACAGCTGAACGCTGCCCGGTTTCACGTAGAGAGTTCGCAGGCGGGACTTGCCGAGGCAGAAGAAAGCCTCTCCAAGACCACCATCTTTTCTCCCATGAACGGGATTGTATCCAAACTGGACGTGGAACGCGGGGAACGCGTTGTGGGAACAAGCCAGATGGCCGGAACGGAAATGCTGCGTATTGCCAATTTCCGGGAAATGGAAGTCCTGGTGGACGTGAATGAGAACGACATTGTCCGCATCAGGCAGCAGGATACAGCCCTGGTGGAGGTGGATGCCTATCCGGGACGTCAGTTCACCGGAGTGGTGACACAGATTGCCAACTCGGCAAAAAATATTGGATCTGCCCTGGAACAGGTGACCAATTTTGAAGTGAAGGTCTTTATTCTTCCCGAATCATACAGCGATCTGATAACAGAAGGTTTTAGCACACCTTTCAGACCTGGCATGTCTGCCTCTGTTTCCATACAGACGGAGACCCGGCGCAACGTAGTGGCCATCCCCATTCAGTGCATTACCACAAGGGCTGAATTACTTGCGGACAGCATCCGCGTTCAATTAGGGCCCAACGAACTGGTGGAGCAGGTTTTTGTACTGCGTCCCGATAACACCGTGGAAGCCGTTCGTGTAAGATCTGGTTTGCAGGATCACATGCACATTGAAATCACTGAAGGGCTGTCGGTGGAAGATAAGGTGGTAACCGGTCCGTATTCAGCTATTTCAAGGACTTTGAAGAACGGGGAAAAAGTTGAGCCGGGAAGAGAAGAGACCGGCGAATAATACCAAAACGAATCACATATCTGTGCAACCTGTTATACTATTGCTGGAAACAAGCACTGCAATCTGCTCTGTCTCCCTGACGCGTGGCACAGATATTTTAGCCAGCAGACAGTCTTCAGAGCCAAAAGTCCATGCCTCGCTCTTAGCCGTTTTCATAGACCAGATCCTAAAAGAACAGCGTATTACCCTGCGTGACTGCAATGCCGTGGCCGTAAGCGGCGGACCAGGTTCTTATACCGGGTTACGTGTTGGGGTGTCCACTGCCAAAGGATTGTGTTTTGGATCTTCAGTGCCTTTGATAGAAGTGGGATCCCTGGATCTGATCGCACAACTGACTGCAGAAAACAATCCCGGCGAGCGGCCTTACCGCATGTTTCCCATGATAGATGCCCGCAGAATGGAGGTTTACACGGCTCCATATTCCATTACAGATACAAAAGATATGGGAAAACTGGCACACCGGGAAGGACCTGTGGAAGCTATGACTGTAACGGCGGAAAGTTTCCTGGACATCCTGGAGGCTGGCGCTGTAGTGTTTTCAGGAGACGGGGCGTTAAAATGCCGGGACGTGATAGTACATCCTAACGCGCGTTTTATTCCCGTTACTTCCCATGCCAACGGAATGGCTAAAGCTGCCCTGAAAGCTTTCCGGGAACAAAAATTTGAAGACGTAGCTTATTATACACCTTTTTATCTGAAGGAATTCATGGCCATACGTCCTAAAACAGATTTTTGACCTCCCGTATCACTTCCTGCACATTGTTCATACGTTGACGGATATTGCCTTCTTTATCAATGATAAAGAATGTCGGGATTTCCACTACATTGTAAGTGATTACGGCCGTCGAATATATTCCCAGCCCGTCGCATACACTTATCCAGGGCAATGACTGGTCCCTGACAGCAGTGGCCCATGCGGTTTTATCTGTATCCAGACCTACCTGGTAGATCTCAAGTCCCCGCGGGGTATACCTTTCATATATCTCCTGCAGTTCGCGATTGTCCAGTCTCATGTCAACATTGGCGGAATGCCAGAACGAAAGTACTATTGTCTTTCCTTTCAAAGAAGATAAACATACGTCCTGCCCGTCGAGTCCGGGCAAACAGATATTTGGAAAATCGGTGACCTCTGCATTCAAAAAGGCTTCTTCTATTTGCATTGCCTTCTGCATGCTTTCGTAACGTTCCCTGACGGCGTTAACATAGGGCGACAGCGGGTAATCCATGGATAAAGAATCGTAAACACGTTGCAATAAGGCAGCGTCCCGCATATCGGAAAAAACATACACCTGACGCGGTAAGGCCTGAAACACAACGGAAGTGTTTACAAAAGCACGAGGATGTTCATACAGAAACCGGATGGTTTCCTGTTTGTATTTCACAAAAACACGTCCCAGTTCCATGCTCAAGGCTTCCAGTTCCTTTTCAGGTGCATTTTCGTATAGCGTGTACAGGGAATCGAATGTTGCGGAAGTGGTCTCCAGTTTTTTATTCACCTCCTGCAGCAGGAGTGATTCGGGGGATCCTTCCAGTTTCTGTATATTACCCTTAGAGGTGACTTCCAGATCCACTTCCACGCCATTTTGGAGTACAAGTCCTGCGATCCTTTTGTTTCCGGCATAAAGGTAATAGTACCCGGGCATGTCGTTGCCCGTGTTAAAACGATAACTGAAACTGCCGTCTTCCTGAACTTCAAGGGTGTCCAGAACCGTTTCCGAGGTAAAGTCAAGGCGTTTCAGAACCAGGGATGTCTCTTGCGGAAGATCTTTGATAATTCCTTTTATGCGGGTTGAATCGCCTTTGTTGCACGATGTAAGCAGCACCATTCCTAAAACGGTGGCGGCTGAAATAATTTTTAAATATTTCATGGTGGCATTATTCGAATTTTGCAGCAATGGAACGGCAGATACGCCGCATTTCTTCTTCAGGAACAGAGCATACCGGGTTGCTTAGATTCATGTCTTTTTCCGATTGCATAGGGATCAGATGTATATGTGCATGAGGCACCTCCAGGCCCAGCACACCTACTCCTACCTTTTTGCACGGAATAACCTGCTCAATGGCCCGGGCCACCCTCTGGGCAAAACGGAACAGGTCTCCCAACTGCTCCGGATCCAGGTCGAATATGTAATCCGTTTCCTGTTTGGGAATAACCAGGGTGTGACCCGGCTGTTTGGGATTAATATCCAGGAATGCATAGAACCGGGCGTCCTCTGCCACCTTGTAGGAAGGAATTTCTCCGGTAATGATTCGTGTAAATATACTGGCCATATCAGAGGGATATTTCAAGAACTTCAAATTCAATGATTCCGGAAGGAGTCTGTACCTGTGCAATTTCTCCTTTCTTTTTGCCTAGTAGACCTTTACCAATGGGTGATGAAATGGCCAGTTTGCGCTCTTCCAGGTTGGCTTCACTTTCTCCTACCAGTGTAACTTCCATGATCGATTTGTCTTTCATGTTGCGGATCTTAACCTTGTTCATAATCTGCACAGTATGGGTATTGAGACGGGACTCATCTACCACCCTGGCGTTGGCTATCAGATTTTGCAGTTTGGAGATCTTCAGCTCCAGCAATCCCTGTGCGTCTTTGGCTGCATCATACTCTGCATTCTCAGACAAGTCTCCCTTGTCCCGTGCTTCGGCAATGGCACGGGCGGCGGCTTCACGTTCAACGGAAGTCAGACGGTGCAATTCTTCTTTTAATTTCTCCAGACCTTCGGCTGTGAGATAATGAGTCTTGATCATAACGTTCTCTTTAATTAAAGCAGAAGAAGAATCCTGCATATGCAGGACTCTTCTTAATGACAAATATAATACTTCTTTATGAATCAACCAAATTCGTCGAATTTCGGCTTCAGGATCTCAGAATAAAGGACGGCTTCTTTTGCATTGAACCCGTATTTCTTTTTATTCGTAACGGTTTTTTCACCATAGTGAGTTTTCGCTATTTCGTTCGGCGAGGTGGCCGGTTGGGCTTCCTCGGGTAATGTGTTGCCCTCAATGGTGGGCCTGGAGGCCTGGAACGTTTGTTCCTGCCGGGGTTTAGGTTCCTCCGTATAATGAATATCAGGGCGTACGGGCGGAGCAACGGTGGCATTCCGTTTTTTTTGCCGGGCGTTGATGATCCCGAAAGTTATGGCCAGTACGCTCAATAACAGGGTTACCAGGGTTTCGGAATTCATAGTAGTGCTTGTTTGTCTTTGTTTAATTGTTCTTTTAAGGCATCCAGAGAAGGAAATGCGATTTCCTGCCTGTGGTGTTTCAGTACCCGGACTGTAATATCCAGCCCGTAAATGTCATCATCAAATCCAAAGATATGGGTTTCAATGGTATGTTCCAAATTATTGGCTACGGTGGGTCGGAATCCGATATTCATCATGCCGTGGTACCACTGACCGTTTACCCGGGCTTCTACCTTATATACGCCGTTTGCGGGAACCTGTTTCAATGGTTCGTAAAGTTGCATGTTGGCTGTGGGAAAACCCAGGGTTCTTCCAATCCGGGTACCTTCCACTACAACGCCGTGTAAGGTATACGGGTAGCCCAGCCACCTGTTGGCAGATTCCATGTTCCCGGCAGAAATTGCAGCCCGGATCTTTGTGGAGCTGATATGTTCCATTTCAGGGGTAACAAATTCGGGAACCCTGATAATTTGAAGCCCCATTTGACCCGCCTGAAGATCCATTTTTGAGGGATCGTATACGCCGTCACAGCCCAGTCTGTGATTGTATCCGGCAATCAGGATCTTCACTCCGTAATGGTCCAACAGGTAATCCCTGAAAAAAGAGCTGGCAGGAAGTGCAGAAAAATCCCGTGTAAAGGGGATGATCTGAAAGTCATCCACCCCAATGTTCAGGATCATTTTCTTTTTTTCTTCCAATGTGGTCAGCAAACGGAACCGCTGGGCATCCTGCTGCAAAACGGCCCTGGGATGGGGCCAAAACGTAACCACCAGACTCTTGCCTCCCAGTTGCCGCGCTGTTTCAACCAACGCGGACAGAACGGCTTTGTGTCCTAAGTGGACTCCGTCAAAAAAGCCTGTTGCCGCTACAACCATTTTACTAAAGCAAAATCCTGCCGATGTGGCATTTCGGGGTTATGGGCATAGATCCGTGAAGCTATGTAATAGGAGCCTGCTGATTGGGGTACCAGCTTGCATACGTATACGGCTTCTCCGTTATTGACATCTTCCAGTGTGTACGGAATGATATCGTTTATGATGACCTCTCCGTCTTTACCGCGGGTAGTGATGACCATCTCTACACCAATGTCATCTGCCGAAAGCGCCCCCAGGTAAATTTTAACTCGGGATTCGCTTTCACTTCCCAAAGTAAGGATGTCTTTGCTGTCGTTGGGATGTGTGTAAGATAACACTTCCAGTGAACCCCACTCCCTTTCCAGTTTGCGTTTCCAAAAAGCCGTTTCCCTAGCCTGGGCATAATTGTCTTTGACCATTTGGGAAAATCTTTTTTGGAGTGGTTTGTAGAATTTCACCTCGTAATCTTCCATCATGCGGTTGGTCGTATAATTACCTGCCACGTATGCCACTGTGTTTTTAATATGCCGGATCCATTCCACGGGAATCCCTTCTTTGTTCCGTTTATAGAACAATGGAACGATCTCGTTCTCAAGCATGTTGTAGATTACTGCGGCATCCATTTCGTTCTGGTACTCCTGGTTTTCATAAGTTCGTTCTTCGGACAATGCCCAGCCGGCTCCCGGCCGGTATCCCTCTACCCACCAACCGTCCAGGACGCTGAAATGCATTACTCCGTTCAATGAAGCTTTTTCCCCGCTGGTACCGGATGCTTCCAGGGGACGTGTGGGTGTATTCATCCAGACATCGACCCCCTGAACCAGGCGTTTGGCCATTTCCATATTGTAATTGGGCAGGAAAAGCACCTTACCTATAAAACGGGGCATACGAGACACCTCAACAATTCGTTTTATCAGATCCTGACCTTCTTTGTCGTTAGGATGGGCTTTCCCTGCAAAGAGGAACTGTACGGGGCGTTTTGGATTGTTTACCAGGGTATCCAGACGGTCCAGGTTTGTGAACAATAGGTGCGCTCTTTTATAGGTGGCAAAGCGCCGGGCAAAACCTATGGTAAGAATGTCCTTACTCAAAGCCGCCCGGATAGATACGACATCCTGGGGAGAATAAAATTCAGGAGCTTTTTCCGTACTGGACAATGTGGCTATGATTCTTCCCATAAGCTTGGCCCTTAATTTATTGCGAACGTCCCAAATTTCCTCGTCACCAACGTTCAAAAACTCTTTGAAACAATCTTTGTCGTAATGATGGGTAACAAAATCAGGACCGAAAACGCGGGAATGCACCTTTTTCCATTCAGAGGCCGTCCAGGTATGGTAATGTACCCCGTTGGTAACATAATTCACATGAGATTCCTGAGGCAGGTATCCCGGCCAGAGGGGATTGAGTATCTCACGGCTTACCTGCCGGTGCAGCTTGCTCACACCGTTGATCTCTTGGGAAAGATTGGCTGCCAGGAAACTCATGGAAAATTTTTCATGCACATCACAAGCAACGGATTTACCCAGCGCCATAAGCGTTTTCCAGGAAGTTTTAAGCCGATCCGGGTAATGTGAGAAATAGGGACGTAGCATGTCTTCGGTAAAGGCATCGTGTCCTGCAGGAACAGGTGTATGAGTGGTAAATAGGGAGGATGCCCTCACTACTTCTTTGGCTTCTTCAAAAGAAAGGTTTACTTCTGTCACGTATTCCTTTATACGTTCCAGTCCGGTAAATGCGGCATGACCTTCATTGCAGTGATAAATATCGGCATCTATGCCCAGGGTACGCAGTGCCCTGATACCTCCTACTCCCAGGAGCAGTTCCTGCTTGAGCCTGTTTTCCCAGTCTCCACCGTAGAGCTGGTGGGTAATGGAACGGTCTTCTGGCAGGTTGTCTTCAAAATCGGTATCCAGCAGGAATAATGCTGTTTTACCTATATCAACCCGCCAAATCCTGGCATACACGTTTCTTCCAGGAAATGCTATGCTTATGGTGGTCCAGTTGTCCTGACTGTCCCGCACCGGTATAACAGGTATTTTCTGGAAATCTATCACCTCCCTGTCGCTAACCTGATCTCCCTGTGCCGATAAGAACTGACGGAAATAACCGTAACGGTATAACAGGCCCACACCCGTAATGGGAACTCCCTTGTCTGAGGATTCTTTCAGGTAGTCTCCTGCCAGGATCCCCAATCCTCCGGAATAGATCTTCAGGGTCCAGTCCAAACCGTATTCCATACTGAAATAGGCAATACGGGGCCCCCTCATTTCCTGACGGGCGTTCATGTATTCCCGGAAACGGGCTTCCACGCTGTCCAGTTGTTCCAGAAACGCCTTGTTCTTTTCCAGGGCTTTGTATTTTTTATAGGGTATTTTATCCAGCAACACAATGGGATTCTTTTCCACCCGGCACCATAGATCCGGATCTATGCCCGAAAAGATCTTTCTGGCATCCTGGTTCCATGACCACCATAAATTTCTGGACAATACTTCCAGAAAAAACAATCGTTGGGGCAACTGTTTCTGTATGGTAACAGGAGACCAAGTGGGTGTGGAGATGAGCAGATCCCTGTGGAGGGTGGGACATTCATCCCTTTTAACAGGAAAAGCGCCCATGTTTTCCACAATTTTTTCCAGCGCTATGGCATAGGCTTTCCTGTAATACTTCAACTGGTTATTCCATAGGGCGATAGTAGAAACATCGCGGGCATTTTCTTTCACCTTTTCCGCTTCCTGCTGTGTCAAAAGGCTCATTTTCCTTACAACGGCAGCCACGTCTTTGACAACGAATTCGTGGTTGTTGTCGTCGCGGTGAATGATCTCGATGGCCGGATGGTCCTTCTTGTACATTTTGTCAACCCACAGTCCGAATCCGGTTAGGGAAGTGGTAACGGTGGGTACGTGGAAGGCAAGACTTTCCAGCGGTGTATATCCCCAGGGTTCGTAATAAGACGGGAAGATTGAAAGATCCAGACCAATGAGCAATTCGTAATATGTTTTGCCTATTAGTCCGTCATCCCCGTTCAGGTAACTGGGAATAAAAAACACTTTTACATGGTTTGTTTCCGAGTTCCACAAATTTTGCTTCCGCAATACATTGAGTATCGGATCGTATTCCGGGTCGTTAAGAATATGGGTGGTAAAGGGATCGTCATAGTTCTTCCTGGGTCCTTTATGATAAGCCGGAACCATAAGAAATGCCAGGATTTCGCGATCGGCGGATCCTCTTTCCCTGTCCAACATTGCCATGGCCTCCAAAAAAACGTCTATCCCTTTGTTTTTGTATTCGTAGCGTCCGCTTATTCCGACCAGAAAAGCGTTTTGGGCCACTTCCCTGTGAAGCATGAGAGAGGCGATTTCCAGCAATTTTTGCCTGCCCTGTAAGCGGGTCTCTTCAAATTTATCCTCTTTGGGGGTTATGCTGTTTTCAAAACCGTTGGGAGTCACTATGTCCACTTTCTTTTCCAGAAAATGGCTGCACTCGCGGGCAGTGATATCGCTTACTGTGGTAAAGGCATCGGCATGGAATGCAGCGGTCTTTTCCAGGGAATGCTTGGCTATGATGTTGTATTCACGAGCTTTCTCCACCGGATTGTACATTTCCATATTATCGTACAGGGGAAGCATGTTTCCCGCAATGGAACGTCCCACAACCGTGGCATGGGTGGTAAATGTGGTGGCCACGGGAATTTTCACGGATTTTAGGTACAACAGGCCCATACCCGTCATCCATTCGTGGAACTGTGCCACACTCTTGTGGTGAGGTGCCAGGTTAAAGCGCACAAAGCTCTCTATGACGATCCCTGTTGCATAACCGAACAGGGCGGGTTCAATATAATCCCATTGTCCGCTGATGGAATCCAGCTTGTATTTTTTCCAGAATTCGGTAAAAATTTCGTCCTTTTTTGATATATAGGATGAGAAATCCACCAGTACGGCAATAGGATTTCCCGAGACATTCCAACGTCCTACCCGTATCCTGAGCCCGTCCTGCGCGGCTCGGTCCCTCCAGGAACGCAACAACCGGGGGTCTTCAAGGAATTCGGGGTTCTGCTTTGTTTCTCTCCATACATCAGGGCCTATGAGAATATGCCTGTTTTCCATTTCTTTTGACATATTTAAGGCCTTGGTCGCAATTACAGTATGGATCCCTCCTACCTTATTGCAGACTTCCCAACTCACTTCAAACAAATAATCGGGACTAAGAATCAGTTCACTCTTCATACTTTATTTTTAGGGGTGCGTAGTGTAATATCGCTCAGCACATTCATATAATTAATAAATGCTTCGTACGGGGTATCGTAGGGATTGAAATACTTATGTATATCCCCGTCCGAAAAGAATTTGGTACACATATAATAAAAGTGGTCACTTGCCTGCAGCCTGCGGAAATCCCGCTGCAACCCCGTATCGTTGCTTTCCCTGACCTGGTTTTCTATCTTGTATAGATTTCCAAACGCTTCTTTTTGCAATTCATTCCCCAGCCAGGCGCTGATATCTCTTTCTTCGTCTGCCCAGGAAATGGCGTAGGGAACGTTCAAGGGAGCTATAGGCTGGTGTTTTGCGGCAGTCTGTGTGGGAGTGAGCATTTCAATACCTGAATGATTAAGGACCATGCCGGGTAACGCCCTCAGGAAGTCAAATATCCCGGAAGAAGCCTTTTGGTGTTCCCCAAAACTTTCGTAATCCATAAATATGTTCAGAATATCGTCTTTTTCCAGTGCCCCGGCTACCCAGGATGCGTATTTTTCTGCCGTGAGGGGCCAGTCTCCCCAGCTTTTGTCCGAAAAACGAAAGGCGATGTCGTCACTGAGTCTGAAATTTCTCAGAAGCAATTTCAATTTGGGGTTCAGGGCATTTACATAAAGGTAATTCGGGCTTTTCCAGCCCATTATGTGTCGCGCACCTTCTGTCAACATGGTACTAAAGCCCATTCCCGATACCATTTCTCCAATGGTGTCCGAGTAGATCAGTTCGGTATTCCTGAAAGCCGTCGGTTTTTGTCCAAAATATTTTTCCACTGCCTTGACGTGCATGGTCATCTGATCCCTGAATTTTTTAGGCGAGATCAACGAGGAAAGGGAATGCGAATACGTCTCGGCAAGAAATTCCACGCATCCGGTCTTTGCCAGTTCGCGGAATGAGTCCAGCGCCTGCGGAGCAAACTGCTCCATTTGTTCCAGGGCGATCCCGCTCACGGAAAAGGCGATCCGGAAGGCCCCGTCGTATTTTTTTATCAGTTCCAGCATCAGCCGGTTGGCGGGTATGTAGCACCGGTCAGCCACCCGTGACATTATGGTCTTGTTGGCAAACTCATCAAAATAATCGTGGTTTTTACCTATGTCAAAGAACCGGTATTGACGTAACCTGTAAGGTTGATGCACCTGAAAGTAAAAACAGAGTGTCTTTTTCATATTATTGGATTTTTGATTTTTCCCGGGTAACAGATTCGTAGATGTCCCTGACTTTGAGTGCGGCATTGTCCCACTTAAGGGCGTTTACCTCTTCCAGTCCGCACCGGACTGTCATGGCTGACAAGGCAGGATAGGTCAAAAGGCCGTAAATGGCATCTGCCAGAGCGTTGACATCCCAGAAATCTACTTTTATGGCATGGTGCAGCACTTCGGCTACTCCCGATTGTTTGGATATGATGGTCGGTACGTTGGCCTGCATGGCTTCCAAAGGCGATATTCCAAACGGTTCAGATACCGAGGGCATTACATAGACATCTGAATAAGCAAACATATTTTTTACGTCTTCTCCGTTTAAAAAACCGGTAAAATGAAAATTTGGGGAAATTCCCAGTTTTGCCACTCGCCGGACAGCGCGGTTGAACATGTCTCCGCTGCCTGCCATGACAAACCGGACGTTTTTGGTTGTCTGAAGGACCTTATAGGCCGCTTCTATAAAATATTCAGGACCTTTCTGGAAAGTGATCCTTCCCAGGAATGTGACAATCTTTTCAGAGACTCCGCGGGTTATCTCGCAATGTTCGCTGGAACTTAAATCTACGGCATTGTGTACGGTTATAACTTTTTCCGGATCAATATGGTAACGGTTGATGATGGTGTTGCGGGTAAAGTGACTCACGGCTATGACTTTGTCTGCAGCTTCCATACCCCTTTTTTCTAGGTCGTATACCTGCGTGTTGATGTTCTCTCCGGAGCGGTCAAATTCCGTTGCGTGCACATGTATGACCAAAGGTTTTCCCGATACGCGTTTGGCGGCTATTCCTGCCATGTAGGTAAGCCAGTCGTGGGCATGGATCACGTCAAATTGATTTTTACGGGCAATGGCAGCTGCTACAAGGGAATACCTCATAACTTCTTCCATCAGGTTTTTCCCGTATTTACCTGAGAACCTATACTTCAGTCCGAATGAGATCCTGAATTCATTCCATTCCTTTTCTCTTTCCAGATCTACTTTTTCTTCAAATTCATCGGGTCCCAGGTACGGGATCAGGTTGGATGTAACTTTTAGGAATTGTACTTTGTCAAAGATCTGGCGGGCTTCCTGTTTTGTGTGAAAGGCAGCCACATCACTTGCATTTATGATGCGTACGGCTGTCTGATCCTCATCTCCCGAGGCAGAGGGCATCACGAAAAGCACTTCAACCTTTTGCTTGGCTAGTCCCCGTGTAAGACCGTCACAGGCAGTACCCAGTCCGCCGGCTATATTAGGCGGGAACTCCCATCCGAACATTAATACTTTCATAGTTTTCCGTGTTTTTCTATGAGTTTGATTATTCGCAACAATTCGGCAACACTACGGGCATTGGATATGCATCCGTGGGGGCGGTGAGGCGGATTGCCGTCGTACAACTCGGCAATAGATCCAACCCCGTGTTCGGCAATGTCTTCTTCAAAAATACAAATGATATCCTGAGCACATGAGGCGAAGGATTTTCCGTGAATACGGAATTGTGCATCTGTGTAATGCCCTAGCAGCCATGGAAATACGGATCCCTGGTGGTATGCCGTGTTCCTTTTTTGCGGATTTCCTTCGTAATGCCCTTCAAAAAAAGGATTCTTGGGAGACAATGTCCTCAGGCCGCGTGTGGTAAGCAATTCTTTGGTGCAGATCTCCAGTACGGTATTGATCTTTTCGTCGTTGAGAGGTGTGTACGGTAAAGAACAGGCAAGCAACTGGTTGGGCCTTGTATATATATTCTGGCCTTCCCGGTCCACGTAGTCTGCCAGCTGAGAAAGTGATTCACACCAGAATGTAGGCACAAAGTTTTCTTTGATCAGTTCGGGAATGTCCAGGAATTCATTTTCAAATTCCTTATCTCCGTTGTCCCGCGCAAGTTCCAAAGCAAAACTCACGGCATTGTACCACAGGGCACATACTTCCACAGCGTAGCCCGCCCTGGGTGTCACCGGTTTGCCGTCAATTTCGGCATCCATCCAGGTAAGCGGCTTCCCTTCTTTTTCTGCCCAGATCAATCCGTTGGGATGCATTTTTACTATTTGCGTACCGATTTTATAGTTTTGTAACACTTCTTTCAGAAAGGGTCCGTATGCACGCCACAGAGATTTCCTGTCACCTGTTTCCTTCAGGTATTGCTGTAATGTCCAGAACACCCATAAAGGCGTATCGGCGGACAGGTAAAGATTGCTTTTATCGGCTATCAGGGTCTCCAGAGCCGATGTAAATACAGAGTTATCTGCATTGTCCGGGGCCAGTGTCAGGCCAGGTAAAGCAATAGCTGTGTCCCGGGGATATTTTCCCAGCCAGGGATAACCCGCGATCACCTGGATTTTTCCGTGTCTGCTGATCAAAAACTGTGAGGCAGATAATTTCAGGCAATTCTTAAAGGAATCCCGAGAAGGTCTTTTTGCAATTTCGTTGGAATATATGGTTTTCAGCCGGGCAGGATTTGCCGGTGTAAGCGAAGCGGAAAAGACAATGCTTTGTCCTTTCCGGATGGGACACTCAAAATACCCGGGGACAAAGAGGTCTTCGTGATGTTCATAGCCACGGGCACTTTCCTGCAGGTATTCAATGTTTTTATACCAGTCCGGATACCTTACAAATTCATTTTGGACATTCAACTGCATGTACAGGCGGGGAAATCCTTCGTACAAACGATACCCTACTCCTTTTTCCACTTTAGCATGAAATATATCTGCTGCCATATTGGCATGTGTTAGCTCATGAATATTGCGAAAGGCCAGAAATGGTTTTAATCTTAAAGTTGTAGGGGAATGGGCGTCCAGGAGTGTATACCGGATGAGTAACTGGTCCTTTTTGTGCAGGAAAACAATCTCTTTGCGAAAGATCATGCCTCCTATCCTGTATGTCAGCACAATATCTTTATCTATCTCAAAATCAATAATATACTTATGTCCGCGTGGTTCGTATATTCCGGGATAGCGGTGAATGCCCAAGTTAAAAGCCTGGTTGTGCTGAATGAGTGTTTCATCCAGAGTAGACAAGAGGACATAACTGCCACCTCCCAGTTCGTCAATGGGAACTACAAACAATCCGTGATATTTCCGGGTATTGCATCCCACCAGCGTGGTATTGAGATATCCTCCGGCGCGGTTTGTAACCAGTATCTCCCGTGGCAGGGAATATTCCAGGTTTCCCAATTCGTGTTTGTTGAACTGTAAATAAGCCATAATTTTTTTGTTATTGCATAACCTTGCAAGATACTAATTTATTCTCTATTAAATACCATTGCAGTACGTGCGGGAAGGTAGAGGAAAAGGACATTGGTGCCTCGCTGGGGAAGTGTTAAATGAGCCGTTCCTTTGTCATTTCTTCCAAAGCCTCCATATAACGGATCATCAGTATCCAGTATGCAGCGGTATGTACCGGGATCCACTTCCATGCCGTAATCTTTGTAAGATCTTTCAGGACTCAGGTTGAAAACAAAGAGTAACCGTCCCCGTTCAAAGGCCAGCACCTGTGACCCGACATCCTGTACTACAGGACGCAGGGCATTGCTGAACAAATTTTGTGCCCCGGCCAAATGGATCATATCCCGGTCAAAAAGTTCAAGCTGTCCGTAGCGCAACAATCCGTTGTCAGCAAGAGACCATTGCCTGCGGGCATAATGATAGCTCCATCCGTTATCTTCCCTTGGAAAATCTATCCATTCGGGATGACCGAATTCGTTACCCATGAAGTTGAGGTATCCGTCCCCTGCCGTAGCCAGGGAAAGCAGGCGGATGATCTTGTGCAGTGTCATTCCCCTGTCCACAACCAGTGATTGAATGTCTTTGCTCATTGATGTGTACATTTCCTTATCTATAAGCCTGAAAATAATTGTTTTATCTCCTACTAACGCCTGGTCATGGCATTCTGCATAGGAAATGGTATGTTCGTCCCTGCGTTTGTTGGTAAGCTCGTAAAAAATGTCTCCTACATGCCAGTCTTCGTCTTTGACTTCCTTGATCCATTTGATCCAGTTATCGGCAACCCCCATGCTCATGCGAAAGTCAAACCCGATGCCTCCTTTTTCAAAAGGATAAGCCAGCGTGGGCATCCCACTCACGTCTTCAGCTACGGTAATGGCATTGGGGTTGCAGTCGTGTATAAGCTTATTGGCCAGACCCAGGTAGGTTATGGCATCTTCGTCCTGGTTACCGTCAAAGTAGTGTCCGTATTCGGTAAAAGCCCTTCCCAGTCCGTGGTCGTAATACATCATGGAGGTAACTCCGTCAAAACGGAACCCGTCCAGGTGATATTCTTCCAGCCAGTATTTCACATTGGAAAGAAGGAAATGCATAACCGCTCCCTTGCCGTAGTCAAAACAGCGGGAAGACCATAAAGTGTGTTCCCCGCGCGGACCGGCATGAAAATACAGATCGTATGTGCCGTCAAAACGACTGAGCCCTTCTATCTCATTTTTTACGGCATGTGAATGTACCAGGTCCAGAATTACTGCAATGCCAAGAGAATGGGCCTTGTCTATCAATTTTTTTAATCCTTCCGGTGTGCCAAACCGGGAACTGACAGCATAAAAGTTGGAAACCTGGTATCCGAAAGAGCCGTAATAGGGATGTTCCTGAATGGCCATAAGCTGCAGGGTATTGTACCCAAGCCTGGCAATACGCGGCAAGACCTTTTCCCGAAACCAGTCAAAATCGGCTATAGTGGGTTCTTCACCACTCATGCCAATGTGGGCTTCGTATATGAGCGGGTTTTTTACCCGGGGAGGATTTACATGTTTCCATTTATAAGGAACGGGAGGATTCCATACCTGGGCACTGAAGATCTTGGTCTCCGGATCCTGGATACAACGCCGGGCATAAGCAGGGAGTCTTTCTCCCGACCCGCCGGGCCATTCAACGAGCCATTTATACAACTGTCCATGCTGCAAGGTTTCCCTTGGCAGTTCCAGTTCCCAGTTCCCCATGCCAACGGGTCTGAAGGCATAAGCCGGATCCTTTTTCCACCCGTTACATTCTCCGATCAGGTATATTGCCCCAGCGTTGGGAGCCCATTCCCGGCAGATCCATTTTCCGCGTGTTTTGTGAAGTCCGTAATATAGGTGATTGTTAAAAACATCGCAGAACCTCTCCTGTGAACCCTGCAATTCCAGGGTTTTATCCAGACGTATCTGATGCCGCCGCCATATAACGGATTTAAAGGGTTTCAGGTATGGGTCCTGTTCCCATATTTTCAGATTTTCCATCGTTAAAATTTTAACGCAACATACAATTCAGTTGCTATGTATATCCTTTCCTGCCGTCATGATTTTTCCGGTAAAAATAATCCGGTGTATTCTCATAAGGTTCTATGTGGTCAACCGAATAGACCAGTCCGGTAAAACATTTATCATTCCAGTGGTGTTCCCAGGCCGCATAATAACCTAAAGCGCGAATTTTATAAAAATCACCCCTGCTGTTAATAAACACATCACGGCGGGTCAGGTACAGATGGCCTGAAAGGGCAAGTCCGTATCCCCTTTGTTTCTCCAGAAATCGTAAAACTCCGGCCAGTTGCATATGCCATTTAGGCCTGTCGTACCCCATGGAAGTATTTCCTATAAGTTGAATAAAAATACGGGAATTGCTTGCATCCAGATTGAATCGGCCGCTGTGTAATGAAGAATGTTCCATGGGGATGATTGTGGTGATCATATCCCTGGACAGGAATCCTGTCCCGTCGTAATAAGCATAACAGGAAACATACCCTCCCATTCCAAATAAAAAATTCCCGGGACTGTCAATCATCACATAACGCGGAGGTGAAGGGTCGTGAAACACCTGGGATGCTGATTCTTTAAGCAGGTCTATTAGTGGATGGAGAAGTGTATCTGTTTTCGATAGTTTCAAACGTGTTTGACCCACCAATGGCTGAAGGGCTGCCACAAGCAGCAATATTGTTGCCGGGATCAGCAAACGTATGTTATTCTTTTTCATAAGAATCGAGCGTTTTTTCAGCATCTTCCTGAACCTGATGTAAATAATCCTTGCAAAAGGCAACCAGTTCCAGGGCCCTTTTTACTTTTGCCGAGATCACTCCCAGATCCGTATCGGGTTGCTCCAGCGATGAGACCAGTGTATCCAATTCTTCCCTTGCCTGTTCGTAAGTCAGCTCTATTTTCTTTTTCATATAGAATTATTGTTCAACGTTTTCTACCATGGCATCAAAAGCCCCTTTTCTGAGCACGGTATGGACTTTGTCCCCAAGTTTAAGCGTAGCAGCATCCCTTACGGTTTTGCCTTCATACAATGTCAGGGAATAGCCTTTCTCAAGCAATGTCAGTGGATTGTTCTTGCGGATGCGCTGTTCCAGTATCTCCAGTATGTGGGTGTGCTGCTGAACAAGCCACCTGACGGCACCTTTCATGTCTTTTAACATATGCCCCAGATCTTGTTTTTCCCGGCTGAGCCGGTTGTAGACGGCTCGTTCCAGCCGGTGGGACAATTGGATCAGATTGTCTTCTTCCTGTTCCAGCAAACCTGCCAGAAAATCAGCCACGGCCGTAGGTGTTTTCAGTGACATGGCTGCCACCCTGTCGGCTATGTGTGTATCCCTTTGGTGACCTATACCGGTTATTACCGGCAGGGGAAACTGGGCGATGTGTGCAACCAGGTCGTAATTGTCGTAACAATGCAGGTCTGCAACAGCACCTCCTCCCCGTATCATGATGAGCAGATCAAAAGGAATTGCTGCATTTGCCACCTGTTCCATGGCTTTTATAATACTTTCGGGTGCCTCGCTTCCTTGCATAAGTGCAGGAAACAACTTCACCCTGAACCCAAAATGAGAAGCCCCAATGTGATCGGTAAAGTCCTGGTATCCGGCAGCTGTCGGGGAAGAGATAACAGCCACATGAAGGGGCACCCGTGGAAAGGGCAACTCTCTGTTCATGTTCAGAATCCCTTCACGTTCAAGCCTTTCCATGGTTTTTCTTCTCTCCAGTTCCAACCCTCCCAGGGTGTACGAAGGATCTATATCACTCACTACCAGGCTCAGTCCATAGAGGGCATGGAACCGGGGCTCCACGCAGAGTAACACCTGTAACCCGGCACGAAGTTCCATACCGGTTGTAGTTCTGAAAAAGGGACCCAGCATGGAAAAAACACCGGCCCAGATAACTGCCTGGGCTTTAGCCAGCAGTTTGTCGGTTTGAGGTTCCTTCTGTACCAATTCCATGTGGCAATGACCGTTACGTACATCCAGCCGGTTAATTTCAGCCCGCACCCAACAAGGCTCCTTAAAGGCTTCATTAACAGCATATTCCAATTGTTTTTGTAAATCTATCAGATCCAACCTCTCCATGTTACAAATTTACGTTAAAATCTCAGAAAAACGTTATCTTAGCTTCATGGAAATAAATCAGGCCATATTTCAGGGTAGCTTCACAAAAACCGAAGTACCCGTGGGAAACGCACCGGTTGAATTTGCTTTTATAGGAAGGTCCAATGTAGGGAAATCTTCCCTTATAAACATGTTGTGCAGGACAAAAGGACTGGCACATACATCCTCTACACCGGGAAAGACACAATGCATCAACAAGTTTCTTGTTAACGGAAAATGGATCATAACCGACCTTCCCGGATACGGATTCGCCAAAGTTTCCAAAACCCTAAGGGCTCGTCTGGAGGTCATGATCCATAATTACATACAACGAACACCACAAATGGTCCTGTTGGTCGTGCTATTGGATTGCAGGCATCCCTTACAGAAAATAGACCTGGAATTTCTTTTAAAACTGGGGTCATGGCAAATTCCTTATGCCTTGGTACTTACTAAAGCGGACAAATTGTCCAAAACGGCTCTGCAAAAGCAAACCGAACAGTTTAAAGAAGCGCTTTCCCTTTACTGGGAACCCCTTCCCCCGTTATTTGCCGTATCTTCAAAAACAGCTTCCGGCAGAGAAGAACTTCTGGATTATATGGGATCTGTACTTGAGGAAAACGGGTGATTGTCCATTTTCTTATTATCTTTGCCCTATCTAACCTAAGGGATATGGATCATCTGCATTTATTTAAAATCTTCTCCTGCCGGGGATCCCGATATCTTGCCGAACGTATTGCTTCTCACTTGGGTATGCCCCTGGGGTTGTCATCGGTCACGGTGTTCAGAGATGGAGAATTTCAACCGGCTTTTGACGAAAGCGTCAGAGGTTCCACCATTTTTATAATTCAATCCACTTTTCCCCCGGTTGACAACCTCTTTGAACTACTACTGACCATCGATGCAGCAAAAAGAGCCTCGGCTTACAAAGTGATTGCCGTAATACCTTATTTCGGCTGGGCAAGGCAGGACCGTAAAGACAGGCCAAGGGTCTCGATCGGGGCCAAGATGGTGGCAAATTTGCTGGATGCGGCAGGCTGCGACAGGGTTATGACCATGGACCTGCATGCGGACCAGATCCAGGGGTTCTTTGATTTCCCGGTAGATCATGTGTACTCAAGCTCGGTTTTTGTGCCCTATATTAAAAACCTGAACCTGGAAAACTTATCTGTGGCAGCTCCGGATATGGGTGGTGCCAAAAGAGCCAATGCCTATTCCCGGAAACTTGAATGTCCGCTTATCATTTGCCACAAGTCCCGGGAAAAAGCCAATGTGGTAGGAAGCATGACTGCCATAGGGGACGTCAAGGACAGGAATATCATCATCCTGGACGATATGATAGATACAGCCGGAACGATCGCAAGGGCTTCGGAAATGATGATGTCAAAAGGAGCCCGAAGTGTAAGGGCCATGGCCACGCATCCCGTTCTTTCGGGACTGGCATACAACACTATAGCCAATTCATCCCTGAACGAAGTGATTGTTACGGATACCATACCCTTGTGCTCAGATCCCAACACGGATAAGAGCAAGATCAAAGTTCTGTCCATAGCACATGAATTCGCCGATATTATCAACAAGGTATACAACTACCAGTCGATCAGCAGTAAATTTACACTGTAATGAAAACGTCAGAAGAAATCTACAGGATCCTGACCCAGGGCATCAGGCAATTTTTTAGTGAAGCCGGTAAAGAACGTGCCGTAGTGGGCATATCCGGGGGCATTGACTCTGCCGTTGTGGCCTGCTTGGCTCAGGATGCCCTGGGCAAAGAGAATGTTCACGGACTGATGATGCCCGGACCTTATTCTACAGTACACTCACTTACAGATGCGTTGAAATTGTGCACTCTCAACGAGATCGCTTATAACATCATACCTATTGACCCCATTTTTCATAAATTTCAACGGGAATTGGCATCGGTCTTTGAACATGCACCGCACGATGTCACAGAGGAAAATATTCAGGCACGTATCCGTGCCGTTCTCCTGATGGCCTATTCCAATAAAAAGGATCATCTGGTACTCAATACAAGCAATAAAAGCGAACTGGCCATGGGTTACGGGACCTTGTACGGAGATCTGGCTGGAGCCCTGATGGTCATTGGTGATATATACAAAACGGATGTCTACGATCTGGCCGCATACCTGAACAGGAACGGGGAACGCATACCGGCCCATACCATAAAAAAAGAACCGTCTGCCGAGTTACACATAGACCAGAAAGACAGCGACAGCCTGCCCGAATATGAAGAATTGGACCCCATTCTCTATGGACTTATTGAAGAAGGCAGGTCTGCCGATGACGCCGCACTGGGTGGCGGAGGAACAGAAAAAGCAGCGTGGGTTGCCCAAAAGATAAAACAAACCTCTTACAAAGGTCACCAGTTACCTCCGCTCCTGGCCGTCACGAATCATCCGTTACTTCCGGAATACAAGTGTTTAAGGTATAACTCATGACCGTATTTCTGCTAACCCTCATTTTGTTGACCCTTGGGATCACAGGTATGAGTATTACCCTGATCCTTGGCAAAAACAGAAAATTCCCGAATTCTTCCATAGGCAGGAACCAAAACATGAAAGAACGAGGAATAATGTGTCCCAACCAGGAAGAACGAATCCTTTTGAAAAAAAACAAAAATGAGCATTGTTGCGATTGTAGGCAGGCCTAATGTGGGAAAATCCACCTTATTTAACAGACTGGTGGGAAAACGCCAGGCGATCGTAGATCAGACTGCGGGCGTAACCCGTGACCGCCATTACGGAAAAACAGACTGGAACGGCAGGGAGTTTTCTGTTATTGATACAGGAGGTTATACGGAAAATAAAGACGATATCTTTGAAGAACAGATCCGTAAACAGGTTCTGCTTGCTATAGAAGAATCTGATGTCGTGATTTTCGTGGTGGATGTTCAAACAGGCATAACCGATTACGACCAGAGAATTGCCAGGATACTCAGGAAATCGGACAAACCGGTAATCGTAGCCGTGAACAAAGTGGATAACGGAGGAAAAATATACGACACTTTTGAATTTCATGCCCTGGGACTGGGAGATCCTGTTTCAATTGCAGCTGTGAGCGGAAGCGGTACGGGAGATCTCCTGGACAAGGTACTGGAAATGCTCCCTCATGATCAATCCTCAGAGGAAGAACACGAAATACCGCATATTGCCATCGTTGGAAGGCCTAATGTGGGAAAATCATCCCTGACCAACGCCTTTCTGGGGGAAGAAAGAAACATTGTTACACCGCTGGCCGGGACCACCCGGGATGCTATAACAACCCGGTACAATAAATTCGGGCATGATTTTATGCTGGTAGATACGGCTGGTTTGAGGAAAAAAACAAAGACAAAGGAAGATCTGGAGTTTTATTCTTCCATGAGGGCAGTAAGAGCCATTGAGTATTCAGACGTATGCATCCTGATGCTGGACGCCAACCTGGGTGTGGAATCCCAGGATATGAACATTTTTCAACTCATCATCAAAAACAAAAAAGGATGTGTCATTGTTGTTAACAAATGGGATCTGGTTGAAAAAGAGACCAATACTTTGAAGCAATATGAGAAAAAGATCAGGGAACGCTTGGCTCCCTTCAATGATGTTCCGGTAATTTTTACTTCTGTGGTAAAAAAACAACGGATCATGAACGTGTTGGATGCTGCTGCAAAAATATTTGAAAACAGATCCCGGCGTATTCCCACTTCGCGGCTCAATGAAGTGATGCTGCCCGAGATTGAGAATTATCCGCCGCCTGCGTACAAAGGAAAATTTGTCAAGATCAAATATATAACCCAATTGCCCACAGTTTGCCCCTCGTTTGCGTTTTTCTGCAATTTGCCACAATACGTACGTGAAAACTACAAGCGTTTCCTGGAAAACAAACTCAGGTCCCATTTCGATTTTTCCGGTACTCCCGTTCAAATCTTTATGAGGCAGAAATAGATCAGTCTTTTTCTATACGAATTTGCTGTAGTTTGTGTGTTTCTCTTTGGGATTTAACAAAAAGAGTTACCCTGAAACGTTCTCCTCCGGCTATAAGATTGCCTATGCAATAACGCATGGGGAGGGAACCGCTCATGTGTACGATGGAAAAGGATTTGGGTGTATACCTTTCGTAGAAATTTTTCATTAACTGCCTGGCCTGGCTGCGACTGCATACACCCGCATTGCCCAGAACATCCACTTCCATGTCTTCGGCAAACCATCGGGCAAATGTAGCTACATCCCCACTTTTGAGATCATCTCCTATGGAAGTGAACAGGATTTTTGACTCATCATCCTGGGAATACGCAGTAGAGGGAATGATCGCGTAAAAGCATACCAGCAACAAGGATAAGATAGTCTTCCTTATCATAACAATAACTTAAATCAACGGCAAATTACACATAATTTCTTACTTTTGTCCAATGAATATGGTGTTGCTTTGCATAGGCAAAACGCAGGAAAAGTACCTGCTTGAAGGCATTCGGGATTATGAAAAACGATTGGTTCACTACGTTCGTTTTACGCGTCTGGAATTGCCCGATGTAAAGAACACTTCTTCATTGTCCTGCCATCAGATCAAAGAGAAAGAATGCCGTTTGCTGTTGAAAAACATCAAACCGGGAGACCATCTTGTCCTTTTTGATGAGAAGGGCAGCACCTATACATCCAAGCAAATGTCGTTCCAAATTGAACAACACATGCAAAAAGGGACGCGTACCCTTGTTTTCGCCCTGGGAGGGGCTTATGGTTTTTCTGACCAGGTCAGGGAAAGGGCACAGGAAACATGGTCTTTATCCTCTTTGACTTTTCCTCACCAACTGGTACGTTTATTGTGCATGGAACAATTTTACAGATGTTTTACCATCATTAAGGGAGAAGCCTACCACCACGAATGAGAACACCGGCAATTCTGCGTAAGCTCTGGAATAAAAAATTCCTTATACCTCTGATCATTTCAGTGATATGCCTGGTTTTGTCGTTTTTTGAACTGACCTCACACAACCGTCGCATGATGCGACTTGTGAACGTGGAAAAAGTAATCCACCGCAAACAAAACGCTATTGAAGAAATTGCATTGAGGGAACTGGAAAAAGATGCTGTTGCGGAGCTGTCCGTTAAAGATGTGGATCAGGATATGGTAGTTTACAAGTATTACCGGGACAGCCTTATTTCATGGATCAATACTTTTCCCATAATCAACGACAGTTACAGTCCCGGGGCCATGTTTCCCGATTTCTCCTTCTTTTCCAGGAACACCAGTATGCACCAGCCGCTATCAGGAGTGGATCAGACTGAACAGTATCTGAACCTGGGAAGTGCGTGGTACGTGGTAAGGGCATATACCCGAGAAGATGTCACCATAATAACCGGGATCCTTATAAGGACCGATTTCCCTTTCAGTAACAATTTTGTGGAATCCAGGGTTAACCGGTCGCTTGGATTGCCCGCCCATTGTTCCATAGTTCCGTTAAATCTGGACGAAGGTTTCATAGTTTTCGGGAAGGATGACGGAGTCCTCTTTACCATTCTGAGCGACACCTCCATGCAAACCTATTCGGAAGGGGTCATCCTCCGGTGGCTTGCCATCGCTCTGGCTTTGCTGGCCATGCTCATGTTCTATTTCCGGAACAGGCAGATCGTTTTTGCCATGGCCCTCATAGCTGGACTTTGTTTGCTGCGTTTTCTTACCTATGTGTATTCGTCTTACCTGCAACTAGATATTTTTTTCTTTTCGCCCCTGCTTTTTGCCGGCGGTCCTATGGAAAATTCACTGGCAGCCATGATACTGAACACCATATGTGTATTTATAGGTGCTTTGGCCGTTTATCTGGCCCGTTCGGACTTGGATACGATAAGAGATCATTTGAAAAAGCCGTTCCGGTTTCTGACAGACGGCCTGATAGTGTTGTATGCATCCGGTGTTGTAATGCTCATACACCATACACTGAAGGCCATTACCATGGATTCCAATATAGTTCTGGAACTCTTCAAACTGGATGAAATCTCCGGGTACACCATGGTGGCCTATGTTATCGTGGCGTTGCTCTTTCTTTCGTTTTTCCTGCTGGTCCGTACTTTATTGTCCGTCAACAAGATCTCCAAAGCATCTTTTCTTTCCGGAAACCGTTTCACTTACCTGTTCGTATTTACGGCGGCTTTGTACAGCCTTTTGACGGTCAGCCTTTATGGAAAGGAAAAAGAGCTGAATCTCTACAAAGTATGGACTCAGAAAATGTCCATTGAAAGGGATCTGGAACTGGAGATGCAACTGAGGCGGGTGGAAGAACGCATTGCTATAGATCCCATTCTATCCGTTATGATACAGATGGAGCAGGATCACGATCTGATCTTGTCCCGGATACGGGAGACTTATTTCCAGAATTTCCTTCAAAAGTACCAGATACAGATCACCATTTGTGAACCCGGGGATGTACTCATTGTGGCAGGTCTACCCCGGCCCGTTTCATGTTACCAGTTTTTTCACAGCGAACTGCTGCGCAACGGAACACCCCTTGCAGAAAATTCCAGGTTTTACAACATAGACAATAAACTGGGCAATATCAGCTATATAGGCGTTTTTACCTATTATAGCTACAGCGGATCCCAGGATCTCTATATTGAACTGGATTCACGCTATATAAAAGATGCCCTGGGATACCCCGCACTGTTGTCTGACCGCTCACAGCTGGACCGTTTCAAATTGCCCTACGACCATTCCTATGCCAAATACATTGATGGGAAACTGGTTTCAAACAGCGGTAAATACGTATATGCCAGCAAACTGTCAGAACCGCCACGGGAAGGGTTCAGCTCACGTAAGGAAGGCAGGAGTTTTCATTTTATGTACAGAACGGGAAATAAGGTGCTGACCATCTCCCGCCCGGTAAGGACTCCCGTTCCTTACCTGGTATCCCTGTCTTACCTGTTCCTTTTCTACGGACTGATCTTTGCCCTGGCACTGGGTTTGTTGAAAGAAAATGATTTGAAGATCAACCTGCCCCGGAATTCATTCCGACGCAAGATCACATTTTTGCTGGTAGGACTTCTCGTAGTGGCTCTCGTACTTATGGCCGTCGGAAGCATAGGATTCGGCCTGAAACTGTATGAAGAAACAAACAACCGGCAAATGCAGGATCAGATGGATGCGGCCAAAGCATCTTTGGAAGAATATGTTCGTTTTGCAGACAGGACAAACGATCCCATGGAAAATGTGGTGGAACTGATGAACACCATAAACCGTCTTTCTTCCAACATACAGATCCATGTAAACCTGTACGACCCTCACGGAAGACTTATGCGATCGTCCCAGCCCGAGATCTTTGAACGCCATCTTCTTGGAGTAAGAATGAACGGAGAAGCTTTCAGGGAATTACACTTAAAAGAAAGACCACAGTTTATCCAGAAGGAACGTATAGGTTCCCTGACCTATTTTTCTATGTATGCCCCGTTGTACAATACCCACGGAGACCTGGTGGCATATATCAATATCCCTTACATTTCGGGACAGACAGACGTTACCAAGGACACTTCTTCCATTGTGGCAGCCGTTGTTAACCTTTACCTGCTTTTACTGCTGGGTGCAGTCTTTGTCAGTTTTACGTTTTCCAACCAGATCACCAGGCCGCTTGCGGAACTGGAAGAAAAAATAAGCCGCCTGGATGTAACCCGGCAACCTGAACACATTCATTACAATTCCGACGACGAATTGGGGGTGTTGGTCAACGCCTACAACAAGATGGCAGAAGATTTGAATGAAAGCACCAAACGATTGGCACAATCGGAACGTGAACAGGCCTGGAGGGAAATGGCACGACAGATAGCGCATGAGATCAAAAACCCGCTTACTCCCATGCGTTTGAGTATTCAGCACCTGATCCGGCTAAAACAGGAAGGTTCTCCAAAATGGCTGGAACATTTTGATAAAATCGTGGCTTCCCTGCTGGAACAGATAGATATATTATCCAATGCGGCTTCCGATTTTTCCAATTTTTCACGATTCAATACGGAAGAACCGGTAGAAGTGGATCTTAATGCATTGATAAGAGAACAGATGGTGCTTTTTTCGACGTTTGAGAATATTCGTATCCATTTTGAATCGAACGTCCGTAAAGCCCCGGTCAAAGTAAGGCGTTCTCAATGGGTAAGTGTAATGGTGAATTTATTGTCCAATGCCGTCCAGTCGGTACAGGAACAATCCATAGGTGTAATAAGCATTCAACTAAAAGACGAAGGAGAAACTTTCCTGACAAGTGTTGCCGATAACGGATCCGGGGTGTCCCCCGAAAATTATCACAAATTGTTCAAGCCCAATTTCACCACCAAGAGTAAGGGCACCGGGCTGGGTCTGGCCATCTGCCGAGGCATTGTGGAACAATACAGGGGTGAGATATTTTATACTTCTTCCGAATGGGGAGGCGCCTGTTTTAATGTAAGGATCCCTAAACAGCCTGTTATTTAAATAAGGGATCTGCATATGCCTTCACGTCTTCTTCTTCTATTCTTTCAGCTGAAAGGATGAGCAGACGTTCAATGACGTTTCTTAATTCACGGACATTCCCGGTCCAGGCCAGCTTCTGAAGTTCTTCAACGGCACGGGGAGAGATCGTTCTCTTTGACATACCGTACTCGGAACATATCTGTTCCAAAAAATACTCAGACAATAGGGGTATGTCTTCTTTTCGTTCCGCCAGAGGAGGAACATGAATAATAATCACACTCAACCGGTGATACAGGTCTTCACGGAAAGTACCTCTATTGATCTCTTCTACCAGATCCTTGTTGGTGGCAGCGATCACACGCACACTTACATTTATGTCCTTGTCCGAACCAACCCTGGTTATCTTGTTTTCCTGTAAAACCCGCAACACTTTTGCTTGTGCGGCCAAAGACATGTCCCCAATTTCATCCAGGAACAGTGTGCCTCCGTCTGCCTGCTCAAATTTACCTTTGTGTTGCCTTATGGCAGAGGTGAATGAACCTTTTTCGTGTCCGAATAGTTCACTCTCAATGAGTTCTCCGGGAATGGCAGCACAATTGACTTCTATGAATGGCATTGGGGAACGTGTACTTTTTTCATGGATCCAGCGTGCCACCAGTTCCTTTCCCGTTCCGTTGGCACCTGTAATAAGCACACGGGCGTCGGTAGCTGCCACCTTGTCAATTATGTCCCATATACGACGGATGGGAGGAGACTGACCAATGAGGGGAGGTACTTTGGAATCTCTTTTTTTAAGCTTTTTATTTTCCTGAACCAATGAGGTTTTGTCGTTGGCATTACGCAGGGTGATCAGGATGCGGTTCAGATCCAGGGGTTTTTCAATAAAGTCGTATGCGCCTTTCTTAATGCACTCCACGGCTGTGTCAATATTTCCGTGACCGGAGATCATGATCACAGGAGCATCCAGTCTCATTTCCTGAATTTTTTCCAGCACTTCGATGCCGTCAATTCCGGGCATCTTTATATCACAAAAAACCGTGTCTATCTGAACTTTTCCCTGCTCCAGCACAGCTAATGCCTGTTCTCCGTTTTCGGCAAGCACTACCTGGTAATCTTCATATTCCAGAATCTCTTTTAGTGTATTCCTGATACTTTTCTCATCATCAACGATCAAGATTCTCATACATCCCCCTTTTACGGATACAAAGATAGTGGGAATTTCACAAATAGGAGATTTTCATTTATATTTGAATCATATTATGAAGAAGATCATCATTGCAATAGACGGCCATTCTTCTACAGGAAAAAGTACTTTCGCAAAAGCCATTGCGGCCGCCCTGGGTTATACGTACCTGGACTCGGGTGCGTTATACAGGGCTGTAACATTATATGCCCTGGACCACGGATGGACAGATCCCGAAGGAAGACCAAACGCACCGGCCATAATTGATCATTTGAAAGATATCAGGCTTTCCTTTGGAAAAGATCCGGCAACAGGTCTTAACCGGACTTTTATGAATGGGAAAGATGTGGAAGAACTTATCCGCAGTATGGAAGTGTCCCGTTACGTGAGTCCCGTTTCTGAAATTCCGCTTGTCAGGGATTTTGTGGACATGCAGCTTAGAGAATGGGGAAAGAAAAAAGGAATAGTCATGGACGGCAGGGATATCGGGACGGCTGTTTTTCCACAGGCCGAGTTAAAGATCTTCATGACCGCACAGGCAGAGATCCGGGCCGAACGCAGGCTCCGGGAACTGCAATCAAAAGGAATGGATGCCACCTTCGAAGAAGTGCTTGCCAATGTGCGTCAGCGGGATTTCACAGACTCCCACCGGGAGACTCATCCTCTTGTTAAAGCCCCGGATGCCTTGCTACTGGACAACGGCAACATGACGGTGGAAGAACAACTGGACTGGTTTAAAAAGATTATGGAGGAAAAATGGGATATCAGGTTGAAATAGACAAACAATCAGGTTTTTGTTCCGGAGTGATCCGCGCTATAAAATGTGCCGAAGAAGCCCTTGATGAAAAGAAAACTGTTTATTCTCTGGGCGCGATCGTGCATAACAACAAAGAATTACATCGCCTGGAAACCAAAGGATTACGAGTAATAAGCCGGGATGATATGAGCCGCCTCCCGGAGGGTTCGACCGTATTGATCAGGGCCCACGGAGAACCCCCTCATACCTATTCCATGGCCCTTTCCAACAAAATATCCCTGCTGGAATGTACCTGCCCCGTAGTATTGCAACTGCAGAAAAAGATACTTAAAGAATACGACAGGATCAAACCCCTTGGGGGACAGATCCTGATATTTGGAAAAAAGGGACATGCAGAGGTGGTGGGATTGCTTGGACAGGTTTCCGGGGATGCCATAGTGATTGAAAATCTGAAAGATATTGATCAGATTCGTTTTTCAGGCGGTTCCGTTTCCCTGTTTTCACAAACCACAAAAAATCCGGGAGAATATAAAAAGACGGCGGAAAAATTACGCCATTTGATGGAGGAAAGAGGAATTGATCCGGGATCTTTGAAAATCTTCAACACCATATGTGCCCAGGTTGACGGCAGGCAGGAAGCGCTCACACGTTTTGCCACAGGAAAATCCCTGATACTTTTTGTGGCAGGCAGAGAGAGTTCCAACGGGAAAGTTCTTTTCCGGACATGTAAAGAGGCCAACCCCCGCAGTTATTCCATAGAGAACCCGGGAGATATCGATCCGGGATGGTTCAAACCCGGAGATACAGTAGGAATTTGCGGTGCCACTTCCACTCCCTACTGGCTTATGGAACAGGTAGCGGAAAAAGTCAGGAATCTGTAATGGAACCTTATGCCGATATTCTGTTTCCCCTTGCCCTGGAAAACCCGCTTTCATACAGGATACCCGGGGACCTTGGCTGTGACCTTGCTATTGGCCGGCAGGTACAGGCTCCCATAGGGAAAAGAACTTATACAGGTGTTGTATGGCAACTTCGCCATAATGAAGCAAAACCATTTCCCGGGGAAGCCCTCAAAGACATTTCCAAAGTAGAGAAATCGCTTCCCATAGTACCGGAACAAACTTTAAGGTTCTGGGAATGGATTGCCCGCTATTATATGTGTCCATTGGGAACTGTGGCAAAAATGGCACTCAGTCTTTGGAAATTTAAACGACGTGCCTTATTTACCGGCACAGACACCTTCAATCCGCCTATGGCGGGCAAACCTATGTATGTAAAAGATATTCAGCGAATTGATCAGTATGGAAAACACTTGCAGGCAATAACCGCTGCGGGCGGACAATGCCTGATTCTGAGTCCGGACAAAGCTGCCTGTGAAAAAATGTATGAATCGTTATTCCCTGCATACGGCCAGACCCTGCTCTGTTTCCATTCAAAAAGGACGCTGAAGGAACAGAGCCGTACCCTAAAAGAGCTTTATGCGGGAAATCCCTGTATCATATGCGGAATGCATCATGCTCTTTTTCTTCCATTTACCCGTTTGGGACTGATCATAGTGGATATGGAAGAACATCCCGGGCATAAAAAACAAGACGCCGCGCCATATTTACATAACAGGGATACTGCCCTTATGATGGGACAGATGTCTCAGGCTAAGGTTATTTTAGGATCTGCCTTACCGTCTCTTGAAACTTATTACAATCTTGAGCAAGGCAAGTTTGAATACTTATCCCTCAAGCCGGAAACATCCTTTTCATGGGAGCACCTTACCATAATCGACACTGTCAAATCCATGAAGAACAATTCCATGAAAGGACTTCTGGACATAAGGATTTCGCTTGCGGCCAGGGAGGTGCTTGACAGGGGTAAAGAAGTACTTCTTGTGGAATCCGATTCCGATTTCATGGAGGATGCCCCGCAGGATCCGGGAATAAAAGTCTGCCGACCCTATCAGATGCATCATTACCTGGATCAGAAGACTGGATTGATCTGTTTTCTGCATACCGATAGGCTCTTGTCCAGAAAACATTTCCGGGCTACAGAACAAACCCTGCATCTTACGGCTCAGGCATTATTGTGGGGAGCTGCACAAAAACCCGTAGTTCCAGTATTCCTGCAAACCTCAGATACGGATCATCCGTTGTACGGGTGGCTCCGGGATGGATCACCCTCTGAGACCTTATCACATTTACTGGAAGAAAGAAAACATTATGGATACCCGCCCCATAAACGTATGATTACCCTTACTGTATCTCATTACAGAAAAAACACGGCACGCATAAAAGCCTCGGAAATGGCCGAGAACATTATAAAAGCAAATTTTCCGGCACGTGTGGAAGGTCCTTTTTCTCCCGTCGGGAACAGGAGGATCCTTTTTGCATACCGTATACAACTTATCATCCCGCGAACTATTAAGGCGCAGGCCATCAAAGATAAACTTTCAGAAATATTGCTGCGGAATTCCTGTGCTCCCGCGCAATGCAGGATAGATGTCGATCCTGCCTAGATCACATTTTCCGTACTTTCAACTTTTGACCCGGATAAATCCTTGACCGGTCTCCCAGGCCGTTCAGGGAACGGATGTTTTGTACGGTTATGCCGAGTTTATTGGCGATATCCCAGAGGTTATCCCCAGATTTTACCGTATAATATTCAAAATCACCATCATGGGAGGTCGCAAGAGTGGCCGAGGTATAGATCTTAAGCGTGCCTCCGGCATAAATGGTGCTGTTTCTCATATTGTTCCAGGAGCGGATATTGGCTGCACTTACCCCGTACTTTTCAGCAAGTCCTCCCAATGTCTCCCCCTTTCTGACTTTGTGGGTGATCAGGTTTCCCTGCGCAGCTGCAGCTGCTGCATTTTGAGATGAAGCGCGGGGAGCCACACTCCTGTCCGTATAAATGATCAGTCGCTGGTTGGGCATGATCTTGTCTGAACGGAGACCGTTCCAGTATTTTATATCAGCAATCTTTACCCCGTAGCGATAAGCAATATGGCTTAACGTCTGTCCGCTGCGTACCCTGTGGGTAATCTGTGTATCTGCAGATTTAGCCTGCGTATTCAAAATAAGCGGGTTGAAATATACACTGTCTTTATATGAAAAAATGGAATCCTGAAGCGCTGCAAATTCTCCGCTGTATTCAAACGGCAAACGCAGGATATAGGGACGCTCCACTCCGGGAACTATGTCTTTTACATATTGCGGATTCAGATCCCGCAGCTGGTCAACGGATATATCCAGAAATGAAGTTATCTGCTCAAAATGCAACATTTTGTTTACTTCAAAAGTATCTACATGAGCCGGCATTTCAACAGGAAGGGGTTTGATATTGTGTTCATTATAATAGCGCATGGTATAGAGGGCAGCCACAAATGCCGGAACATAACCGCGGGTTTCGCGGGGAAGGAACGGGTATATATCCCAGAATTCCCGGGATCCTCCGGCCCGGCGAATGGCTTTGTTCACATTCCCAATCCCGCAATTGTAGGAAGCGATGGCCAAAACCCAGTCTTCGTAGATCCTGTAGGAATCCAGTAAATAGCGTGCTGCAGCGTCTCCGGATACGATTGGATCCAGGCGTTCATCCACATAGGAATTGATGGTCAGGTTGTAATTCAGGGCAGTGCGATACATAAACTGCCACATTCCTTTTGCACGCGCCCTTGACACTGCCCTGGGATTTAGTGCCGATTCAATAACCGCCATGGCTTTCAGTTCCAGCGGCATTTCGTAAGAATCAAAGATCTCTTCGAACAAGGGCATATAAAACTGGGCCAGTCCAAGAATAGTTGGAATACGGTCCGGCATCTTTTGCGTGTAGTGGATGATATGATTCTTTACAATGCTGTTGTATGGGAGCTTTATGAAACAATTCATCCGTGTGAGTCTGTCGATGTATACCGAATCAGGAATATCCGACCGCAACGATGCGGTATCCAGGTTTTCCAGCGTCATGGGAGCGGGCATCTGGTTTAACACGTTCTGATGGTAATACAAACTCAGGCGTTGTTCGGTTGAAAGGGAGTCAAACTCAAACGTCATATCCACGGGAGGGTTGTCAAACCCGCCTTCATTGATCTCGTTTTCTGTCAACAATGTATCTGCTGCCGGTATTTCCATGGTTAAAATTACCTGTTGCAGTGAATCCGTAATTCTCAGAAGAGAATCCACCTGTTGTATCAGCTGTTTTTTTGTGGGTTTGCGAAATATCTGCGCTTGTGAATTTTGGGACAACAAACTCATGGAAAGTATCAGAAAAACAATGCATTTGGATCTCATAAAAGGTTCATTTTAAAAGGTAAGTCTCATTTGTATTCCAGCACCCGGATATGAGGCGGATGCATAAACAGGCTGCGAAATGATCCCGGGTTCTATACGCAAGGTCAGGTCATCACTTATATCAAAGTCCTGAAAATGGGCAAAAACATTAGCATCTATGATGTTAAGCGCATATACCAGGACAGTGGCAATAATGGAATAATCCCTGTACCGCCTGAAAGAATCCCGGTACCATTTGATGTTTTCAGGAGTCATCCAGCCGTCGTACCGGGAAGGATTGGCCGTAGCATGGTTGTACATGGTTTTATAGCGTTGGTACTGCATACCGTTGTATTGCAAAAAATAGCCACATGCAATAAGGCCTCCGTATATGACGGGAATTTTCCAGTAATCCCTGTTATAGATTTGTCCCAGACCGGGTAACAGGGCCGAATACAAAGTGGCTCTGGCCGGCAATACTTCTTTTTCATGCCTGAATTGTACCACACCGTCCAGTAAACTGCTCCAGTAGAACAGGCCTGCTCCCACATAACAAAGATTCCGGTACAATGCATACGTGTCATTTTCCGTATCCAGGTATTTCATGTTATAACGATAGCCCATGTAGATTCCCGCTCCCATTCCCGCATATACTACCGGTATCTTCCAGTACTGGCGATTATAGGCCTGGGAGTAGCCCGGAAGGACTACTGTCCCGGAAAAGACCCTGCCCAGTTTTAAGGAATCCTTGCCGGCCAGGGCGGTAAAATATGTCTTCAGTTTGAAAGGCTCTTTTGCCTGCACGGTGGTATCACCGGGTGACCGTGTATCCTGATCCCCCATGTCTACGGCAAATTGCCCGTACACAAAAGGAGCTGATATAAACAGGTATAGAAGGATGATCAGGCAATGTTTCACAAATACGGGAATCGGCTATATGTTATTCTTTTCCAATGCATCCAGAAAAGCTTCCATTTCAGAATCGCTGGAGCAATGAATGGATAAGACCCCTTCTCCTTTCGGATTTCTTTTTACACTGATATTATGGTTGAAATACCTGCCTATCTTTTCCAGGACCCGGTAATAGGTATCTGGCAATTCCGTTTCTTTGGATTCGGGTTTTGGACTGGCAGGATCCGAAGGACGCACCATTTCTTCCACTTTTCTGACCGACAGATCTTTTTCTACAATTTTACGGGCCAATGCCAAACGGGTCTGATTGTTCTCCAGTGAAAGCAATGCCCGGGCATGTCCCATGGTCAAAGCCCCAGCTCTGATCAACAACTGGATTTCTGCAGGTAATTGTATCAATCTTAAATAATTGGCGACAGTGGCACGCTTTTTTCCCACCCGGTCAGCCAATTTTTCCTGGGTCAGGCTGCATTCTTCAATAAGACGCTGAAATCCGAACGCTATTTCCATGGCATCCAGGTTCTCGCGCTGTATATTTTCCACCAAGGCCATTTCCAGCAACTCCCCGTCCTCAACTTGACGAATGTAAGCGGGGACTTTGGTCAGACCGGCCATCCGGGCAGCCCTGAGTCTGCGTTCTCCGCTCACTACCTGGTATCGGTTTGCAGCAAGCTTCCGGAGCGTGATGGGCTGGATCAGGCCGAGCATTCTGATGGAGGCAGCCAACTCGGCCAATGACTCTTCATTAAATTCTTTTCTGGGTTGTTCCGGATTTACTTCTATATGGGCGATCTCAACCATGGAAGTCCCTTCCATCTGAGGAAGCATCACAGGATTTCTGGGCTTCCAGTCTCCCATGGAAGGTGTTTCCGAGATCAGAGCTCCCAAACCTTTTCCTAAAGCCGGTTTTTTAGTCATGCTTGTTTTTCTTTAAAAATTCCCTGGCCAGATTCAGATAATTATTACTTCCTACAGAAGCGGCATCGTACAATATCACGGGCTTTCCGTGAGAAGGCGATTCGCTCAGGCGTACATTCCTCTGAATGACGGTTTGAAACACCATATCCTGGAAATGGTGCCTTACCTCTTCCACTATCTGGTTATGGGAACGAAGACGTACATCGTACATGGTCAGTAAAAAACCTTCTATGGCAAGTGCAGTGTTCAGACGGCTTTGAACGATCTTTATAGTGTTAAGCAATTTTCCCAGGCCTTCCAGAGAAAAAAACTCACACTGAACCGGTATGATCACCGAATCAGCTGCCGTCAGTGCATTAACCGTTATCAGTCCCAACGATGGAGAACAATCTATAAAGATGTAGTCAAAATGTTGCCGAATACTGTCCAGGTTCTGTTTCATGACCTTTTCACGTTCCGGGACCGAAAGCAACTCAATTTCCGCTCCCACCAGATCTATGTGTGAAGGGATCAGTTTGAGTCCATCAATTTCGGTCTGAATGATGGTTTTTTCAATGGGAATTGTCCCTATAAGGCATTCGTAAAGTGTGTCTCCGTTGCCAGCATTCGGGTCAAAACAAAGTCCGGACGTGGTATTAGCCTGGGGATCTGCATCTACCAATAACACATTCTTTTCCATAACGGCCAGCGAGGCAGCCAGATTGATGGCCGTGGTAGTTTTGCCTACTCCTCCTTTCTGATTTGCAATGGCGATTACTTTACCCATGAGAGTTGCTTATATGATTTCAATTTGACAAATATACTATAATTACCACAAATATTCTTATTTTTGGACTTTCAATTCAAAGCCTGATATTATGACAGCTACTCCCTGGATGATCATACTTAACCCCATAGCCGGCGGGGGAAAAACAGCCGTTATTTGGCCGCGTATATCTAACTTTTTCATTGAGCACAACCTGAATTTTGAATGCGTGTTCACAAAGCACAAGTATCATGCCGTTACCATTACCATAGAAGCCATCCGGGAAGGGATCAGACATTTCATTGTCATAGGCGGAGATGGGACTATCCATGAAGTGATAAACGGCATTTTTTACCAAAAGGACGTACCCACAGATTCTATAACCGTGGGGATCATTCCCATAGGAACCGGAACTGACATGGTCTCCTCCTACCACATATCCACCGATTACCAAAAAGCCATGGGAACCATAATCAAAGGAAAAAGCATACTTACAGATGTAGGCTGGGTCTCTTTCCAGGATTTCGGGATCGAAAGAACGCGTTACTTTGCCAATGCTGCGGGGATAGGACTTGATGCGGCTGTGATCGGGCACTACGAAAAAAAGGTGGAACAGGAAAACAAACGGGGCAAAACACAATACCTGAACAGTCTGCTCAACCAATTCCTTTTTTACCGGTGCAAGGACCTTCGCGTACTTGTTGACGGACAAATGTTTTATGAAGGACCCGTTTTAACGTGCAGCATAGGAATAGGCAAATTCATTGGAAGCGGTATGAAAGCCCTGCCACTGGCGATCCCCGATGACGGACTGTTTGATATTACACTGGTAGGACCCATGAATAAGGTCTCTCTTGGTCTGAGGATCAAGCATTTTATTGCCGGTGAAGTCTACTCTTTCAAAGAATCGCTTCACGGACGGGGAAAAACGGTGGAGATACTGCCTAACAGCAAAAACACCGGATTACTGGAAACCGACGGTGAGCCCATGGGAACGCCTCCCTACCAGTTCAGGATTATTCCAGCCTCTCTTCGTTTGCTGGTGGGTGATGATTTTGTACCTTTTGTCAAAAACGAAACCGAACCTGTATCTTAGTCCCAACATCGGGTTTATCCTTCAAGGTACAGGACACCCTGAACCACACATCCAGATACGGAAGCGGTGTATACCTGACATTCAGATAACTTCTGATCCCTTTACCGTACAAGGCCGGAACGGAGAACCCGTAAAGCACATCCGATTCATAAAAATAAATCCTGGTATCCCAGGAATCGGTATAAAAAAAACTTATCCGGAATGATCCGTTGAATTGTTCCTTTGTGTCACGGTAGGCCAATTGGACGTAAACGGCAGTTCCCCATTCACTTCCCGTTCCCCGCAGTATACTGTTTACCCCGTCTGCACGCAATCCCAAGGAAAGGTTCCCGGTCAGGGGCAACGTCGTTTGCAAACGCAGGGATTGTTTGTCGGTGATCCCTTTGTCCAGGATGGATCTTTGCTGACGAAACGAAAACACGCAGTTTTGGTTCTCCATACGTATGCGGGCATCCCATCCATAGGACGCATCATGGCATAAATACCGCGAAACAGGAAAGTAATAAAACCAGGCATTGCCGGTCAGGGTCCATTTACGGAACATATTACGGCAGGCAGAAATTTGCACGCTATATTCATTGGACGAGGAAGAATTTCGGCCGGTATCCGTTCCGTAAGCCGAGGTAAAAGACGGGGTGAAGCACCTGATCACCAGCCCTGCCCGGCCACCGTCCCTGCCATAATGTATCACCCCGCCCAGAAAGGCCGGAGACAATCCTGCGTCTGCGGCAATTTCTGAAAACAGAAGCCATGAACCGTACCTGCCCGAGTAATCCACGGCCAGACCTCCAAATGGCAACGTTCTGTTTTTATATTGGTTATAATAAGTGATCCTGCCAACATCGGGCTGATCGTACCCGTATCCCAAAGCAGTAGTCCCAACTTTCCATCCATTCCCCATATAGGACACATTCACGCCTGCCACCCACGCCCGAAGGGAATTCTTCTTTTCCGCTTCCAGAGGAGTCCGGTGATACCCGGTTTCCACCAGCGAGGTGAATCCTTCCGGGATTATGCGCGCATCGAGCGAGCGGAACGACCCCAACACAGATATTTCAAGATTGCCTGCGGCTAAAGTTGCCCCGGCTCCCTTTAAAGATTTATTTTCATCCCGGGAGGCATATGCCGTAAGGCCCGTTTCTTTATTGTACAAGGAAGAAGGAGATAATGATGTTCCGAATTGCGTCCCGTTCCACAACAACAACCCCTGTCCAAAACGTGCCCGGAAATCTCCAATAACCAATGACTTTAGAAAGCCCGAATTCTTTAAAGAGATATGATAAGAAACGTAATCTGACAAAGAACGTTCTCCCGGATCGCTTTCCAGGGTAAAGCCCCACTGCAGTTTTCCGTAATAATTGTATTTGTAACGGGCATAGCGGTACCAGGGACGTCCCAGGTAGCGTGAATTGGGCCGCTGCAGGTATTCCTGTTCACTAACAGGACTGTATGGTTCTCCCCGGGGAAAAAAGGTACGTGTCTGCATCATAAGGGAACGCCTGCCGTTCCTTACAAGCGAACGCAGGTTCGAGGGCCTGGATCGCGGTTTTGGCTCCAGTGTAAAGAAAAACGCAAGCCATTGGGCTTCTTTCCCTGAAAATCCGGGTATCAGGGGTATTTCTGCCCAGGTAAGAAAATCTCCGTAATGTTTTCTGTAATCCACCAGGGAACGTATCTGGTATAATGAAAGAAATCCGGTCATTTGCAGCTCCTCCTGCGTGGCTGCATTCAGATTTATGCGTGATTCAAGGAGATCTTCCCAGTCATCCCCGTCAAAGGAACCTTTCTGTGCCAGTTCTTCAATATAAAATTCCGGGGTTTGCCCTAATGCCAAACCCCACACGGTGCTGCAACAAAGCACACACAAAACTTTTCTCATAATGCTTTCCCCTCTTTTGCCCCCCTCTGATGAGCGTCGTTTTTAAATTATTCATATCTTAAACCTGTATTGGATCTTTTTGATGGATTCGTTGGCCTCTTCCACTTTACGGGTAAGTGAACTGCGGAATGCTTTCATCTTACCGGCCAGTTCTTCATTTTCCAGCGCCAGGATACCGGCGGCAAAAATGGCTGCGTTCCGTGCCCCATCCAAAGCCATGGTGGCTACCGGAATTCCTGCGGGCATCTGCAGAATGGACAAAATGGAGTCCAGCCCGGCAAGCGAATTGGAAGACTTAACGGGTACCCCTATAACGGGAATATCTGCGTATGCGGCTATGACTCCCGGAAGATGGGCCGCTCCCCCGGCCCCTGCTATGATCACCCGAACTCCTCGTTTGGAAGCATTTCGTGCAAAATCTGCTACTTTGTCCGGTGTCCTGTGTGCAGACAGGGCATTTATCTCGAACGGAATTTCCATTTGTTCCAGGAAACGGGCTGCTTCTTCCATTACCGGCATATCTGATAAACTGCCCATAATGATACTGACTTGAGGATTCATGGTCTGTTGCTGTTAAAAGTTCAAATTTAATCATTATTTTTGTTCCATGGAACGCATAACCCTTCAAGACAAAACTTTCCGCACTTATATCACATATAAGGAAATAGACAAGGCTATCTCCCGGGTAGCCGGACAATTAAACCGGGATCTGCGTGAAGAAGAAAAACCCGTGTTTGTCAGCATCCTTAACGGATCATTCATGTTTACCGCAGATCTGATGAAGAAAATAACGCTTAATTGCGAGGTCACGTTTGTAAAGCTTGCTTCTTACAGCGGAACCCGCAGCACAGGAACTGTACGGGAAGTACTAGGCTTATGCGCCGATATAACAGGCCGGACTGTCGTAGTGCTGGAAGATATTGTGGACAGCGGGACTACCATAGCCAACCTGCTGGACGATCTGAAGAAAAGAAATCCAAAACAAATTAAGATATGCACCCTTCTGTTAAAGCCTGCGGCCTACAAGGCTGATATTCACATAGATTATGCGTGCATAAAGATCCCCAACAACTTTGTTGTAGGATACGGACTGGATTACAACGATCTGGGAAGACAATACAAAGACCTTTACGTTATAGATTGAAACATGGTAAACATTATTATTGCAGGCCCTCCCGGATCAGGTAAAGGGACACTGGCTAAACTGATGGTGGAAGCATTTGGATTTGTGCATCTTTCCACGGGAGATATGCTTAGAAACGAAATTGAACAAGGTACCCCGTTGGGTAAGGAAGTGGAATCCATCCTCTCCAGGGGCGATCTGGTTTCGGACAAGATCGTCATATCCCTGATCTCGAACAACCTGGGAGCACATCCCAACGCACGCGGTTTCCTTTTTGACGGGTTTCCCAGGACATTACCCCAGGCCCGGGTGCTGGATGATTTCCTGGAGGCTAATGGCCATCCCCTGAAGCTGCTCATATTGTTGGACATTGACGATTCCATATGCGAAATGCGACTCTTACGGCGTGCCTCCATTGAAAACAGGCCGGATGACACGGATGCCGAAAGGGTACGTCACCGCCTAGCTACATACCACGCCCAGACCGAACCAATCATAGATTATTATAAAAAACAGGACAAATTTGTTTCCGTTGACAGTTCCAAAACTCCGGAATACACCTTCAACCAGGTAAGTGAATGTCTGAAACCAATTTTGTAGACTATGTAAAACTTTTTTGCGCATCCGGTAACGGAGGTGCAGGCTCTGTGCATTTACTGCGGGCCAAATACGTCCCTAAAGGAGGCCCCGACGGGGGCGACGGGGGACGTGGAGGCCATATTATCCTGAAAGTCAATCCGCAGTTCTGGACATTGATACACCTCAAATACAGAAAACACATCCGTGCCGGTAATGGCGAACCCGGAAGGGGTAACCTGGCCCACGGGGCGGACGGAAAAGATATCTATATAGACGTACCCCAGGGGACTGTTATTAAACGGGCAGATACGGAAGAAACTCTGGCTGAACTCACAACCCCGGGAGAAAAATATATTTTATGCAAGGGAGGTAAAGGCGGACAGGGAAACAACCATTTTAAGACTTCTACACGCCAGACACCCAGGTATGCACAGCCTGGCCAGCCCGGTGAAGAAGGATGGTTCATTTTGGAATTGAAACTGCTTGCGGACATAGGACTCGTAGGCTTCCCCAATGCCGGCAAATCCACGCTTTTGACAGCTGTCTCGGCAGCCAGACCTAAGATCGCGGATTATCCCTTTACCACGCTTGTTCCTCAGCTGGGGATCGTATCCCTGTCCGATAACCGTTCTTTTGTTATGGCGGACATACCCGGTATTATTGAGGGAGCCCACGAGGGCAGGGGTCTGGGACTCCGCTTCCTTCGTCATATTGAACGAAACTCCATACTGTTATTCCTGGTTCCTGCAGACAGTCCAGACATTACGGCCGAATACAAAATATTGCTCCGGGAATTGAGGCAATACAAAGCCGAACTCATGGACAAACAGAAGATGCTTGCCGTAACCAAGGCGGATCTTCTGGATGGACAACATGAAAAGGCACTCAGAAGACGTGTTCCGCGTTCTCTCCCTGTATTGTTGATCTCATCTGTTACCGGAAAAAACATTGACCAACTCAAGGAGCAGGTATGGAACATGTTGTGGAATCAATAATCCGGTTGGATCACGATCTTTTTTTCATCATCAACGGAGCTCATTGTCCCCTGTTGGACCCGGTGATGAAGATCCTTTCAAATATACCCGTATGGATACCAATGTACCTGCTGATAGCCGGAGGTCTTTTTATGGTGCTTCCGTGGAAAAAGGCACTGGTCGCGATCGGAGGCATCTTGCTGACTTTTTTACTGACAGACCAGATCTCCTCTTCCCTGATCAAGGAATGGGTCCAAAGGATAAGACCCTGTCACATTCCCGGATGGGAAGGCAGGATACATTTGCTTGAGGGTAAAGGAGGACTCTACTCTTTCGTTTCATCCCATGCGGCAAATGTTTTTGGATTGGCCGCTTTTACGAGCCTTGTGTACCGGAAAAAATGGTATACACTACTTCTGTTTGTGTGGGCTATCCTGGTTTCATACAGCCGTATCTATGTTGGTAAACATTTTCCTGCAGATGTCGTATGCGGAGCTCTTGCCGGAATGCTGCTGGGATGGATCGTATACAAGATCTATTGTTTCATTATCTTAAAAATGGAAAAACATGCGTTGCCTGATAGATAACACAACAGATCCTTACTGGAACCTGGCCGTTGAGGAATATTTACTGACCCGTTTGCAAACGCCTGTTTTCCGGTTATGGAGAAATGTGCCTGCGATCATAGTAGGTCGCAATCAACATACCAGGTCAGAGATCAACAGTGAGTACGTGAGAGAAAACAATATTGCCGTTGTTCGCAGGCTCAGCGGAGGGGGTGCAGTATTTCATGATCTGGGCAATATCAATTATACCTTCGTAGACCGCTATCTTCCCGGAACGGATACTTCGGAAATCTTTGCCCGATTTACCCAACCCATACTGGATGTTCTGCATACAATGGGAGTAAATGCTTACCTGGAGGGGAGAAACGATCTGGTTATAGATGGCCGCAAATTTTCCGGCAATGCCATAGCGCTCCATAAAAACCGCATTCTTATGCACGGCACCCTGTTGTTCTGTGCGTCCATGAAAGACCTGTCTCTTGCCTTGAAAACAAAAGTACGTGAAAAATCACGCGGGGTACCCAGCAATCCCCGTGCAGTATGTAACATTTCCGAATACCTCCCTCAAAAAATGGACGCTGCCGGATTCCTGGATATTCTGAAAAAACATATAGCCGGAAATCCTGAAAAAACCTACAAAGATGAACCCTTGAGCGAACAGGAAAACAAGATCATTCGTAAACTGTGCGATATCATATACAGAACGGACTCCTGGAATTACGGGAAAGACACGGAATACAGCACGGTACGTAAAAACCGGTTTGCCGGAGGCAATATGGAAGTACTCCTGAATGTACGAAACGGGGTAATAGAAGAAATAAAAATATTCGGAGATTATTTTTTTTTGGCTCCTACCAGGGATATTGAAGACGCCTTGACAGGATGTCCGCATACAGAAGAAGCCATCCGGGAAAAATTAAAATACTTCCGGATGGAAGATTACTTTCGCAACATCCCTCCGGAAGATTTTATAGAATTACTTCTCTGATTGCCGTTCCAGCAGTTCCAACATTCGTACGGCACATACAGAAACCGGGGTCCCCGGTCCGAAAACAGCCACGGCTCCTGCATCGTACAACTCCTGGTAGTCCTGGACCGGTATGACACCGCCTACTATTACCAGGATGTCTTCTCTTCCCAGTTCTTTCAGTGCGTGAACTACCTGGGGAACCAACGTTTTGTGTCCCGCAGCCAGTGAAGACACTCCCAGTATGTGGACATCGTTTTCCACTGCCTGGCGGGCAGCTTCTTCCGGAGTCTGGAACAAAGGCCCCATATCTACGTCAAAACCTATGTCTGCATATCCGGTAGCCACTACTTTTGCTCCGCGGTCGTGTCCGTCCTGTCCCAGTTTGGCTATCATAATGCGCGGCTGGCGTCCTTCCCGTTCAGCAAAACGAGCAGCCATTTCCCTGGCTTTGGCAAAGTTAGCATCGCCTTTTACTTCAGATAAATAAACTCCCTTGTTCATACGTATTACTGCTTTATAACGTCCTGCCACTTTTTCGCAGGCGTCAGATATTTCGCCTAAGGTGGCCCTGTTACGGGCTGCTTCAACAGCCAGTTCCAGTAAATTTCCGGATCTTTCACGGGCAGCACGGGTGATCTCTTCCAGCGAAGCTTCCACTTTTGCGGAATCTCTGGTTTTTCGCAATGTTTCCAACCGGGCTATCTGCGAAAGACGCACCTTGGTATTATCCACGTCCAGTATTTCAATGGGATCTTCTTTCTCCAGGCGGTATTTGTTAACACCCACCAAAACATCCATACCGGAATCAATACGTGCCTGAGTACGGGCGGCCGCCTCTTCTATCCTCAGTTTGGGAATACCTGTCTCTATGGCTTTTGCCATACCGCCCAGATCTTCGATTTCCTGAATGAGTTTCCAGGCATCGTGAGCAATCTTGTGGGTCAAGGATTCCACGTAATAAGAACCTGCCCAGGGGTCAATGCTGCGACATATTTCCGTTTCGTCCTGCAGGTACAACTGGGTATTCCGGGCGATCCTTGCCGAGAAATCCGTGGGCAAGGCAATGGCTTCATCCAGTGCGTTGGTATGCAGACTTTGAGTGTGTCCCAGCGCTGCGGCCATTGCTTCGATGCAGGTCCTGGAAACGTTGTTGAACGGATCCTGCTCGGTCAGAGACCACCCCGAAGTCTGGCAATGTGTCCTCAAAGACAACGATTTGGGGTTTTTTGGATTGAACCCTTTGACAATCCTGGCCCAGATCATCCGGGCTGCACGCATTTTGGCGATTTCCTTGAAATGGTCCATTCCAATGGCCCAAAAGAAAGATATCCGGGGGGCAAATTCATCAATATCCATTCCCGCTTTTACCCCTGTACGAAGGTATTCCAATCCGTCGGCAAGTGTGTAAGCCATTTCAATTTCACTTGTAGCACCAGCCTCCTGCATATGGTACCCCGATATGGAAATTGAATTGAAACGGGGCATGTTGCGTGAAGTGTAAGCAAAAATATCGCCTATGATACGCATGGAAAAATCGGGCGGATAGATATAGGTGTTACGGACCATAAATTCTTTAAGAATATCATTCTGTATGGTACCCGTTAATTCGGTAAGCCCGGCACCCTGTTCCTGCCCGGCAACAATATAAAAAGCCAGGATGGGCAACACCGCTCCGTTCATGGTCATGGACACGGACATTTTGTTCAGAGGGATCTGGTCAAAAAGCACTTTCATGTCCTCGACCGAACAGATACTCACTCCTGCCTTTCCCACATCTCCCACCACACGGGGATGATCGGCATCGTACCCGCGGTGTGTGGCCAGGTCAAAAGCCACGGAAAGCCCTTTTTGACCCGCAGACAGGTTCCTGCGGTAAAAGGCATTGGACTCTTCAGCCGTGGAAAAACCGGCGTATTGTCTTATTGTCCAGGGTTTTTGCACATACATGGTACTGTAAGGTCCCCTGAGGTAAGGAGGGATCCCTGCGGCATATTGCAGGTGCTCCATATTTTCAAGATCTGCGGCTGTATAATACTTTTTCATAATTCCAGTTCTTTTTGGTACTGAAGAAGCGTTTCAAGAACATTGCTTTTCAGACTGATGAAATGGGTGACCCCTTCTTTTATGAGTTCTTCTTTGTAGACCGGATCTCCGGCAACGGTCAGTATGATGTCTTTTCCAAGGGCACGTGCTATCTGAGGGACAGCGTCACCATATTCTTCATCGGACGAGCAGGCCACCACTATACGGGCCCCGGATCGGACAGCTGCCTGTATGCCTTCCTCAACAGAGGCAAAGCGGTTGTTGTCTGTGATCCTGAAACCGGCAACGCCAAAGAAATTTGCAGAAAACTGCGCCCTGGCGCGACACATGGCCAGGTTACCGAACGTGAGCAGGAAAACCTGCGGGGTTTCGGAAGCCTTTTCAGTTTGTAACCGTAATTTTTCAAACGGGGCTGCTGCACGCATCCATTTTTCTTCTGCTGCTTCTGACAGTCCTTCAGGTGCTTTGACTGTGGAATCCGGATACTGGTTAATTCCCACCAGGGTCTCTTTACGGGATGCAAGGTTTTTCAGCGAGCGCTCCCGGGCATCCCGGATCGTTTCCACAACCCACTCCCTGCCAGTTTTAGAAGAAAATCCCCCTTTTTCCAACAGTTGATGATAGATCTTTTCCGACTCTGCCAGGATAGACTGAGTCAGGTTTTCAACATAATATGATCCGGCAGCCGGGTCGGTAACCCGGTCAAAATGGGCTTCTTCTTTCAGAATGATCTGTATATTCCTGGCAAGACGGTCGCTGAAATCGTTCCCGTCCCTGATCACTCGGTCAAACGGGATCACTTCCAGGGAATCCACCCCGGCTATGGCAGCAGACATGGCCTGTGTAGTTCCCCTTAAAAGATTCACGTACATATCATAAGCCGTCTGGTTCCAGAAATTGGTAGTGGCGTGCATTCGGATCTTCTGGTCTTCACGATCTTGTGCAGCCTGTTTGCGGACTATCCTGCTCCAGAACACCCTGGCAGCCCGGAATTTTGCGATTTCCAAAAAATAATGGGATCCTATGCCGGTGTGAAAATGTATGGAACGCGCCGCCATGGAAGGATTCATGCCTTTATCCGTTAATATGCGAAGGTACTCGCTGCCCATGGCCATGGAAAAGGCCAGCTCTTGTACTATACCTGAACCGCTGTTCCTGAAATCATATCCCCGGACACATGTTACCCGGATATGCGGATATTCCCTGCAATCCTCAATAATCTTTTTTAATACATCCAGTTCTACCCCGGACGGGTTCTGTCCCCCGGAATAAGCCTCGCTAAGCGGATTGAATTCAAAACGTGCCCTGACCTGTAAAGGATCCGTTCCTTCTGATCTTATATAGTTCAGAAAAGCTTCCACTATCTGTGGCCTTTTACATGTGACACCTTCAAAGGAGATCTCTACGGCCGGCAGATATACGCCTGCCAGTATCACCGCAAGGTCTTTTTCCGAATAATCTTTTTCTTTGTCCAGGCGAAATCCTATGGATTCAACCCCCCGGTTCAGTGCTTTAAGCACCCTGGCATTGATCTGCTCCAGTGATCCGTTTACCGTAAATCCCTGGCGAATGAGCCAGTTGTTTTCCGGTCCTGTCCCGCGAAGGAACGGTTCTTGTCCGGGAACCGTATCCAGATAAGGGATCTCTTTCAGGTCTTCATCCCTGTAATACGGCCTGACTTTTATTCCCTCTGAAGTTCTCCAAACCAGTTTTTTCTCGTAATCTGCCCCTTTCAGATCTTTTTGGATCTGTGCTTCCCACTGTTGGGTGGAGACAGGCGGAAAATCTTTGAACAATTTTTCTGTCATACTATATATTTTGGATATATATCACTCAAATTCATTTAAAACACGGGGATCTGCCAAAGAAGGCACGGTAACCTTCAGCAACGGTTCTTCCTGCATAGCCCGTTCCAGTGCGGCCAGCGCTCCCTGGTTTCTGGCCCATGCCCTGCGGGCAATACCGTTATGTACATCCCAGTATAGCATACTTTTGATACGCCTTTCGGCATCCTGACTGCCGTCAATGACCAACCCAAAGCCCCCGTTAATGACCTCGCCCCAACCGACACCGCCGCCGTTATGCAAAGACACCCAGGTGGCCCCGCGGAATGCGTCTCCAATTACATTGTGCACAGCCATGTCAGCCGTGAAGTTAGACCCGTCGTATATGTTGGAAGTTTCCCTGAACGGGGAATCGGTTCCTGAAACGTCGTGATGATCACGACCCAGCACTATGGGTGCTTTAATGCGACCTTCCCGGATCGCCCGGTTCATTTCCAGGGATATTCGAATGCGTCCCTGTGCATCTGCATACAGGATCCGTGCCTGGGATCCAACCACCAGGTTATTCTTTTCCGCCTGTTGTATCCAATGCAGGTTGTCCAGCATCTGGTTTCGGATGTTGTCCGGTGCCTGACGGGCCAATTCCTCCAGCACCCCCGCAGCTATTTCATCGGTAACGCGTAAATCTTCCGGTAAAGAAGAGGTACATACCCAACGGAACGGACCGAATCCGTGATCAAAAAACAAGGGTCCCATGATGTCCTGTACGTAAGAAGGATATCTGAATTTACCGCCTTCATCCATAATATCGGCTCCTGCCCGTGACGCTTCCAACAGGAAAGCATTGCCGTAATCAAAGAAATACATGCCTCTTTGGGCCAGTTTGTTTATGGCAGTGACCTGGCGTACGAGGCTTTTTCGCACGGCCTCTTCAAAACGTTTTGGATCTTTGGCTATCATATCTGCCGATTCCTCCAGAGTATAACCTGCAGGATAATACCCGCCCGAATAGGGGTTATGCAAACTGGTCTGGTCCGAGCCGAGTTCCACGGATACTCCGGAGCGATCCAGGTGTTCCCACAGATCTACCACGTTGCCCTGGTAGGCCAGGGAAACGGCTTCCCCGTTTTCCTTTGCCTTACGGATACGGGTGGTCAGTGTTTCCAGATTGTAGTACACTTCATCCACCCATCCCTGACGGTATCTCTTTTGCGTCGCCTTTGGATCTATCTCGGCAACAACCCCCACTACCCCGGCTATACGTGCCGCTTTAGGCTGGGCACCGGACATGCCTCCCAGGCCGCTGGACACAAACAAAATGGATCCTTTGTGGCGGATATGTCGCATTCTGGCGGCATTAATAATGGTTATTGTAGTCCCGTGAACAATTCCCTGTGGACCTATATACATGAAAGAGCCGGCAGTCATTTGTCCGTATTGGGAGACACCCAGTGCATTGAATTTTTCCCAGTGGTCTCTGGATGAATAATTGGGTATGACCATACCGTTAGTGATCACCAGCCTTGGAGCGTCTTTTGAAGATGGGAATAGCCCCAGGGGATGGCCCGAATAAAGAACAAGTGTCTGTTCTTCAGTCATCTCTGACAAATATTTCATGGTAAGGCGGTATTGCGCCCAGTTCTGGAACACGGCCCCGTTCCCCCCGTAAGTAATGAGTTCGTGAGGATGTTGAGCCACCGCCACATCCAGGTTGTTGTTGATCATCAGCATTATAGCTGCCGCCTGGGAGCATTTTACAGGGTAATCATTTATGCTTTTGGCCGAAAGTGGTTCATCGGGCATGTAACGATACATATAAATACGTCCGTATTGTTTCAGTTCCCGGGCGAATTCCGGAGCCAGCTCTGCGTGCTGTTCTTTTGGAAAATAGCGCAGGGCATTGGCCAACGCCAGTTTTTTCTCATCTGCGGAAAGTATGTCTTTTCGTACCGGAGCATGACTGACTCTCTCATCCAAAGGTTTTGCCGGCGGGATCCGGGAAGGAATACCTTCAATTTTCATGATTTGAAAGAAATATTTAAAATTTGCTCACAAATATACAGGTTACGCTTTGATTTCCCATTTTTTTATCTACTTTTGCACCCCGTAACAAAAGGAGGTGTCTGTAAATATGATCATTGTACCGATTAAGGAAGGCGAAAATATAGAACGTGCTTTAAAAAAATTTAAACGCAAGTTTGAGAAAACCGGGATCGTGCGCGAACTCAGAAGCCGTCAGTCTTTCACCAAACCTTCTGTTACCAGGAGAGAGCAAAAAAAGAAAGCGATATACAAAGAACGCTTACAAAATAACGAGGAGTAATCCTCGTTTTTTTTGTATATTTCCTCTATAAATCCTATTCTGTATTATCTGAAAACATTATCTGAAAAC
>WOYI010516231.1_pt1 | contig 61614 bp, 46 predicted proteins | sample 6423411 | NCBI WGS metagenome assembly WOYI01 (sample SAMN13441803, study PRJNA592873) | oil field metagenome | biome: oil field; feature: oil-well bore; material: oil-contaminated soil; isolation source: oil-contaminated soil from oil-well borehole | place: Germany: Wietze | collected 2016-10-18 ... | reverse complement strand
AAGCAAAAGCGTATCCATAAACAATGTTCTGGCCAAATGAACAATTCATTCACTAAGGTGAATAAGGAGGAAGTTCTATGAGCGCCATCAAAGCCGCCGACCGAAAATTACAAAAAGCAATTGTTGCCGGGTTTAAAATTCAAGCTGCCCAATATCAATGTTTGGAAAAGAAATTTTTATTCTACCCAAAGTTTTACGGCATCTTCGATTCCGAGGCCAAACAAATATTGTTTCGGGCCGAAGAAAACGTCGATGAACGCGGAGTCTACATCAACACATCCGATCGGAATGACGAACGTAAATATGTCATTACGCACATCGAGAAAAACGATATCCCCGATTATATTGTCAAAGTTAGAGACCAAGAATACACCGTCAAATGTTTCCTCGCTGATGTAGTGGTCATTTAAAAGATTGCTCATATATCCTCGGTTATATCGTTGATCAAAAATCAATCGATGTATAAGCCCCAATCGTTTTTTGGTTCGGGCAAGTATTTAGTTATCCTAAACAGAAAGGAGGCAATTATCATGGGACAAGAAGAAAAGAAAGGTTTTTTTGCAAATTTAGCGGACAAAGCATCTCTAAAAATGGATGAAATCCAATTAAAAGATGCCATTTCCAAAAGTTTCGAGATGCAAGCAACCGAATTTCAAAATGTTGAAGTCAAGTTTCTCATCGCTAAAAAGTTTTTTGGCGTTTACAATCCTCGGCGGCAGCAAATACGTTTCCGCATCGAAGACAAGGTTGAAGAACACGAGATTTATCAAAAAGTATCAGACAGTCACGATGAGCAAAAGTATGTTATTAAAAGCATTACTAGAGATAATGTTCGCGATTACATCATCAGAGTCAAGGAAGTGTCATACCCCATCAAATGCTATTTAGCTACTGTCGAGGTTGTGTAAGTTTTGCACGATTAATAGGCAAATTATTATGAAATTCAGTGCGACACTGCTTATCATCGTTAAGAATGTTTTAGGTCTAATTCATGTTTAAATACCGCCGATTGTCTGATCAAAGGATTTATCTGCGCAACAAACAATTATCGTTAGGAATTCCAAAATATGACATCACGCGCATGAATTGACGTCTCCGTTTCTAAATATTGAGAAGGCCACGCTCGAAAAAGGTGGCTTTTTCGTTCTTAATCAATCCTTCCCAAAAACGAGCATAGGGCGCTTCATAAAGTGGTTAAGTCAGCCCCTGACAAGGTACAATTGTTTAATGTGACGACTTAAACAAACTCCGAACTCGAAATCAACATTATAAATGTCATCATTATTTCATTGCTTGTTTTAGGTTCAATCATTTTGGCCATCTTCCTTTATATAAACATTAAGGGGCAATCAATGCACGCAGCATCAAAGGAGCAAATCCTTGAGCAAACACGGGTTAAAAAATACGTTCATGAAAAATCTTCTGGGTGTCGTTTATCGCGATACAATCGTTCCAGAATATCATCGACATTCTTTTTGTGGCCTTAGCTCAAAATCACGCCGAGTAACTCCAAAAATATCACGCGTTATTCAATCATATCTAACTGATTAATGAATTATATTTGAATTAGATAATTTCCATGTTTTTCAACACGATGTATTTGGGACCTTCATAGCCTTGGATGATGGTTGTTTCTTTTGATAATGACAAATTAGATAAACAGGTTTCAATATTACCGCTAAACGAGAAGCCAGAAACAGGATGATATTCTTTACCATCGAAGAAAATTGCTAACCGGACTTCTCCGCCGATGTAATGTGAATACATATCGATTTGAATGCCTGATAAGGCCACAATTTCGAGATGTGGTTTACGCCCCATCTTGGCGTAACTCGACTTACCTTTAGCGACCTCCATCGTTATAAGGTTACCTGTAGGCTTAATACCTAAATATTGGGCGTATTGATTTGAGCCGTAATAACTCGCAATTACGCCTTTATCGATGACTTTAACGGGAATAAGAAGCACGCCATCTTTATCAAAAGCATCGGCTTTTGAGGATGGTTTTAGATTAATGTCCAGGTATTCACCAACAACATCCTTTTGAATCGAATCGCCAATCACCTTGTCGGTGCTCTTGCGATAAATAGAATCGTATGAGTAGTCAGAAATAAGGTTAGCAAACAAGTTTCTCACATCTTCGTCCTTCAGTATGACATCAGCTTTGGACACATTCTTAATCGCCTTTGCTTCATATCGGGTAAGGACATCTTTTAAAGCAGCCTGAGCGTCTTTCTGAAATTGTTCGAACTCGACTTTGGTATAGGTTAAAAAACGATATAATTCGACTTTATTGTCTTCTCCATCAAACGAAGGAATTGCTTCAACATCAATTCGATGTAAAGTCTTCTTATAATCAACACCTGCGGAAGATACAATGCGGTTCGCTGTCGTTGTGTGGAATAATTCAAACGAGTTAAATCGTAAATTGGATTTTGATTCAGCAAAAAAAGTAACCGCTATTTTATCCAAAAGATCAAATGGTTCAAATGGAAATGGTTTTTGATTCCATGACCTTTTTTTGGTTCCCACGACTAAATCATAATGCTTGTTTTTGATTAAAGATGCGGCATAAGCGGCTTCTTCAATCTTTTGATTTAAGTCCTTTAGGGATAACCGATGACTAATCGCAAAACTCGATGACCCAGTAAAGGTCACCCCTTGCTCACTAAATTCTTTATAAACAGTGATGTTATATTCGGTGGTTTCCACCTGCCGCTTCGTTTCGAGTTTTTGCATCACGTAAAAGGCTTGCGACGCATTGGTTTCGACTTCATCGATTAGCCACCCCGTAATCGATTTGGTGTCTTTAAGCGCCTTAATTAATTGTTTAATCATCCAATTTTCACCTTTGCTTTCAAGTAGGGTCCTCCATCGCTGACGCGGACCCATTCCTTATATCCCTTACCGCATTGTCCCGAACCAATTACTTTGAAATCCTTTGATACGGCTGTGATTGAAGTAAGCAGGTCAATTACATATCCACTCATGACAACAGGGGCGATAATCTTACCGGTAAATTCACCATTTTTGATTTCTTTTCCATATTGGGCAGTGCATTGAATACCCCAGTTTTTAGGATCTTCCATGCCATTGTTGGTTTCAAAAATTAAATAACCATGTTCAAGGCTTTTAATCATCTCGTTAACGTCGGATTTACCAGGAGAAAAGAAGGTATTGGTCATGCGTGTGTAAGCTTTCCTTTTATAGGATTCGCGCCGACCATTACCTGTCGGAACTTTGTTGAGTTGCAAAGCAGACAGGGCATCAGAAATTCCCGCCACCAAGATGCCTTTATCAATAATCTTAGTATCCGAAGCCAGCACGCCATCGTCATCAAAAAAATAGGAAGCCACACTATAAGTAGCGGCGGCCCCGTCGTGCATCGTGACCAGAGGCGAGGCCACATATTTGCCAAAATATTCCTGTGATTTTGCCCGATCGCGCACAAACATATCCATTTCCACACCATGTCCAAATGCCTCGTGAGCAATAAGTCCAGTGATAGAAGGATCGGTGATGATGTCGTAATATCCCGGAGTCGGTGTGGTAGAATCAAGCAAGTCGATGGCCGTCTTCAGCGCTTTATCAATCTCAGATTCAAGTTCAACTAACCCCATCTCAAGATTATTCGAACCAAAACCACTATAGCCATATTTGGTATTGCCGCCTGTGCGGACTAGGACGAAACATCCAAGACCAGACCAAGTATAATATTGTTCGAGATCTTTATTTTTGGACATGAACATCTTCGACACTTCGCTATTTTCCACCAATGTTCGCACATTAATGGCCAGTGGGGATTTTGCTAATGTCTTAGTTACATAACTTTTTAAAATATCGATAATCTGGGATGATGTGAAATCTTTACCCTTACTTTTGCGAACATAGCGTTTGGTCAGGACATCTTCTTTCAGCGCCGCAACGCTAACTGGTTCGATGGTTCCTTTATTAGCAGCCATCTTTCTGACATCAAGGATAATTTGGGGAATGTTCTTGCTAGTGATTTCGTTCACCGATAGTTCGTAGTAAGACGTTCCATTGAAGACTTTAATCACAAAGCCCGATTCGGTCAATCGGCCTGGGGTAACATTGGCAGTGGTCCTATCAACGGAAATGGCAGTGGCCGAAACATCGGTTCCCAAAATGGAGACATACGAGTACTCCTGTCCCAATTCATCAATAAGATGACGTACTATTTTCTTCTTACTCTTCAAATATCGCGAAAATTTATTTGTCATAATTTCACCTTCAATTAATGTAATAATAGCATACTGGAGCCAATCTTGGGCCACGATATCCGCGATTATTAGTTGCGTTTTCGTTAATTGCTCAACTTCAATATAAAAAAGAGGTTCGTCAATTAAAGCGACTCGGTTTATATAAATGTCGTCCCACTTTCAAAGGAGGATGCCTTTTATTACTTCTTTTTTAGGTAACCACATGCTGTTAATTGGATAAATGTTCTTTTGATTGTTTCTTTCTACTGTCTGCAATCGATACATAAAAAGCCAATCATAAACTAGTCAAAATAGGCTCGAGAAAATATTGCTTTTTAATTTTATCTTTAATTAAAAAATGATAACGCCATATGAAGAAGGCAGCCGTAATCGTCCAGGTAATGGGATTTGATAAAAAGACTGCATAATATCCAATTACGGGAGCAAGGCCATAAGCGACAGCGACGCGCAGAACAAGTTCAAGAATGCCACCAATTAATGCAAAGGTCGAATCGCCGAGTCCTTGCAAGGTGTTGCGATATATCAATATGAGACCAACCGAAATATAAAAGGGGGGTATCATCCAGAAATATAATCTCGAGTACATCATTAGATTGACCGATGGTTCTTTTATAAATAAATTTACCATTAAAGGACCTAATGGCATTAATATGGCAGCGCACAGCACGGCGAGGCCAAACGCTAAGTGTTTCGCAATCTTCAATCCTTTGACAATTCCTTCTTGGTTACGGGCACCAAAGTTTTGACCCATATAGGCCGACATGGCGGCTCCTAGCCCCCAGAATGGAATAATAATAATGGATTCAATCCGTGCGCTTGTTGCAAAAGCCGTAATGATGGAATTATCATTTGGAACCGCAAAGGAGTTGATGACCGATTGAATGGCCACAATTCCAATACTGATAATCGAAAATTGGAGACCCATTGGTAAACCGTTTGCCAGTTGATGCATCGCTTCCTTTTTTTCTAAGATGAGCTCTTTGAACGTCACCCTTAAAATCGGATAACGGATAAACGCATATATATAAGAGCCGATTCCAGACAAGGTTTGAGAAATGACGGTGGCCAAAGCCGCGCCACCCACACCCATTGTGAAAACACCAACAAATAAGATGTCAAGGCCGACATTGATGCCGCTAGCGATGGCCAAAAAAATTAAAGGTGTCACCGAATTACCAAGCGCACGGAGGATTGAAGTAATTAGGTTATATCCCACAATTGAGAATATACCAATATAAATCCACGTGATGTAATCATAGGACCAAGCAAAAATATCATCAGGAACATTTAATAAATTTAATAGATTGCGTGTTGAACTAAGCGCGACAACCGTTAAAATAGCGCAAAGAATTATTGCAAGCGTAATGGCGTTACCAACGGATTTTTTCACACCTGGGTAGTCTCTTGCACCAAACTTTTGGGCGATGACAATAGCGAATCCGCCCGTGGTGCCCGTTCCCAAGGCCACAATCAAAAAATTGATTGCCGCCGTTGTTCCGATTGCGGCAATACCATCCTCACCAATAAAGTGACCGACGATGACCGAATCGACAAGATTATATAATTGTTGGATGATCAGTCCGACAATAATGGGGAGCGAAAAAAGGAGGATGTTGCGATAGATGTTTCCTTTTGTAAGATTATGAGTCATACGTGAACGCTTTCTTCATTTATTCCGTTAGCCGAGAGTAATTCTATCACTAGTTAACGAAGATAATGCTCAAATATGATTAGGCAAATTTGAAAAGTGCCAGGTTATTAAAGGTGGCCTTGTATTTTGATAGTATGTTTGCCTATCTAGATTGATTGGTAAGTATCTGTGACGCCCAAATTGTATAAGGAATCACTTGACGCGTTTGGTGTAGCGATACAAAACGAAGGCTCCCGCAACCGATAAAAGGAAACTTCCAACCACGGCGATATAGAAACCATAATCAGTTCCCGCTAACGGAATATTGACGAAATTCATACCATAGAAAGAGGCCACCAAAGTTGGAATCGATAAAACGATAGTAACGATGGCCAAAACTTTCATGACAATGTTTAGATTATTGGAGATGATTGAGGCGAAGGCATCCATCATACCGGCGAGAATATCGCGGTAGATAGAGCACATCTCGTTGGCTTGATCGATTTCGATTTGCGTGTCTTCCAACAGACTAAAATCGTTTTCGTACTGCTTGAAGTCGGGAGTGCGCGTCATTTTTTGAATCACGACCTTGTTGGCATTAATGGCGGTCGAGAAGTACACAAGTGATTTATTTAAATCCATGAGATCGAACAATTCTTTGTTACGCATCGAGTTTTGCAGTTCTTTTTCGACAATTCGGGTTTGGTTGTCAATCTTTTTAAGAAAACTGATATAAGTACTCGCTAAGCGATAAAGAAACTGGAGCGTCAGCCTTACTTTTTTATGCGGTTCAATCTTCTTGTTTTTGGAAAGAACGTCTTTGATGAGGTTTGTATCCTGCGAACAAAGAGTAATAAAATGGTCGGCCGTGTGGATAATGGCAAAAGGAGTAGTTGTATAGGCGTTTTTGCTTTTCTTTTGGGTATCGTAAATCGGTACGTCAAGCACGATTAATTTGGCGCCTTCCTCGGAATCGATGTGGGCGCTTTCCTCTTCATCGAGAGCGCTCATAAGGAACTCCGGCGGAACGCTGAGGGTGGTCTTCATCCAGTCGATTTCTGGGGCAGTTGGCGCCATTACTTCAATCCATATGCCGTGAGGAACGCTTTTAGTTTCAGTGATATCAACATCGGTTTGTACTAGTTTTCCATCTATTTCGGCGTATTGTCTAATCATATTGTTCACCCCCTGGGTATCGCTAATATCGTATCATAATTACAGGTCCAAAAAATAGTCATTCAAACTTATGAATGAACCTCTTTTCGTTAAAGTTATATTCATTACAAAAAACGTTTTTGCCGCTGATTCCAAGTTACATCGTATGACGGTAGCGTTCGTGTAAAGAATTGACTACATCGCCACAAGCGATAATCTCACCTTTAAATTTGACGATAACCATAATCTTGTTCGGAGCCGATGCCACACTTTCAAGATACGCTTCTTCTTGTTCGATCGAGTTTGGATGTGCTTTTTTAGCAAAAGATAGATGATTGGATTTGCCACCAACTATTTGTAAATATTTCAAGTGGCGAGTGGCATCATTTTTCTGCAGAGCGCTGATTATCAGTTTTTTTAAATCAACTATCAGCGATAAGATTTTCCAAGGTATTTGTATAAACTTGTATTATTTTCCTTTTAAAAGCCGTTATATATAGTAACTTAGGAAAAAATGACTCGTGATTAAAATTCAAAAAACGGGAATAAATCTCCAATGTTGTCAATGCCTTACATTAGAGATTAAAAAACCTGTTAATCGTTCCATAAATTCTTGTAGGAAAGCGGTAAATTTGCTATATTGAAAGCGCAATAAGTCGCCTGAAGAGTTTCTAAATGAGCCGTTGGACATCCGCCACGATCCATTAGCTAGCGCCTTCATTCTGCACATGAACTGGAGCCTCCTTATATTGTGGTCGTTGCCCCGCCCATCGAATCATCACCCGATTGAATTGCCCATTTTTTCAAGTCCAATAGGGAGGAAAATATGAAAAAATTGATGTATTTGGGTCTATTAAGCATCGCCGCCATGTCTGTTATCACCTTGTCTTCATGCAATCCTGATGAGTTCAAAATCGCCTTAATTACCGATGTTGGCGAAATTGATGACAAGTCCTTCAACCAAGGAACTTGGGAAGGCATTAAGGCCTACGCCGAGGAAAACGACATCTCGCACACCTACTACAAACCAGAAGTGCAAAGCACGACCGCTTATGTCGCTGCGATTGACCTAGCTGTAGCCGGCGGTGCCGAAATCATCGTTACGCCTGGCTTCTTGTTCGAAGAGCCAATCTTCCTCGTCCAAGACACTTATCCTAATGTCGACTTTGTACTGATTGATGGAACCCCCCACAATGCCGACTACTCTGAATTCCGTACCGAGGAGAATGTGCAGCCAATCCTCTTTGCGGAACAACAAGCCGGCTTCCTTGCTGGTTATGGCGCGGTTATGGAAGGCTTCCGTTCGCTCGGTTTCATGGGTGGTATGCCATTCCCAGCCGTTGTTCGTTTTGGAATGGGTTTCGTCGTTGGCGCTAACGTTGCCGCTGCGGAACTAGATGTTGATGTCACCATGAAATATCACTATACTGGTGGTTTCTCGGCTACGCCCGAAGTTCAAACTAAGGCCGCAACCTGGTATCAACAAGGCGTTGACGCCATCTTCGCATGTGGCGGATCATTAGGACAATCAGTCATGGCAGCCGCTGAAATTGAAAACGGAAAAGTCATTGGCGTTGATGTCAATCAATCAGCCGATAGCGAAACCGTCATCACCTCAGCCATGAAGATGCTTGGTGTTGCTGTGCAATTGGCGCTCACCGATCACTTCGATGGAACTTGGGATGGTGGCACCACGTGGACACTTGATGCCTCAAATGATGGCATTGGACTTCCAACCGACACCGAATCCTTTAGATTCGAAGAATGGACTCTCGCCGAATATCAAGCTTTGTATGATGATTTAGCCGATGGCACTATAGTCGTCACCGTCGACATCGAACAAGGTGTTGATGCCGCAACGTTAGCTACGTTCGACGCCACTCTTGACAACGTCACAATTACATTCGAAGCATAATCGCAACAACCTTATTATCTAGATGACAACGCACGAGAAGGGGGGCGCTCCTCTTCTCGTGCTTATTGAAAAAACATCAGTGAGGTCAAAATGGAGTCCGAATTCGTCATCGAAATGCTACATATCCGCAAAGAGTTTCCCGGAATCGTCGCCAACGATGACATTTCATTAACCTTAAAAAAAGGCGAAATTCACGCGCTATTAGGAGAAAACGGCGCTGGGAAATCAACACTTATGAGCGTCCTATTTGGTCTCTATAAGCCAGAACAAGGAGAAGTGTTTAAATCGGGGATTCGTGTCCACATCAACAACCCTAACGATGCCAATCGACTGGGAATCGGCATGGTTCACCAACACTTCAAGCTTGTCGAATGCTTTACGGTTTTGGACAATATCATCCTCGGCTACGAGCCACACAAATATGGTTTTGTCCAAAGACGCCAAGCGCGCAAACGCATCGTCGAATTAAGTAAAAAATATGGTCTTTTTGTCGATCCCGATGCTAAAATTGAGGACATTACCGTTGGCATGCAGCAGCGGGTTGAAATTTTAAAAATGCTCTATCGTGAAAACGAAATTCTTATTTTTGACGAGCCGACCGCGGTCTTGACACCACAAGAAATCGTCGAGTTGATGTCGATTATGCGCGGTCTTGTGGCTGAAGGTAAATCAATCTTGTTCATCACTCACAAGCTTAATGAAATCATGGATGTGGCTGACCGAGTCACCGTTCTTCGCAAAGGAAAATGGGTTGGGACCCTTGATGTATCGGCCACAACCATTCCCGAATTGTCACGCATGATGGTCGGACGCGATGTTGAATTCACGGTCGCCAAGGGCGTTGCCACACCGAAAGAGGAAGTGCTCTTGGTAGAAGGTTTAACCGTCATTTCGCCCTTTTCAAAGAAACACGTCGTCAACGATGTAAGCTTTTCGGTCAAACGAGGCGAAATCGTATGCATTGCCGGGATCGAAGGAAATGGACAGTCGGAGCTCGTACAAGCAATTACCGGCCTAGTGCCTCTCGATGGTGGTCGCATCCTGCTCCATGGAGTTGATTTGTCACGAAAAACCATACGTTATCGTAACGACCACGGCATCGCCCATATTCCTGAAGATCGTCATAAGTTTGGTTTAATTCTCGATTATCCTCTATCTTATAATCTAGTTCTCAAGAAGTACCACACGAAAGAATTCCAGAATCATGGTTTCATTAAATTCGACCGCATCGCGACCTACAGCGATGAACTCATCGCCAAATTTGATGTCCGAACAAGTCAGGGCCACAACACACTCGCGCGGAGCATGAGCGGCGGCAATCAGCAAAAAGCAATTATCGCCCGTGAAGCTAGTACTGAAGGCGACCTATTAGTGGCCATGTCCTTAACGCGTGGACTAGATGTCGGCGCAATTGAATACATTCACAAACAAATAATCAAACAACGAGATGAAGGCAAGGCAGTTCTTCTCATCTCGCTCGAACTCGAAGAAGTCATGAACGTCAGCGATCGCATCCTCGTAATGTACGAAGGTCGCATCGTCGGCAAATTCGATCCCAAGAAGACCAATATGGAAGAACTTGGCATTTATATGGCCGGAGGAAGCAAAGCACAAGGTATTCCCCATGCATGAGGTATTTAATTGTTTGAAAACTCCGTTTACCAAAGTATTTTGGATTAAACTATGGAATAAAATTGCCGCTAGTTTTCTCGCTTTATTCACCCGCGATTTTTGGCGCACGCTACTGAGCAAGCCAGGAACCGGTGATTTTATCGCCTCGATTGTCGCGATCATTGGTGGCCTTCTAATTGGTTTCATCATCATGCTCTTTACACGCCCAACCGCAGCATTGCCAGGTTTGGGCATGCTTATCGGCGGTTGGATAGGCCAAACAACAGCCGGTCTCAAAGGCATTGGTAATTGGATTTACTATGTTGGACCAATCCTATTATGCGGACTATCAGTCGGTTTTGCTTTCAAGACCGGTTTATTCAACATTGGAGCCACTGGCCAATTTACTGTTGGTATGCTTTGCTCAGTCGTCGTCGGGCTTTTGTGCCCGTTTCTCGGTCCGTTTCATTGGTTTGTAGCCGCATTAGCCGGAGTGCTTGGCGGCGCTTTTTGGGGCTTTTTCCCCGGTTTCTTCAAAGCGTATTTCAATGTAAATGAGGTCATCACTTGCATCATGTTTAACTACATCGGTATGTACGCCGTTAACTGGATTCTTATCTCCAATATGGGAGTTTTGTATCATTTTCTAAGAAACATGACGATAACGGTGCCCTCATCGGCCTTCACTCCAACATGGGGTTTACGCAATTTATTCCCCGGTTCGGCCATTGACATTGGTTTTATAATTGCCATCGTCGCGGCCATTATCCTGCACATCATCTTAAACAAAACGACATTTGGCTATGAGCTTAAGGCCTGTGGGCTTAATCGCCACGCTAGTGAGTACGGCGGCATTAATGAAAAGCGCGGCACGATGTTGGCGATGATTATCTCCGGCGCTTTGGCTGGGTTGGCTGGAGCCCTATTTATCCTTGCTAGCGGAGCTTACAATTGGGGTACAAACTATGAAGCGGCCAACATCCTCATCGGCACAGGTTTCCAAGGCATATCCGTAGCGCTTCTTGGCATGTCGAGCCCAATCGGCATTATTTTTGCCGCCTTATTTATCACCTTTATTCAAACGGCCGGATTCTACATGCAGTCACTCCAATACAAAGTAGAAATCATCGACATTATAATCTCCACGATTATTTATTTTAGCGCTTTGACGCTATTCATCCGGCTGATGGTTCAGCGCTTCGCCTCGCGCGGGAATCTCCCGGGCGGGCCAAAATCCCACAAATTGTGGCGCCTATTTGGCGTTAGACAAGGCCCCACTATTGCTTCTGAAGCACCCGAAATCACTCCAATTAGCGACAAGGAGGAGCAAGTCTAATGTTATGGTATGAAATACTTTACTCCGTCCTGCGTGAGTCGATGGTATTTGCCGTTCCTCTAATGCTCGTGGCGTTAGGTGGCATGTTCTCTGAAAAATCGGGTGTTATCAACATCGCCCTCGAAGGTATTATGGTCATCGGAGCTTTCTGTTCGATTTGGTTTATCAACATCATGCAAGAAGCATATCCCTCATTTAATCCGCATTTGCTATTGATTATCGCCGGAGTAATTGCCGTAATCGCCGGAATGCTTTTTTCTTCGCTTTTGGCCTTTTCCGCCATCAACCTCAAGGCCAATCAGACCATTGGAGGAACCGCTCTTAACCTAATGGCGGCTCCTCTAGTAATTTATATCGCCCGTTCAGTTAAAAACGTCCGCAACATTCAATTTGTCAAAGCCCCTTTTTATATCGATTCGGTGCCGCTATTGGGCGACATTCCCATCATCGGCGACATCCTATTTAAAAAAGTCAATATCATGGTGTACATTGGTATTGTGATTCTAGTGGTCGCCGTGATTGTGATTGATAAAACGCGATTTGGATTGCGGCTAAGTGCGTGTGGCGAGCATCCGCAAGCCGCCGATTCCGTGGGAATCAACGTCTACAAAATGCGCTGGATCGGCGTGCTTATTTCCGGAGCCCTGGCTGGTCTTGGTGGCCTAGCTTATACCATTGCCTCTTCGATCAGTTTCGGAGGCGATGTGGCTGGTTATGGCTTCCTAGCATTGGCGGTTATGATATTTGGCCAGTGGAAACCACAACGGATTTTACTTGCCTCACTATTCTTTGGATTGACAAAAGCCTTTGCGTACAAATACACGCTCTTTCCTTCATTGGCGGCGCTGCCACTCCAATATTTCTTCAATATGCTGCCTTTTATTTTGACGATGGTCGTCTTGGTGCTATCCAGCAAAAAATCGCGGGCGCCCAAGGCCGAAGGCATTCCTTACGACCAAGGCGCGCGGTAACGATTTTGACTAGTTTCGTCTTTGACGAAACTTAATTTGCTCTCTATAATTCAGATATACCTAAACCAAAGAAACGAGGCTATCATCATGCGTGTCGGCATTATCGGTCCCATCGGGGCCGGCAAATCGCTATTGTCTAAGAAACTATCTAATTATTATAAGTGCCCTTTAATTGCCGAACCAGTTGAAAAGAACGAATATCTACCTTATTTCTATCAAGACAAGGAGACATTCGCGATGCTATCGCAAAACGCTTTCTACAGCGCCTTGTTCCTTTTAATGTGGAAATCAAGACACGAAAAAATGGTCATCTGCGACTCAACGCTATATAGCAATCTAGTGTTCACAGAGTTATTAAGACTTGAAGGGTTGATGACAGCGATGGAGGTTGCCCTCACCTACGCCATTGCCGATGAACACCTAAAACGCCTTCCTGACCTTGACCTGCAAATCGTGCTCGTTCGCGACACGCCGGACTTGTTTGAAAACGTTCGCAAGCGTGGTCGCACGATCGAAAAAGGACAGGAAGAATACCTCCAATTCCACTACGCAAATTATTACGACGTGCTAAAACGCCTCTTCAAAAATTACAAAGTTCCGGATCACAAAATTTTGTGGTTGCGCCTCGGGGACATGGAAGATCCCATCGAATTCGCACGTATCGTGGCGACGATTGAAGAGGCTTATACGCGTTCTATAAAATAAAAAAGCGTCGCTGGACGCTACTAAAACCGGGCCGTTGTCCGGTTTTTATTTCAAAACAAGACTGGGATTGCGCAGGAATTCTTGAATTTTCAGAAATCCATCCGCTAAAGGTTTTCCAGAAATCAAGGCATGGTGGACTACGATGTTCAAATGCATCGTCACCTTGTTATCTTCAAAATGGAACTTATCCCAGGCAATACGCGGTATGTATGAAAATAGCGTGTCATTCATAGGATGGGTTATGGCTAAAAACTCAATCCACGGGGAGCTGCTGATATAAAATTGATCGCATCTTTCATCCACTTGTGGATGGGTAAGGTGCACTCCGCTTTTGATTGAGGCTACTTCGATAGCAGCGTCTTCAAGATATTCGACAAAAGTGCCACGTAAGTGCACATTATCGCAATTGTCGTAAAGTCCTAGATTGGTCATCACCGTGAAAGCCGGGTCAATCCAGTCGTAAAGGCGAATGTCAGTTCCGTCGTAACGATAACGAAATTCCACCACTTCATTAAGTGCCTTGGTGACTAGATACACTAGCGATAAATATACGGGATAGCCATTTTTCTTGACGAAGTTATAAAATTCGGTAATCTCAACAAGTGTTGTCATGCCGTAAGTCGGCTCGCGATATGCCTTAAACCACTGGAAATGTTTTTTTCCAATAAAGGTCTCGACGGGAATTGTCTTATAAGGGGTCATTTCGCTCCTTTTGTAAGTGACGCGTATTTGGCATCGATGCGGGCAATGATTGAGGCGAATTCATCAGGATTTTCCATGTCCTCGATGGGAAGCCAAAGAATGTGGTCCATATCTACATGATACCGATTATAGATGTTTTGTAAAGTTGGATAATAGTTAGCGTTGTGCTTGGCCAAATATTCGTCTTGGCCTTTTTCAATATCTCGGCCCCGCCGATGGACGTTTGCGACAAGTTGCTCGGATCGTCGTTGAATCACGACTTGGATATCGATTGGTGGCAGATGATTGAGACCCTGCTCAGCAATGCGGTACACAAGTTCAAGTTGTTCTTCGCTCATATAGCCCTCACCATGTAGCTGCTCGGAAAACACAAGATTAGAAAACATCGTCGAGTCAACGACATAATTTTTGTTGTGGCGTTGTTTATAAAGAAGGATAAAAAGTTCGCTATAAAAAGCGTTTTGGGCGATAAACGACATTGTGTCCTTGTTGTAATAGAATATGGGTAAATATGGTGATTTAGCGACCGGTTCCTCAATAAGTGTCGCCTTATAGTGGGCGGCCACTTTTGTGGCCAGCAAAGATTTTCCCGCCCCAGTGGGGCCAATGATGCCGATTTTCATTTTGTTTGAACCTCCTATAGGTGGCAAAATGGAACGCGTCTTTGATTGCTTTTTTTAGCGGAGTTATCGAGAACTCTCCGCAATCATTTGAAGAACGCGAGAAACTAATAAATCAAGGGCGACGAGATTATAACCGCCCTCGGGCACAATAATGTCGGCGTATACTTTCGATGATTCGACATAAAGATCATGCATGGGTCGAACCGTGCTTAGATATTGATCGGCTACGCTTTCTAACGTGCGCCCGCGCTCATTAAGGTCGCGGTGAATGCGTCTGAGAAGACGGACATCGGCCGGGGTATCGACAAAGATTTTGAAATCAATCAGTTCGCGGATGGCGGGGATGGCTAAAGCCATGATTCCTTCGATGATGATAACGGGGCGCGGGTTTATGATGTCGGTCGTCTGCTTGCGCCGATGCAATGAGAAGTCATAATCGGGGCACTCGATGGACCGCCCCGCAATCAGGTCTTTCATGTGGGCGACGACAAGTTCAATATCAAACGCCTCGGGGCGATCGTAGTTGAGTTTCTTGCGCTCGTCAAACGTTAGTTCGGGATGGTCGCGATAATAGCGATCGAGGCGGATGACAGCCGTGGCCTCGGGATTTGATTGGCGCGACAGGTTGTCGGCCAGCGTCGATTTGCCCGAAGCAGTGCCACCGGCAATGCCGATGATAACTATTTTTTTCATTTAGTGCTCCTATTTGATTTTAGCAAAGCTAAGAGTATTTTATGACATTCGTTTGCATAATACCGCTTTCATTTGAAAAGAGGGTGGTCTCAAATCCGAGAAAAGGTATAATTTAAGCGTATTAAAGCGAGGAGCATCTCATGAGAATTGGCATCAATGGTCCTAACGGAGCCGGCAAATCACTATTGACGCGCGAACTGTCATCTTTTATGAAGCACGACATCGTCAAAGAGCCAATCGAACAAAACGAATACCTTCGTTTCTTCTATGACGACAAGGACACATTTTCTTACATGGGCCAAAATGCTTTTTATGCGGCAATGTTTTATTTGATGTGGAAAACGAAGGACATTCCAGACATCATTTTCGATTCGACATTTTATAGCAATTTAATCTACACCGAACTCTTGCACCTTGAGGGCTATATGACGCCAGTTCAATACGAGTTATCACTTGCCATCGCCCGCGAGCACATCAAACAGCTGCCGCCGACTGATCTAGAAATCGTGCTTGTGAGAAGCAAGGACATTCTTTTTCGAAACGTGGCTATGCGGGGACGAACATTTGAAATTCACGAAATCGAATATCTAAATTTTCACTACGACAATTATTACGCCTGCGCCAAAAAGGTGTATACAGATTTCAAATATCCAGACAATAAGGTACTCTTTCTCGAGGTAAACGACCTCAAACAACCAGCAGAAATCGCTCGCATAGCTAGAATTATAACGGAGAAGGTCGCTTCAAATCAGCTCTAGGCGATTTTTTACATTACCCAAGATCAATTTTCTTTCCTTTCACTTTGAATATTGCCGCTTCGCAAATATTTTTTCCATGGTCGCCCGCCCGTTCAAGTGTGCGCATGATATTGAACGAATTCAAAATAGTGGCTGGATCATCAGTTTCGGCAAGAGCTGCTTCGATGACGGCAAACGCTTGCTTCAATTCGGCGTCAATTAATTGATCACGAGCCACAATTTCATATATCTTTTTGATGTCAGGATTAAAGAAAAGAGCCGTGCTTTCTTGAAGTATCGACATAAAAACTTCGTACATGCGACTAATGTGGGCTTTGAACCTAGGGGGAATTTTCTGACCAACGATGATGAATTGAGCGATAACCTTGGCATAATCGCCAATCCGTTCGAGATCGGTCGCCATGCGAATCGTGGCTATCGTCGTTCGCAAATCTTTGGCTACTGGCGCCTGAGTTGCCAAAAGCGCAAGCGACTGTTCGTTAATCATCTCATCGAGATTGTTAACTATTTCATCGCGCTTGATAATCCTGGTGGCAATTTCGGTGTCATTTTTCTCCATGGCGAAACGAGCATCAATGTGCATTTCAATAACGTTAAAGACCATCTCTTTCAACAGTTTTTCGATGCTGACGATTTCATCTTCTATAATCGATTTCATGAATAATTCCTTTCTCAACCGAACCGGCCTGTAATGTAATTTTCGGAGCGCGGATCGCTTGGCGTGGCGTAGAATTCTTTGGTCGGCCCCATCTCGATTAACTCACCCATTAAGAAGAAGGCTGTTGTGTCCGAGATACGCGCCGCTTGCTGCATCGAATGTGTAACAATGATAATCGTGTAATCTTTTTTGAGCTCTTGAATCAATTCTTCAACTTTAGCGGTGGCTATGGGATCGAGTGCGCTTGTCGGTTCATCCATCAAGAGCACTTCGGGCTTCATTGCTAGCGCCCTAGCGATACAAAGGCGTTGTTGTTGTCCGCCCGATAGTTCTAATGCGCTCTTGTTAAGTCTATCTTTTACTTCATCATACAACGCCGCGCGTTTCAATGATTCAACAACCAACTCTTTTAGTTCATGTTTATCTTTAAGACCATGGCATCGCGGTCCATAAGCAACATTGTCAAAAATCGACATGGGAAATGGATTCGGTTTTTGAAATACCATACCGACGCGACGCCGAAGATCGAAAATGTCGGTCATCGGAGCATAAATATTTTCACCCATAATTTTCACCGACCCTTCGACGCGGCATCCAGGAACAAAATCGCTCAAGCGGTTGAGAATTCTTAGAAAACTCGTCTTTCCGCACCCAGATGGTCCAATTAGTGCCGTAACTTGGTTCTTAACAATATCTAGCGAGACATTGTTAAGCGCGCGAATTTGATCATAATATAAATATAAATTACGAACTTCGTATACATGTTCCATTTCATTCACCTCATTCATATCGTTTTTGAAGCACCGCCCGCACGATAATGGCCGTACCACTTATGATAACTTGGGTCAATAGTAAGACGATAATGCCCGCGGCGGCTGTTGTCTGAAATGCCACCTGTGGTCGCATCATCCAATTGTATATTTGGACCGGGAGAACTGTGTATCCCCCGAATAAATCTGTCGGCAAGAATGTGATGAATCCGGCAGCGCCTACCATTAATAGTGGTGCCGTTTCACCCAACACACGGGAAATGGCCAAAATGATACCTGTTAAAATATTTGGAAATGCATAGCGCGCCGTAATCTTAAATGTCGTTTGTACTTGCGTAGCTCCAAGGGCGTATGAGGCTTCCTTCAAACTGCGCGGCACGGTCTTAATGGCCTCTTGCGTGGTCACCACAATCACCGGAAGAATTAAAATGCCCATCGTCAATATTCCGGCCAGCAGCACACGCCCAGTTGTCATTAATGATCCCGAGGCCATCAACATCGTTTTTAAAGCGATAACAAAAAAGGTCGCTCCAAAAATTCCATAGACAATTGATGGTACTCCCGCTAGGTTATATATCAAGGTTTGAATTAGCCCCGTAAAGCGCTTTGCCTTGGCGAATTCCTGGAGATAGATCGCCGTTGCGAGGCCAATCGGAACCGCGAAAAGCATTGATCCGCCCACAACCATTAATGAGCCCACGAGAGCCGGTAGGATTCCCGCATCTTCGGGGCGACGAGAAGGAAAGCCGGTCAAAAAATCCCAGCTAATTCCACTTAAACCTTGGGCGAAGATAGAACTTAGAATCGCCACCAAGACCGCAATGCTCGACATTGCAAATATAAACAAAACGATGCTTATTCCGTGGTTAACAACGTGGCGACGGCGATTATATCTCTTAGACATGGGTTTGGGCCACCTTTCGCGTAATAAGCTTTCGACCGATAAAATTTAAAAGAAGCGTCACCAAAAATAAAATCAAACCGACCGCATATAAAGCATAATATGCGGCCGTTCCTTCGGGAGCGTCCGATTGCGAAACCAAGGCGATATAGCCAGTCAACGTCATGACCGATTGGAAGGGATTCCAAGATACAGAGGGCTGCGAACCAGCAGCGATGGCAACAATCATTGTCTCCCCAATTGCTCGCGATATCGCCAAAATTATTGAAGCGACAATACCCGATTTTGCACTCGGAAGCAGAATTCCTTTGGTGACTTCCCATTTAGTGAGTCCAAGAGCGTAGCCTCCTACCCTCATCTGATTAGGAACGGCCGTCAAGGCATCTTGGGACAAGGAACTAACGAGAGGTACAATCATGAAACCCATGGCAATGCTGGCGCTAGCGGCATTGTAAAATTGTGTTGAAGGAACAAGCGCCTGTAATAATGGCGTAATCGCCGTAATCGCTAAAAATCCATAAACGATTGTGGGAATACCCGAGAGTATCTCAAGGACCGGTTTCATAATCTTTGCAAGCCAAGAAGGTGCATATTCACTTAAGTAAATTGCCGTCATCAGCCCAATGGGGACGGCAATAAGAATTGCTCCAGCAACGACGACAATGGTGCCGACTATTAATGGATAGACGCCATAACTAGGATTGGAAAATAAAGGCGTCCAGATGGTCGAAGTAAAAAACTCAATAATGGACACCAACGAAAAGAAGCGCACAGTGTTAAACATTAGCGCGAGCACGAGTCCGATGCTGATCATGATAACAATGGTCGCCAGCGCCATCAGCACATAGGGAACAACGGAATTGAGTCTTTTGGCATTATTCATGTTATTTAGAAGCGAAAAAGATGGCCGAAGCCACCAGTTTTCCGCGGGAAATTTTATTAGGCAAGATCTTCAAGAATTGTTCCATAGCCTTGATAGGTCGCCTCTGGAAGACTCACATAGCCGACTTCGTCTGTCAACTGCTTAACATGATCGACCATGAAAGTCATGAATTCACGCAATGCTTCGTTATTTTGGAATTTTTCAATGTTTAAATAAGTAAATAGTGGCCGTGATAGCGGAGTATAAGTGCCATCGGCGATTGTTTCTAAAGAAGGAATTACCCCATCCTCAGAGTCCGAATTCTTGATGGCGACCGCATTCAGTTTGTCGGTATTTTCGATGTAATAGGCGAAGCCAAAGTATCCCAGGGCGTATTCGCTAGCGGCAACGCCTTGGACAAGGACGTTATCGTCCTCAGACGGCTGATAATCGGTGCGGCTATTCCCGACTTCCTTCGTAATCACTTCGGTGAAGAAGTCGAAGGTGCCAGAACTCGTTCCCGGACCATAAAGCGTGATTGGTTGATTCGGCCACGAAGCGCGTATTTGATTCCACCGAGTCGGGGGAACATTTGTTTCAACGATGTCGTCAGTTGCGGGATCGTCACCTTCCGGCAACCATAAAGTTCGCAGTTCCTCGAGGGTGATGTCGGTCAACCAGTCATTATTTTCGGAGACAACGACAGTCAGCCCATCATAGGCTAACAGGAACTCTTGATAATTTATGCCGTTAGTTTCGGCGAGTGCCGCTTCTGTTGATTTAATCGGACGCGAAGCATTGGATAAATCGGTATTCCCGACCGCAAATTGGGCAAAGCCCCCGCCGGTGCCCGAGAAAGCAATCGAAACATCGACATTAGGAAAGCCTTTCGCGAATTCTTCGACGACGGCTTCCATGATCGGATAAACCGTGCTTGAACCATCGATGACGACCGTTCCCGATAAATCATTAATTGATGTCGTCCCGCCACAAGCCGCAAGCAAGCCGGCCATGGTCAATAATCCCGTATGATGTAGATGTAGTTTTTTCATTATAATTTTCTCCTCTGTGCCCTTGCACACCGATAATTTACATCGATGTGTGGCGCAAATGGTTAAGAAATTGTAATGATTTTGTTAAATTTTTGGAATGCGAATAACAAATTCGGTCCCGATGCCGAGCTGGCTATCGGCCTCGATGGTTCCCATATGAGCGTTTACTATTTCGCGGGCGATAGCAAGGCCGAGTCCGGCGCCACCAGCATAGCGACTCCGCGCTTCATCAGCCCGGAAAAAACGATTAAATATTAGCGGAAGGTTTTCCGCAGAAATACCGATGCCCGTATCTTTAAAGTGGATGGTAATCATCTTATCTTCCTTGCTCGCAGTGATCGAAATACCACCATGTTCCGTATACTGAATGGCATTTGAAAAAAGATTATTGAAAACTTGTTTGAATCGATTGGGGTCGACGAAAACGAGTAGATCGGATGGAATATCTGTCTTCAGGGTCAATTTTTTCCTCGTCAACTCGCGCGTGAATAATTTAGAAGTATCAAAGATGAATTCGCTTAAAGGAATTAAAGATTTCATTAGTGTCGGAGCACCCGCGCCGATTCGCGTGAGATCAATCAAGTCGTCAACAAGATGGTTAAGTCGCGCCGCCTCCTTGCCAACGATGTCGTGAAACTCCGCTAATTCATTCTCTTTTAGCATCGCCTTTTTTTCAGTCAAGATGGCGCTGGCCCCCATTAAAGCCGCTAATGGCGTTTTCAATTCATGCGTAAAATCCGCTAAAAAATCCTGTTGAACTCTTTCCAAACGTTTAAAACTGGAAACATCGCTGCCTGAAACCAAGATTCCAATGAAACGATTTCCGGTATGAACCGCCTTGATAATGACTTGATAATGTTGTGTGCCGACTTGCCACAGGTAATCGAGGTCATCTTCAGTCCCAATTGAACGATTGAGCGCGCCCCATAAACCCGGATGTCCCTTGAAATCAGACAAGGATAGCTCTCTAGCAACACCAAGAAGTTCGTTCCAAATGCGATTGTTAAATCGGATTTTTTCCTCGTTAGTAATGAACATGATGCCAATCGGTAGATCCTCAATTAGCTTTCTCATGACAATTTCCACTTCGATATCGGCACCACCTGGATCAACAGGAATCGGGGCAATGCTTCTTCTATTAGAAGATGGTATCGATCTTCCCATCAAGATGAAAATGCTTCCCGCCAAGCCAAACACAATCATGATGATTGTTAATGCCAAAGGATTGCCGTTAAAAAGCCAAGCCACGCCGATGCCAAGAGTTACTAAAACTAGCAAGACGAACCAATGGATTCCGCTTCTTTTCATTTTTTCTTAGCGGCTAATGTGTAGCCAGATCCATGTATCGCGTTAATTTCAAAGGAAGATGCTTCCAAAATGGCGCGCAAACGAGAAATGTGCACATCTACAATCCGTGTCGTCCCATCGTAATCAAATCCCCAGATGGTATTCAACAGGAAATCGCGGGTCAGCAATTTTCCTTCGTTTTGAAACATGAGCGTCAGCAGTTCAAATTCGCGTTTTGTCACTTTTATTTCATACCCCTCAATCAAAAATTGATGGGCTTGGGTGTCGATTGTCACGTCGTTATAATGAAAAATATCGCCGCCTTGGGAGGTGAAACGGTGAAAAAGAGATTTTAACTGAGCCAATAATTCTCGGGAGGAAAATGGTTTTTTTAAGTAAAAATCAGCACCCGCCGACAAGCCCTCGATTACATCGAGCTCTGTTGTTTTCGCAGTAAGCATAATGATGATTTCCTCGTGCTTATCGTCGCGAAGCCGTTTAATTAATTCCGGACCAGATAGTTTCGGTACCATCCAATCAACGATGAGGCAATCAAACCGTTCCTGCTTTGCTAGGTGCCACCCAGTTTCGCCATCGAGTGCCGTAGTCACGAGATAACCCGCGCTTTCGAGGTCGAAGCGTAAGATGCGGTTCAGCGATGGTTCATCTTCGATTACAAGAATTTTGTATGCCATATATTGTTACCATGACCATTTTAGCATAAGCGCGGAAATTACTTCGCTCCATTATCAGTCGAATGATTGCGCTCGATTTCTTATTTTTTCACATCTAATCGAAAAGGAGGACAGCCCTTACTAAATATATTTATATGGGGCTCTAAGTTTTTTTGGCTAATCTGCGCTTGAATCATTGTCGAAATCGCGCTCCTCGATGCGATAATCGATAATGTCATTGTCAGCGGTTCCCAAAGTGTCATCATTGTTCATAAACTTGAATGTCGCTTTGATTTTTTTGCCATTCAAGACAAGGGGGAGCCAATAGAAATCGTCTTTCCACATTTTCGAATAAGGGATTTCGCTAATATTGAACCATTGGGGTAACATTTCATCAGTCTCCACAATTTGTCCCATCCATTCCGTGGCAATATATACGTGCATCCTTAACAAATAGCTCTCCCCAAAATCAACGATAGCCACTAGGTGGCACCTTTGAATGAGAAGCCCCGCTTCTTCATGCGCCTCTCTAATTGCCGCCTCAACAATAGTTTCGTCGCCCTGAGGTTTTCCACCAAAACCATTGTACTTGCCCATGCCAAAGCCCCGCTTCTTATAGCCAAGGAGAATCTTTCCCTCCTTAACAAACAGCATGTTAGTGACATCTTTTATTTTATTATTTGACTTGCTCATATTAATTAATGATAACGAAAAATCACCAAAATGTTTAATAATACAAACCAATCTTTGCTTATAATGCCTCGGATCCAAAATCCGCTTTAAATTTCTCAACCAATTGCTCTTGCCAGGTGCCGATTTGACTTAATCGACCGATGAAAAAGCGCATGATTTCGGGTTCTTCAACGAAGGTTAGACCACCGATAAGGTGACGGTTTTCAAATAACCAGGCCAAGCGGTCAGCAAGAAAAGTGATGTGCGAAAGTGTAAAAACGCGACGTGGCAACGCAAGCCGGACCAATTCCATGCTAGCTAGGTGTTCACTACCATCGGGGTTGCGCGTTTCCGAAATTGTGCCTCGTTCCATGCCGCGGGACCCGCTGACAATGAAGATGGCCACTGCTAGCGCTCCGGCGGGGTATTGACATCCCGGAACGTGAGCAAGAAATTCTTTAGCATCAATGTGAAGGCCCAAACCGCCAAATGGCGTAATAACCGGAATCCCTGCTTTTTGCGCTAAATGTCCAAACGCTTCAATAAACTGTGGACCCTGTGAAATCATGTCCATATCAAGCGTTTCCTCAAGACCAACGGTTATCGCTTCCATTTCACGCACCGACATGCCTCCATAGGTAAGAAATCCTTCAAATAAAGGCACGAGATTTTTCATTTTATCGAATAAGACTTTGTCGCGCATAACAAGGCCGCCACCACGGGCGCTTCCAAGCTTGCGGGCCGAAAAATAAATGATGTCGGCGCAGGCAGATATCGCTAAATTAATGTCGGCAATCGACATCGCGGCGCATCGCTTTTCCCTTGTCTTCATAAAAAACAAGTTGTCGCTTAACAAACTGGCATCAAGAACTAATAGAAGTTGTCTCGCTTTACAAAAAGCACTTACTTCTTCAATACTTTGAAGTGAAATCGGTTGCCCTCCAATGAGATTAGTGCCAAGTTCAATCCGCACAAAGGGAATATGGTCTAATCCCACTTCTGCAACAACGCCAGCCAGTTTTTTCATGTCCATGTCGCCTTTAAATAGCAATTCGCTTGATGAAGCGATGGCTTCGTCCATATAGCATTCCTCAACTCGTCCGCCACACTCCATGATATGGGCGCGCGTCGTCGTGAAGTGAAAATTCATGGGCACGACATCGCCTGGCTTCACAAAAACTTTGGCTAAAATGTGTTCGCAGGCGCGTCCTTGGTGTGATGGAAGAAATAACGGCATCCCAAAAAATGATTGGATTTCCTTTTCTAGGCGGAAAAAGGTTTCGCTTCCAGCATAGGAATCATCGGCAAGGTTCATCGCTGCAAGTTGCCGATCGCTCATGGCATTAGTGCCACTATCGGTGAGCATGTCCAGGAAGACGTCGCGGTTTTTTAACAGGAATGTGTTATTTCCCGCCTCTTGAATCGCTTTTAACCTTTCATCAATCGGTAATAGGCGCAATTTCTGGACGATGCGCGCTTTGTGCATCTCTAGGGGGAATGGTTCGGCTTTAAAACGGGCAATGTGCTTCATAATATTCTCCTTTTCTTTTTGGTGCTGCAAGGAGAAATAAAAAGATTTTCGCCTTGCGCTATTAGCTAGGGACGAAAATCAATCATTGATTTACGCGGTACCACCCTATTTATGGACATAACCATCTCTTGTAGAGTCTATCAACTCTTGCCTCAATAACGGAAGGATTCCGAGACCGCCTACTCTGGTTCAGCGTCTGACTCGAAAGTGTATATTGCGCTTACATCGTTGTTTGTTTCCACCAAACACAAACTCTCTGGTAACGATACCTAAGTTTTTCTCTTTCTCGTAGTCTTTTTGTGTGATACAACCTATTCTACGGGGATATTAAAATGTGTCAAGAACTTTCTATCCTTGGGGAGTAAAACGAATAAAATCCCGATTTGATAGCGCTTTTACGTAGTCGCTTGTCGTTCTGGCTCAATTAGTGGTGAAGCGGTTTTCTTGATCCGTTTTTAATATACCGATGAATGAAGAACAAATATGGCATTCCTAGGTTTGTTTCTAATAATGAATTGATGATAAGCGGATTAAAACCCTCGGGTCTAATGCCTGATATTAATAAGATGGCCTCCCATGATAGCTGAACGACGATGCCGATGAATAGTAGTCTTAAGATTGGAATCCTTGCCGCTTGTTTCTTTGTAAGGTTGTGGATGATAACAATAAGGTAGCCCACTAAGAGGATGGCCGCCATGATGCCGTGATAACTGCCTGTTCCGCGCGATATCTGAATCGTGGCAAACGATGATCCAAAACTTTGCGAGATTAAGGCAATGGAAAACCACCCAATAATAATGAGCGCCGACCAATCGATGATGTGCTTGTCTTTGTCAAGAAACAGCCAAATCCATAAAAAATTGGTAAATCCATAGCTAATCGAAAGCCATAATAAAAACCAGAATGTATTCGCCCCAATCACTTCTCGTGTACCAAGAAGCAGATAAAAAATGCCATAGTCAACGATAAAATAAATGATGGCGCCCGCGAGTCCAAAATACAAAGGTAGCCATTTCTTTAACCTAATCAATAAAACAGCAATTAAAATTAGAAAAAGGATATCCAAAAGTATATAGAGGATATTTAATTCTCTGGCAACAACATAATCCAAATTGCGAAATGAATAAATTCCATTAAAAATTGCCAATTCCATCCTTTAAACTTCCTTGTAATGTTCTTCTTTTCAATATCTTACTATGAATATTTTAACAAAACTAACTGCTCTGATTAATCACAATCTTAAAGCATAATAAACGCTTGAGCAAAACAAAGTCACGGCATTCATTTGCCAAGCAAATAAAAAAAACCGTATCGTGTTGTGTCGCTTTTAAGCGAGAAATACAGTTTTTCATTTATGTCGGGGGCCGACTTAGCGAACGATAACCATTTGATTCAGGAAGTCTTTGAACAAAATTTCGCCATCTAATTCATGAAATGCGATTTTATGATGATTAAGACTATTTTTCAAAGCCGTTTTATCAGGAACTGAGAGGCCATAGGCAACCAGGCCGACTTCATTGTCGCGGCGTGGCCTAGTTGATGGCATCCACGTATTGACCCCGATATGATGGTGATAACCGCCGGCTCCAAAAAATAATGCGCTACTGCCATAATTTAGCGTTAATTGAAAGCCAAGCACATCTTGATAAAAATGTTTCGCTATGCTTAGCGAGGCAACATGTAAATGCAAATGACCTAAGCGCGTATCTTGCGGCAAACCCGCCGATGGAGCGTCTTTAATGACGCACATGATATCGGTGATATCCAGCGGGAGGCTGACCATGTCGATATTTCCGTTTCGTACTGGCCATTCGCTTTTGTCCCTATCAATATAGATTTCAAGACCATTGCCATCGGGGTCACTAAGATATATAGCTTCGGATACCCCGTGGTTTGAAGCGCCCGAAAGTGGATATTTTCGTTCATTGAAACGCAATAAAAGCTGCGCAAGCGTTAGGCGGCTTGGCAACAGCAAGGCGAAATGGTACAAACCCAGGTGCCGAGTTTCGGCCACGACGCTTTTATCTTCGATGAGATGAATTAATGGCGTTTTCCCATCCGCTGATAACCATCTTTCTTTATCGGTAATGGTGGTTACTAACAGCCCCAAAAGACCATGATAAAACTGCAAGGAGCGCTCCAGGGAGCGGACTTTTAATGTGACATCGGTAAAATGGTGAATCGAGGAATCGTGAAAATTATTCATGATCATATTATAGAATTAAATAACCCCTCACTCTAACGATATGCTTTGAACGCCCCTTTCTTGTTATGCAGTTCGACATTTTCAAAAAAGAACCATCTTGAGGAAAAAGATATCTTCACCAACTAGATTTACAATAAATAGTCACTAAAGGGAAATCGGATTGACATTCAAAGCAACGCAACAAACTGGATGCAAAAACATGCGCGGCCGCTAGAAGCGGCGCGATATGCATTTATATTCCAACATGGTTAAAAAGAAATTTATAATAGCAAATTAGCAAAATATCAAACTCCATCAGGCGGATTTGCGCATGGACTTGAACCCGATTGCCTTAACCCCAATCCATCGCATTATGGACATATTAATATCGTGAAGCGAATAACTTATCGGCTAAACGATATTTAATCAATGCCTTCGACGATTTTATCGAGTAGCCGAAAACTGAAATGCACGAGCAAAAATGTTTTATTGATGCTTATGAATGGCTCCATGAAATTAGAAAAGATGTCCGTAACTTCGCTAAATTCGATGAGTCTCTAAAAACCACTCTCATCGATATTTTAAATAACTTAAGCAAGGAATCACTCAAAACATATGGTCCGCCGCCTTTATCATTTTGTGATATGTCCCGAGCGCGTTTATTTTCTCTTTTAAAACCTTATATTGATTTTCAAATGGAAAAAATTAAGCATGAACTTGAAAATAAAGAGAAGCGGGATATCAATTTTTCATGGGGGCAGTATGAGCAGGCGTATGAAATAGCAAGAAGAAATTGGCAGGGTATATTAGCTGTTAAATACAGCCGGTTCCTTTCTTTATCAAAGGCGCGAAATACATATAGTTGATTAAAAACATAAATCTCAAAAGCAAAAAGCGGGTTATTAGCCCACTTTAAATGATTGATGTCAATTAATCTTAAAATATTGAAAACATTAAAAATAGCGTACTGAATAAACTTGAAAGCAGACTGACAACGGTGATTTGCGTATTGAGGCTGGGACCAGCGGTATCTTTGAAAGGATCGCCGACAGTGTCGCCAACAACCGCGGCTTTATGAGCGAAACTACCTTTGCCACCAAAATTTCCGGCTTCAATATATTTCTTGCCATTATCCCATTGCCCACCGCTATTGGACATGAACAAGGCCAATAAAAGCCCAGTTACAATGTTTCCAACAAGGAATCCGCCAATAGCTTTGACGCCACCAACAAATCCAACAATTAGCGTGAGAACGATGGCGACGACACCGGCTTTAATAAGTTCCTTAAGCGACCCTTGGGTGGCAATCGTAATGCACTTATCATATTCAGGCAAAACGCCTTCTTTGCCTTCTTGGAGACCGATGATTTCTTTAAACTGACGGTGAATCTCCTTGACCATCAACTCGGCGTTGCTTTTGACACCCAGCATCAATAGAGCGCTAAAAATGGCAGGGAGCGAAGCACCAACCAAAAGACCAAAGAACACCAGTGGATCCATAATATCGAATCCTTTTAGATAAACTTCGCCAGGAAGCACAAGGCCAATATCGATAGCAGCGCTATTGACCTCGGAAATGAAAGCACCTAAGAGGGCGATAACCGTTAGACCGGCCGCTCCAATCGAGAAACCTTTAGTAATAGCTTTAACGGTGTTTCCTGCTGAGTCGAGTTTATCGGTGATTGCTAACACTTCATCACCCAATCCGCCCATCTCCGCCAGTCCGCGGGCGTTATCGACGATGGGGCCGTAGGCATCGTTAGAAATAATCATGCCGACGATCGATAACATTCCAACGGCGGCCATGGCGATGCCAAACATCCCATAGCCAACTCCAATCGTTTCCCCAATTTTAAAAGAGAGCAATGACGCTAAGCCAATCCCTACCATGGCCGGAAAAACACTCAAAAAACCATAGCTAATCCCCGTTATAATTGTGAAGGCTGGGCCTTTTGTGCTGGCTTCAGTCACATTTCGAACTGGGCGCCTTTCATCATTAGTGAAGTAATCAGTCGTAATACCGATAATTAAACCGACCGCTAGGCCAATGATGGCGATGAGCCACAAGCGCCACTCGTAAGGACGTATTAGAGTTATGATTCCTGTTAATATGACATAGATGCCTGTTGTCACATATGTGCTAGCGTTGAGCGCGTGGTTGGGATTGCCTTTCTTGCCGATGCGCGCACAAGCGACACCAATGATGGAGGAGAGCAATCCAAGGCCAGCGAAGGAAAATACCATTTCGACATTGGACCCGAAGATGCCGTCACCATCAATTGACATAGCGATGACTAAAGCGGCTACCATCGACGCGACATGAGAATCAAATAAGTCGGCGCCCATACCGGCGACGTCTCCGACATTATCTCCAACATTATCAGCAATGACGGCGGGGTTGCGTGGATCGTCTTCTGGAATGCCAAGTTCCACTTTCCCGACAAGGTCGGCGCTAATGTCGGCAGCCTTCGTAAAGATGCCACCGCCAGCTTTGGCAAAAAGAGCCAAACTTGAAGCTCCAAAACTAAATCCTAGTAACGATGTAGAGTTTCCAGTCAGCCAGAATAAGAGGCTGATGCCAAGGATGCTCGACCCAACAACGGCCATACCCATTACCGAGCCACCACGGAAGCCAACCATGAAACTATCTTTGATGCCTTTTTTAGCGGCGGTGGCTGTTCTTCCATTAGCGGATGTTGCCACAAAAATACCGACTTTACCCGCTATGGCGCTAAATACATTGCCAAAAATATAAGCAATGGCCATTGTTAAGTTAGTTAACCAACCCGCGCCACCATCGGTCCAAATCGGTTTTGGCAGTAACACTAGAATAATTAATGCTAAAATTCCCGCAAATTTAGCAAGGGCAGCATACTCTTTCCTAAGGAAAGTGTTTGCCCCTTGACGGATGAGGCGGCAGATTGATTCAATTTTGTCTGAACCCGCTGGTTGCCGACGCAACCAGGCATACAGCAGAAATGCGAAACCGAAAGCCAGCAAAGAAATGACGATAGTCGATGAAAGAAAGATTATCTTTTCCATTGATAAATGCTCCTATTAAACGCATTAGATTTAATCTAGCCTCCGCTGTAGGCATTTTCAATCGCGGGATAAAACATAAAAAAATCTGTTAAGTGACAAACTCAATGCAACGATGGTTAACAGCTTAAGAGAAACCTTTCTTGCCCCAAGACGATGGTTAAACTAGGCGGACTAGTTTAACCTTTTTATTTGGAATGCGAACAATGTTAATCAAGTCGAGGAATGTTTTGCCAAAGCGAGCTTTGACAAGATCGTAGGGAGTTTTGTTGCCCTTCGATTGGCGGACATATGAGTTAATATGTTATTTGTTCCAATGTCATATGATCATGCAAACATGCTTGAATGACCATGCGGTCTTCGACATCAAGTCGATGATGTACCTTGTTGCCCATACATCCTCCTTTCTGGGGCAAGAAAGATGTCTTCATGATAGGCAACTCAAAGGATTACATCACCGTTGCATTGAGTTTGTCACTTAACAAATTCTATCGTTAGAAAACTAAGTGCTTGAAATATGAAAGCGATTTCAATAAGATAGAATATAGTCGAAACAAAAATTACTCACTCAATGAGACAGTTGATAATCCGCAAGTTTTTCTAATCAACCCTTTAGAGTGAACAACAATCGAAACGTTTCGATTGATTGATTTGGAGGAAAATATGCATACAAAACACCTTGCCGCCACTAGTTTGTTTATGTTGTTACTGGCTGCCTGTGGAAGTAGCTCGGTTGGAACCGATTCTTCAAGCACGAGCGCAACCACAACCTCGGGGGATTCCGGAACTTCACAACCGGCCCCTGTCACGCTCCGATATGCGGGATGGAATCTTGGAACAGTTGGGCAAAATAATATCGAACGGCAACTTCTTGCGGCCTATCAAGAAGAGAATCCGCATGTCACGATTGAAATCATTGAGCGCCCTGTCGTTATCGATGAGGAAACGGGGTCCGAATCAACTGTATCTTGGGATGAATTTTTTGCGACTCAAGCGGCGATTGACAATCTACCTGATGTCTACATGATTTACAATTTGGCCGGTTTCACTGCCCAAGGATGGACCGAAGAATTGACCGACTTAGTCGAAGCGGATCCAGATTTTGAATTGATTCCTGAAGACATTCGTAAATCGGCATCATTCAACGACCGCTTTTTCGCTTTACCGCAGTCGCTCTTCTATTATGGTTTTTTCATTAACCGCACCGCAATTAATCGCGCTGGCCCCCGCGCCGTTATGCCAACCTATGGCATGACCTATGAACAATTAATGGATGCCGCGGAAAAAGATTCAAAAGCCCCAGTCGAAGGTGGCGATGGCATCATCGGCATCAGCGGTTTGGACAACTTAGTGAATTGGATGCCCGCTCAGCTTGATCCCAATCTCGGTTGGTTTACCTATAATGAAACCGATGGTTATCACCTTGATAGCCCAGCGTTTGCCTCAGCAGTCGCCGAGCAACTTAAATATTATGGTCCCGGCAAATCAGCTTACGGCGGTTATGTGCTTGACGCCCTCGATCCAAGCAAATATGCCGACTATTTTGGGGTAAGCCAAAACGTGTTTGAAAGCGGTAACCAATCAATTCGCTTCGAAGGAAGTTATTCGATGCGCGATTGGCACACCCGTTCACTCGATCCCAACGATTCTCTTTATGGCGCCGATATTGATTTCATTGGAACCCCCTCTTGGAATGTTCCCGAAGTCGGTAATGTCCATCGAATCCCCGTGGTCGTCGACTATCTCGCCGTTGGCAAAGGCACCGACTACCGCGAAGAAGCTTATAAACTGGCCAAATGGATGGGTTTTTCTGCCGAAGGTTATGAAAAGCGACTTGACCTCGCGGAAACCAATCCCGCTCAATCGGCATTAAATTTCACTCCGTTGATTAACCGCGAAGATTTGGTAAATCGTTTCTTTGAACTATATCCAAACATGACGGAATTCAAAAAGATTGTTGTGGAACATGACCAATTTATCCTTGAAAGTCTTGGAAAGAACGTGCCTGGTTATTGGGATTCACGTTCAAACGCTTTATTCGACACCATTCAAGTCGGTGGCGTGGACACCAACCGTTCAATTGGTCAGGCGGTTGTCGATATTTATTCGGGCAATCTTACGTTAGCAGATGCTTTACAAAAAGGTCTCAATACAATTGCCAACCAACAATGGCAAACGGCGAAAGTCGCTCTTGATGAATACTTAGCAGATAACTAATAATTTTTAGGGAGCTAGAGACAAACATGCCCTTCTTTAACGCCACGCTCATTATTCCTTTGTTATCGATGGTTTTTTCGATGATGCCACATCACTCGGAACCGGCGAATTTAACAAAAGAATATCCAATGGAACAAATAGGAGAATCTGGCTCCCTTGTTACTTATGATGATATCCTTGCCGATTGGATTGCCGATGGCAGTGCCCAGGACCACGATCAAACTTGGCATCTCGGTACCGAACACATTTACTCTTCATCCAACGTTTCGCTGATTGATAATGATTATGGTTATGATGCCTGGCTTGGCGAAAATATCGATTTCGTCACCGCCTTCACACAAAGCCAAGGAACAATCAGTTATCAAATCGCGACCGTGTACGATATTCTCGTGACATTGACGCTTGATTTATATGTGCTTGATACCGGCGTCCGCGATTTAGAAATGGCGGTTTTGATCAATGGCCTCTACCAATATAGCGAAGCTCAACAAGTGACCTATAGCAAAGAATGGGTGACTCCTCATGAATTTGAGGAAGATCGTTACCAAAATCAAATAATGCCGAAAGCCACGCTCGCCCCCACTTGGCTAAGGCGTCAAACTTATGACGCCCAACGCCTCCAAACGCATCCACTACTATTCCGGCTCACCCCTGGGCTTAACACAATTACACTTCAGCAACTTCAAGGCGCATATTTACTCGGTAATGTCCATATTAGCGCGTTAGAGTCGCTTCCAAGTTATAATACTTACCTCAGTAACACCGGCCAGGCGCCAATGATGCAAGACACTTTAATAACTTATCAAGCCGAGCATCTCGCGTCGCGCAACAGCTTGTCAACCCGCTTTACGACGAATCGAGAACCGCTTGTTACGCCTTTTGCCCTCATTGAAGGAAAACTCAACGTCATCGATGGCGCGACTTATCAAAACGGCGGCCAGCGAGTGACCTATTTAATCGAGGCACCTGCTAGTGGCTATTACCACCTGACGTGGAAAGTACTCCAAAACCGCACGCAAACGATATCATATCGCCGCTTATTAATCGATGGCGAAGTCCCGTTCGCCGAAGCGGAAACAATCGCGTTTTCGGCCAACCGCAAATGGCAACATCAAGCAATTGGTCCGCTTGAAGGCGATCCGTATCGCTTCTATTTATCGCAAGGTTTTCATATGGTTTCCCTCGAGGTTAATACGAGTCAAACTCGTGTTGCCCATCAGACGATGCGCGCGCTTATGTCCGATTTAAATGAATTAAGCCTCTCGATTAAGAAAATCACGGGCAACACGATCGATCCTAACCGCGAATGGGATTTAAAAACTTATCTCCCGACGATAGAAAGTGATCTTGACGAAGCCATCGCTAAAGTAGACGCCATTAAGACGACTTGGGTCACCTTGATGAAAGCGACACAGCAATCCGACGTCATCGCCAGTTTAAATATCGCCCGGCGGTTATTGGTGACTTTACGAGATGAAATCGACTTAATTCCGCGACGTTTAAATACATTATCAGGTGCCAGCGGTTCCGTGCTTTACCGCCTTGGTATCGTATTGCCGCTATTGATCCAGTCACCGCTTACAATCGACCAATTTTACCTGCACGGCGAAACGGCAACACTCCCAAAAACCCAAGCGGGATTTTTCCAAACCATTTGGACGGGTATCCGTCGCTTTTTCGCCTCGTTTTTATCCGATCAATTCAAAGAGACGACTGATCCAAGCGAACTCGTTATTTGGGTGTCGCGCAGTCGCCAATACGTCAATTTATTGCAACAAATGGTCGATGCCGAATTTACCCCAATGACTGGAATCCCCGTTCGCGTCAGCATCAACCCAAACGAAGATAAACTAATTCTCGCTAGTAGCGCGGGCAAACAACCTGATATCGCCATGGGCGTCGCCGGATGGCGACCTTATGACTTTGCGATTCGCAATAGCGCCTACGACTTAGCGACATTTACTGATTTCCGTGAAGTATCAGAACGGTTTTACCCAGGTTCGTTCCTCCAACTTATTTATCAAAATGGCGTCTATGCTTTACCGGAAACGCAAAATTTCTACTTGCTGTTTTACCGCACTGATATCATGAATCGCCTTGATTTAGATATCCCCGATACATGGCAAGACGTCATTGACATCCTGCCAGAGTTACAACGATTCGGGATGAATTTCTATTCGATGCTTTCAAGCGCGAATGCCTTTAAAGCGTTCGTATTAACAATGCCATTTATCCGCCAATACGGCGGCAAAATATTTAGCGATGATGGTTTAAGAGCCGCATATGATGATCCTAAGACCATCGAAGCTTTAACGCTTATGACCGACTTATACACAACCTATTCACTTCCCATCGAAGTTGGCAGTTTTTATAACGAATTCCGTTATGGCCGCTTGCCAATCGGCATTGGTGATTTTGGGATGTATATCTCGCTTCTCCACGCTGCGCCGGAGATTGCTGGCCTATGGAATATCGCGCCGTTACCAGGCGTTGAACGCGATGGCGTTATCAACCGTTCGTTTGATGGTTCTTCAACATCGGCGATGATGTTCAAGGAGACAAAAAAACCACAACAAGCATGGACGTTCTTAAAGTGGTGGACAAATGCCCAGACGCAACTCGATTATGCCGAAAATTTAATCTCTGCCTATGGGCCCGAATATTTATGGAATACGTCAAACCGTGAAGCGTTTGCCAATATGTCATGGGACGAAGGCCACCGTAGCGTCATGTTGGAGCAGTGGGAATGGATTGACGATACAGCCAAAACGCCAGCGTCCTACATGGTCGAACGCGAATTATCAAATATTTGGAATAAAGTTGTCTATCAAGGCGTCAACCTTAGAACGGCAATTGAAGACTCGCTGATTATCGCCGACAAAGAAATACGCCGAAAAATGATCGAATTCGGTTTTATCGATGCCCAAGGAAACGCCCTCAAGGCTTATATTTTGCCGACTCGCGAAAATATCGATGACTGGATTGGTTTGCCAGCATGACGTTGAAGTTCAAACTGAAAAAATATCGCGATAACAAAACCGGCTTCTTTTTCGTGTTACCTTATGCGTTGGCATTCATGGTTTTCATCACAATTCCCGTCGTTATGGGGATGCTGTTATCTTTTACTTATTTCAATTTGCTCGACGCACCAAGATATATTGGCTTTACCAATTTCATCACGATTTTTACCGCCGATAGCGCCTTTATGCAGCAAATTGTACCCAATACGATTACCTTTGCGGTCATCGTTGGCCCGGCCGGCTATCTTTTGGGCTTTTTCTTAGCGTGGTTATTGGCGCAAATACCGCATCGCTTACGGACTATTTTGGCCCTTGTAATCTATTCACCTTCAATGACCGCGGGCGTCGCCATGGCCGTCATGTGGCGCATCATTTTCTCGGGCGACGAATCTGGTTATCTTAATGCTGTTTTGCTAAATTTGAGCATTATAGACGCTCCCATCCAGTGGCTGTCAAATCCCGATTATTTAATGACGATTATGATTATCGTCACATTATGGAGCAGCATGGGTATCGGCTTTTTGGCGATGCTTGCCGGCGTATTAAACATTAACCCCGAGTTATTCGAAGCCGCTTACATCGATGGCATGACAAGTAAGATTCAGGAGATTTTCTACATCACGATTCCCTCAATGAAGCCCCAGATGCTTTTTGGTGCGGTCATGTCGCTGGTGGCGACGTTTAATGCCGGATCAATCGGTGTGCTCCTATCAGGTCAAAACCCGACCCCGCAAAACGCTGGGCAACTGATTGTCACGCATATTGACGATTATGGGTTTATCCGCTTTGATATGGGCTATGCCGCCGCCTTGTCAATCGTGCTGCTGATTTTGGTTTATTTCTTCAGTCGCGTCGCCTTTAAATTATTTGGAGACAATGATTAATGGCAAACTATTTTGGAACCAAAATAAACCCCAAACGCTTCCATGTCTCGCAGTTGCGGTTTTTAATCATCCTCGTTCCAATTGCCGTCTTCATGGGTTTGCCCATCGTCTATATCTTTAACCATGCGTTTAAACCGCTTGTCGAACTGTTTGAGTGGCCACCGCGTTTCTTTGTCCAAAACCCGACGCTCGATAATTTCATCGATTTGTTTGCCGTCACGTCATCGACGGGTATTCCAATGTCCCGTTATTTATTCAACAGTATCATCATCACGGCATTCACCGTATTCGCCTCAATTGTCATCGGTTCTCTAGCGGGGTTTGCGCTTTCAAAATTGGAATTCCGTTTCAAAAAAGCCCTTCTTTGGATTAACAATATCGCCATCATGTTCGTCGGCGCCGCTGTATCGATCCCGCGCTATTTAGTAATTGAATCGCTCGGATTAATCGATACTTTCTGGGTTCACATCATCCCCGGTTTAGCAATTCCAGTCGGCTTATTTTTGATAAAACAGTTCATCGACCAAATTCCTAAGGACTTAATCGAAGCGAGCCGCATCGATGGAGCCAATAGCTTGCAAATATATTGGTATGTGATTATGCCACTGATTAAACCGGCACTCGCAACAATTGCCATCGTCGCCTTCCAAAGTGTGTGGAACAACACCGAAGTGTCTAATTTATTCATCAACGACGAGAGTTTAAAAACGTTCGCTTTTTATATGACGACACTGACGACCACTGGCAATACCGTCGCCGGTCAGGGCATGGCGGCGGCGGCTAGCCTCATCATGTTTATCCCCAACCTCGTCATTTTTATTATCTTGCAGAAAAACGTCATGAATACGATGATTCATTCGGGTATCAAATGATGAAAAAGTTACCACTTATTACCGTCACTTTATTAGCGATAATGCTGACGATGGAATTACCTAAACCTACCTATGGCTTAACCAAGCAATCAGCGCCATATGCCACGTACACGATTGGACCTAATGGTCGCTATGTCCAGACGCAAACCGCTTATGAACCAGCCGGTTATCTTGATTTGGACCTCACGCTGAATCAACCGGAAGACATGATCCTTGTTGACGATAATCTTTATATTGCCGACACGGGCAACCGCCGTGTGCTTCGTTTTAACGAGGCTGGCGTGGGTGAAATATTAATCGACAATCTCCAGCAACCAACGGGGATTCACGTCAATGAAGCCGGCGAACTATATATTGCCGATAAAGGCGCGCGTGTCGTCTATCAATATAGCCAAGACATGACGCTCATCAAGACATATGGCCGGCCATCGGAACCATTTTTCGGTGAAAACTCGCCGTATGTGCCCATGAAAGTGGCAACCGGTCCCCGTGGCATCGTCTATATCGCTGGCGAAGGTTCGACCGCCGGATTAATGCAACTAAACTACGCGGGTGAATTTTTGAGTTTTTTTGGTACGAACGTGACGACGTTTAGTTGGCTCCAAGCACTATCTAATTTCTTCGGCATCTCGCGGGCGAGTAACATTCCGACCTCGCCGATTAACGTCGCCCTTGACCAAAAAGGATCGGTATTTACGGTAAGTCCAACTCCATCGCAGCAAGTTAAAAAATTCAACATCGCCTCCAGCGTGATTTTATCAATGAGCAGCCGGACGCAGCCCGTCAGCGTTCACATTAATGACTTTGACAATATCTATACAATCTCAAGCGCGGGGATTATCGGCGAATATGATAGTTACGGCAACCTCATCTTCGAATTTGGCGGACTTGATAGCGGCAACCGCATTGCCGGTTTATACGTCAATCCGGTCGATATCGTTACCGACGCTAAAAACGACTTGCTTGTGCTCGATAAAGGCACGGGCAAGATTCAAATTCTGCAACGTTCGGAATTCGCCCAACTCGTCCACGAAGGCTTAATCAATTTTAAAGATGGCGTTTATTCGCTTGAACAGTGGGAAACGATTATCCGCATGAATAGCATGTTTGCGCTCGCCAACGCCTCATTAGCGCGCGGTTATTACCGACTTGAATCATACCAGGAAGCACTTAATTACTATGCCATCGCCTTTGACCGAGGCGGCTTTTCGGAAGCGTTTTGGCAGTTGCGCTACGCCTGGCTCGAGGCCAATCTCGGGATTGTTTTCATCTTTTTGATTGTCGGTCTGATTTTGTATCAAGTTTGGCGACGCGCCCAAAAACGTATCTTGGCGACCGCGTTTGTGTCCCGAATCGTGCAAACGAGCCATTACCAGCGGGCGGAAAGCGACTTGCAGCTGATGAAGCATATTCTTGTTCATCCGCTTGATACGTATCAGGACATCAAGCACCTGAAGAAAAGTTCGGTGACGATAGCAACTATTATTTACCTACTCGTGCTCATCGTCAGCGTTTTTGAAGTATACGCCACCGGTTTTATCTTTAGCACTGTCGATTTGAACAATTTTCATCTCGGTGTCTTTAGCGTCACTTTGCTTGGTGGCATTGGTCTATTCATCTTGGCAAATTACCTCGTTGCGACGATTACTAACGGCGAAGGTTGGCTCAAAGACATTTATATCGCGACCGCCCACGCGCTGGTGCCTTATCTTATTTTGACACCGATTCTTACAATAGTATCAAACGCCCTGACCTATAATGAGATCGTAGTGTATCAAATCATCGACATTGTTCGTTACGCTTGGAGTGCAATCTTGATTGTGCTCATGATTAAGGAAATCCATAACTATACGATTGGACAGCTAATCAAAAACATTTTCTTAACAATCTTTACGTTGCTGATGATCGTCTTGGTGGGATTTCTCCTATACGTACTGACCGCCCAGGTCTTTAACTTTATCGAAGGCATTATCAGGGAGGTGATCCTCCGTGGTTAAATCACTATTCAAATTGCTAATTCCAATCTCGCTGACGGGACTGATGCTATTTTCATCATTAGCGTTACAGCGGATTGAATCTGATCCGGTCTCCTTACAATCAGACCCGCCATCGCGTAGCGCCTTATTATCCAATCGCTATACACAAATGGAAACCGATGCTCGCGTCGTCAATGAAAACCTGTTCGCGGATTTAGATGGTTACACCTTTAGAAAAACATTCGGTTATTTATCATTTTACGACAAAATCTCCGACGCTAGTTTCCGTATCGTCGATGAACGAAGCGGCTATGTGTGGGCCTCGTCGGTCAATTATGATTATTTTATTGATGAAGATTCACCGCTAGCTGATCCTGATGACATCGGTTTGAACCTATATTGGCAAAGCAAACTGCGTTCGCCGTTTTTCCTTACCTATTACAGCGGTCTTAACCTTCGCGAAGAGCATGCGTTTGAAAACTTCCGGTCAGAACTCGAGGTAACGCGTTTCGATGATGGCGATGCGGTTGGAATGAATGTGGCCGTCTCGCTCTTCCTCTCGAAAATCACATTTAACTTTACGGTTGTTTTTAACGAGGCGGGACTTACGGTCACACTGCCATTTGAATCGATCGTCGAATCCGAAGAATTTAAAATCTCGTCGGTTAGTTTTTATCCAATGTTTGGGGCGACCAAGCGTTTACGCACCCCAGGATATGTCGTAATCCCCGATGGGGTTGGGGCACTGATTCGCTATAACGACGACCCAACCATCGGCGTCTTCAGCAAACGGTTTTTTGGATCCGATGTTGGATTGAACCAGACTAGTAGCGAACAACCATTATTTGCAAATATGTACGGAATCACCCACGGACATCGGCAGCATGCGCTGCTCGCCATTGTCGAAGATGGCGCCGGTCATGCGATATTGACCCACTATGGGTCGCAAGTTTATTTGGACTTCAACTTCACGTATGTAACGTTTAACTATCGTAGCACATATGTTCAATACCTTAACCAAGCCAAGACAAGCAGCGTCAATTTATTGCAAGCTGATGCCAATGAGATTAACGCCACAATGCATTACCGCTTCCTAAACGGCGCTGATGCCGATTATGTCGGCATTGGAAAAGCCTTTGGGGCATGGTTATTCGAAGATGATCGTCTAACGCCTACTTCATCAAAGATTCCGCTTCATCTCGATGTATTGGCACTTGAATCAAAACCCGGTTTATTCGCCCGCGAAAAAGTCGTCATGACCGATTTATCATCGCTTGACGATATCATCTATGAAACAAAAGAAACAATCACCGAACACCTGGTTGTTTCGTATTTAGGTTGGCAGCGAGGTGGCTATTCATACACCGCGCCAAACTATACGTCTTTCGATGATAAACTTGGTTCTATCAAACAATTGAAGAGAGTACTCGAAAATAATGCATCGAACGAGGATTTGACGCTGATGTTCGCCGCTGATCCCTACCGAGCTTATCGAAACGGAACCGGCTATCGGCAAAATGAAATCATGCAAACAATTGGTCAGGAGTTTATCAACCAAGGCGATTATTACTATCTAACAGCCGCAGCGGGAGCTAATCGTCTTGAGAAAGCCTTGAATACGATTGAATCGTGGGATATTCCCGCCCTTGCGCTAGAAACGGTTGGAAGCTTCGCATCGTCGAGTTTTGGCACTACCCCATTAAGCAAAAACGGCATGATTAAAGCGATGCAAGCAATCATTAAAGATAATCCTCGTTTATCGGTTTATCAGCCTTACAGTTACTTATGGACGGCTGAAAATCTCCTCGATATGCCGATGTATTCAAGTCAACAAGCCCGATTTACCGATACCGTACCCCTACTTCCGATTATCGTATCGGGGCGACGTCATGCTTTTGGACGGGCGGGCAACTTTTTCTCGAACACGACAAACGAGTTACTTCGGATGGTCGATTATGGTCTTTACCCCGCTTTCTTTGTGACTGAAAAAAGCGCCTATGAACTAATCGATACTCCATCTGAGCATATATTTACGTCGTGTTATGTTGACTGGAAGCCGGAAATTAAGCGTCAATACGACTTTATCGCGGGGGCGCTTGATGCCGTTTATGGTAAAGAATTGCTAGTGCGCGAAGTACTCGCTTTAGGCGTCATCAAAATCACGTATGAAGATGAAATCAGCCTTATCGTCAATTATGGTGGAACATCTTATGTTCATGGAACGATTGATGTCGATCCAATGAGTTACGAGGTTTATTATGGCGCCTAAATTTAAAGTTCTGCTCATCCGCATCCGTGATTTCTCCGTGAAAACATGGCATATTATCACGCGGCCAATCGCGAAAATGTATGGCCAACTGTCGAACAAGCAACGCGAAGCTTTTGTGGGATATATGTTCATCAGCATTTGGTTAGTCGGTTTCATTGCCCTGACAGCGATTCCGTTGATTGAATCGCTCGTCTATTCGTTTAACACGATAACGATCGCTGGTGGCGAAGGCATTCGCCTAACTTTCGTTGGACTAGCTAATTATTATAGGATTTTCGGAAGCGATTTAACCTTCTTAACATTGATACAGGAATTCCTTTTTGAGATGATTCTATTTGTTCCAGTCATCAATATTCTCGCAATGTTAATCGCCATCCTGCTTAACCGTAAATTCAAATTCCGCGGCTTCTTCCGCGCGGTGTTTTTTCTACCGGTTATTATCACATCCGGACCGGTTATCTCCGAGTTGCTCCGGCAAGGTGCCGGCACGCTTCCTGTACTGACTGAATCGGGCATTTTAGATATTATTGAGCAAACACTGCCACCATTTTTAAGCGGCCCATTAACATCGCTATTCTCACAGATAATATTCATGCTTTGGTTCTCCGGCGTACAAGTCGTACTATATCTTGCCGGATTACAAAAACTTGACAAAAGCATGTATGAAGCGGCCCAAATCGATGGAGCGAACGCTTGGGAATCATTCTGGAAGATTACGCTTCCATCCATGCGTCCAATGATTTTAGTTTCTTCGATTTTCACCATTGTTACGCAGGCGACATTTGCCAATAACCCCATCATTCAGCTCATTTCAAAGGTCATGTTCGATCCAATCAAAGGCTATGGATATGCGTCGGGCTTAGCCTGGATTTACTTTTTACTAATCGCGGTATTATTACTGGTCACGACGCGACTAATCAATCCGAAAGAGAAACGCGTTCGCGAAACGAAACGCTATGATCCGGCAAAGCCATGAATAACAAAATAAAGGCCATGCCGTGGAAAAAGTGGCGCCGCAAATGGTTAGGCATGAATCTGACCGATGGTTTGCTTTTCAAAATAATTTTGTATGCTTTGTTGATAATCATCGGCTTCGTTTATATATATCCACTACTTCATATGCTGTCTTACAGTTTGAAGAGCCTCGCCGATCTCCTTGATCCTACGATTAATCTGTTGCCTTCAAGCTTATATTTTGACAATTTCAGCAACGCCTTAATTGTGTTGGATTATGGTCCGTTATTGCTTGAAACATTGACGGTGACGCTTATTCCGGCGGTGCTACAGACAATTGTTGCTTCGCTAATTGGCTATGGTTTCGCCCGTTTTAATTTCCCATTAAAACGGCTATGGTTCATGCTACTAATAGCGACATATATCATCCCGCCGCAAGTGACGATGATACCGCGATATGTGCTATTCTTTGACCTTGGTATTCTAGAAACGATTTACGCCATTATTTTACCCGCAACGTTTGGACAAGGCGTGTCCTCGGCCATCTTCGTGCTCATCTTCTATCAATTTTATTCAATGGTGCCAAAAGCACTTGATGAGGCGGCACAACTCGATGGCGCTAATCGTTGGATGATTTATACGCGCATTGCGATTCCGCTGTCGTTACCATCGTTCTTAACGTCGTTTCTATTCAGTTTCGTCTGGTATTGGAATGAAACCTATTTGACGCGGCTGTTCCTTGGTAATGGTGGGGAAACACTATTGCTCCGATTGCTTAATTTCGTCAGCGCTTATAACGCGACGATTGGCGGTGGTCAAGACGTCGCTAATGAAGCGATTAGAATGGCGGCGACATTGCTTATCATCGCTCCGTTATTACTGGCATATTTTTTGTTGCAGCGCCTGTTCATCGAAGGGGTCGACCGCAGCGGAATTACGGGAGAATAACATGAAGCGCATCATGATTGGTCTATTTGTCATGGCGATGGTCGCCGGATGTTCATCGTCAAACGAGGTTTCAAGCGCCACATCTTCATCAAGTAGTCAATCGCTCTCAAGTGAATTAACGAGTAGCGAACAAGAAATCCTTGAAGCGCAAGAAGCGCTTTACCTAGAACAGGAAAAATCGTTCGCTTTCTTTTGGGAAACAACAACAAATAATCCTGAAAGCGCGGGTTTTGGGTTAAGCCGCGACCGGTGGCCGGGCAATTCTTCGATTGCTTCCATCGCCTCAGTTGGATTTGCGCTGGCCGCCATTCCTAGCGGAGTCGAGCGGGGCTATATCACGTTTAACGAAGGATATAGTCGGGCCCTGGATACGCTTGTCTCATTGTCGCAGATGACGCGAGTCGAAGGTTTTTATTACCATTTTGTCAATATGGTGACTGGGGCGCGCGAATGGAATAGCGAAGTATCGATAATTGATACCGGGCTGATGCTCGCCGGAGCGATTGTCGCGGCGCAGTATTTTGGCGATGAAGTCGCCACCTTAGTCGATGAAATTTACCTTGGCGTCAATTGGGATTGGTACGTTAATCCAGATACGCTCATGTTTTACATGGGCTATAAACCGGAAACTGGCCATGGCGGCGCTTGGGACCATTTTGCCGAGCAAATCATTTTATATGTGCTGGCCGCAGGACATCCGACTTATACATATGGCGACCGCCTCTATAAACGGCTCAAATTCTTATCAAGCAATTTCACGCGCGGCTATACTTCCACGAGCACATCCGAAGTCGTGGAACCCTTTATTTATACATATGATGGATCGTTATTTCAACACCAATTTTCGCATGCATTCATCGATTTTCGCGACGTGCTCGATTATCAAAACACCGATTGGTTTATAAATGCCAAACGCGCGACACGCGCCAATTATTTGTTCACGCTTGATAACGCTAATCGCTATAAGACTTATAGCGACGTTTCCTGGGGCATCTCCGCTGGCGATGGACCGAATGAGTACCGAGCATATGGCGCTCAGCCAGCCAAAAACAATTCTCATAATGGGACGATTGTCCCCTATGCGGCGGTCGCCTCAATTAATTACTGGGAATACGAAAGCCTGATGGCGACGAGGCATTATTCAACAATTGAAGAACTGCAAACGACGTATGGTTTCGCTGATGCGTATAACCTGGGACCACTCGATCCATCGTATAATCCGACGATTGATGCCCTAACGCCATGGTTTGACTCCGATGTGATTGGAATCGATAAAGGAATTACGCTGTTGATGATTGAAAATTACCGCTCAAATCTCATTTGGGATATGTTTATGTCAAACAGCCGCGTCATTGAAGGATTGACGAATCTCGGCTTCAGTTTTAGGTGAATATCTATTGATTTTGTAACCGCTTTCACTTATAATTCAGTTATCGAAACGTTTCGATTGTCTGAAAATGGCCTTTTTAATGCGATATAAACGGACATTTCTCGAAGACAACCGGAGCGTTAAACTCACGAATCATGAGGAGGGTTCGTGATATAGCCTCTATCTTTATTAACAATAAATTATTCAAGAAAGGAAAACACAATGAATAAGAAAAACCTAATTCTCTTCTCAACCATCGTTGCCTTATTCCTTGCTGCTTGTGGCTCTTCGTCAGTCGAAGAATCTTCCTCAACGCCATCATCGTCAGCAACGACTTCGGAAACATCATCAATCACTACTTCCGTTTCTAGCAGTTCTTCATCTGAATCATCAGTTTCCTCAGAATCCAGCAGTTCGGAAGAACCGGTGGAAACATGGGGTCTCGTTAATGGTGATTTCGAGGATGAAACCGACGACTTCACGTTCCAATCGACTGGATGGAACGCCTTCATCGGCACACTTGACCCCGATCAAATCGAAGCGACCGCTTCCTACAAGACCGAAGGCGACAATCAATATGGCGCCTTAACGACCACTGCCATTGGCGATGCAACCCAATGGTGGCACGCGCAATTACGGCAAAATGGCATCTTTCTTTATCAAAATGGCGCCTATATCCTCAGCTTTAAAGTACGCGCCGCGACCGCTCGCACGATCCGCGTCACACTAAAAGATGGCGGTCTTAGCTCACGCCCAATCAACGAAGTACCGGTCGAAGTATCGACCGCGTGGGAAACTAAGACTATCAACTTCATCGCTCCATCCGATGGTGTCAACTCCGAATTACAATTCGGTATCGGACCGGATTCCTTCCTTCCCAATGATCTTAAAGACATTCCGGGTTATGCCCGCAGTTATGCTGAAGTCCATCTTGACGATGTCATGATTGAACTTGGCGAACCACTTCCAAACCAAGCCCCGACCATCAGTGGCGGCGACTTATTAGGAAAAGCTGGCGAAGCCGTCTTGATTAAAGGCGGATTAACCGTACGCGATGACTATGACAAGAACATCGCACTTGCCGACGTCACCGCCCTTGATTTGACAAATGGCGCGAAACTTGATGCCACCTCCCCTTCCGCCGGTATCTATTCATTCTTATACACCGTGACGGATTCCGAAGGTCTCCTTGGAACGCATCTCCGTCAAATCATTATCACTGACGAAAATCAACTTTTGATTAACGCTAACCTGACGCAATTTGGTCCCAATGGCATGCCCCTAGGCTGGGCCAAATGGTACGAGGATAATAACGGCGGTTTAGGCGTCAGCACTGGCGTTAGACCGCACTTACTTCCAGAAGCTTTACTAGGTAATATCCAAAACGGCGATTTCGCTAAATCAGAATCATTTGAATCGGGTCGTGGTTGGAGTACGTTTATCTCTACCGGCGATGGCATGAACGCCACCGTCGCCCGCACTGATGAAGCAGCCGTGTTCACCACGACCTCAATCGCAGCCGGAACCGAATTCTGGCACGGCCAATTGATTCATGGTGGCAACATCCGCTTACCAAAGGGCAATTTCAAACTAGAATTTAAAGCCAAAGCCGCTGAAGCCCGCACGATTCGGGTAGCGCTTGAAGGCGATGGCATCGCCGGGGATGTCCGGGCGATTAATGAACTCCCAGTCCTCCTTTCCACCAATTGGGAGACGTATACGATTGATTTTTCAACCGTTAAACACGTCAATGCCTCAACATTACGGTTCTTCTTCGGTCCCGATTCATTCCTACCGACCGAACCGGTTGATCTAACGGCATACGCTAGAAATACCGCGACCGTCTATCTTGACGATGTCACATTCCGTTATGAAGACGCGGAGTCCCCAGTAGCGACGCTGGTTCCAACCATGGCCGTCGATCTCTGGCGCATCGTTGATGAAGGCATGCCTTGGGAAAATCAAGTCAAATATGAACGATTCCCATTCTATGCTGGTACCTATCGGTTGCAGTTTAGCGCTTACTCCGAAATCGCTCGTCCGTTATTAATGGCGATGGAGGGCAATGGTGGCGTGGCCGATCCTAACGTCTACAAAGCATTCGAGTTAGACACCACTGCTCAAAGATTCTCGCACGATGTCACATTCTTAGCAGCCAGTTCCGGCACAAATACTAAGAATCTCCAGTTCTTCATGGGTTCTTATCGGACGTTTGGCACTGGTCTTGATGGTCTCGGCTGGGGCATCCCCGAAGACAGCATCAACGCTTCCGACAATATTGAAACGACGATTTATTTGTTCGACTTCAGTTTTGTCAAAGTTGCTTAATTCCTAGAAAATAGGATAAATGGGGATATGGCAGCCGTTGCCATGTCCCCTTTTTTCAAGAAAGCGAAGGACTAATTGCCGATGATAGATAACAAAAATATAATCCCTGACATCGAACGCACCGGCGTGAATTTCTTTCAAACTTTCACTAACTTCAAAGCCGAGCCAGGTTATGGTTTGACCATCGATCATACAGGAAACCTCGATTTAAGTTCGATTGCCGCGACTGGTTTCTTCTTGTCGAGTCTAGTCATTGGGGTTGCTCAAGGTTATTTAGATTCAAAAGTAGCGCTCCAACAAGCAAAAGGCACACTTCTTACGCTTCGAGATAATATCCCCCATTTTCATGGTTTCTTTGCGCACTTTCTCGACATTCATACCGGACAGCGCCATAAAAAATGCGAATATTCGACGATAGACACGGCACTAGCGCTTAATGGGATTATCACCGTCGACCAATACTTCAAAGATCCGGACATCAGCGCGCTGGCGAAGGCAATTCTCAATCGCGTTAATTGGTCGCTATTAATTCATCAAAGGGCCGGGAAAACGCACTTTTACATGGCCTACAATCCCGATGCTGATGGCGATTATGTCAATGGACGTCCTGGTTTTATCCATCACTGGAGCATGCTCGCTGAACAATTAATGATGTATGTAATGTTTGCCGGAGCCAACGATGATGTGGCAATGTCAAAGCGCCTCTACGATGATTTTGACCGTAAACTCGGCACCTATAAAGACGTGAACTATTATTATTCGCCAGGCAACTCATTATTCGTTTATCAATATCCGCAATGCTGGTTTGATTTAAAAGACTATGTTGACGCCGACGGGTTCAGTTGGTATCAAAACTCGCGGAAAGCGACGTATGGCCATTATTATTTGAGTCGCGATTTAAAAGACCGCTTTCCAACATTTGGGGAAAAGTATTTTGGTTTTACCGCTTCATATGGAAGAAAAGGTTATCAGGTATCGAGCGCGATTCCTAACGTCAATAACGAAGTCCATCACGATGGTAGCGTCGCTCCTAACGCTATAATCGGCTCGCTAATTTTCGCCCCAGAGCTAGCGCTTCCCGCGCTTGAAAAAATGCGTCAAGATGCACGGTTATGGGATGAACGCTATGGCTTTATCAATGCTTTTAACGATGAAGAACCAGCCTGGGTATCTTCACGCTATTTGGCGATTGATAAGGGCTTAGAGATGTTGATGGCAAATGCCTATTTGCACAAGGATGTCATGAATGCCTATATGAACCACCCCCTGATCAAAAAAGGAATGGAAGTGCTGGGATGGAAAAAGCTGGGCTGAAATGGTGGCAACGTGCCAGCGTCTATCAAATCTATCCGCTTAGCTTCCAAGATAGCGATGGAGATGGTTTTGGTGATATCCGCGGCATCATTTCTCGACTTGACCATATCAAAGATTTGGGAATCACTGTCATTTGGCTGTCACCAGTTTTCCAATCTCCAATGAAAGATAATGGTTATGATGTCAGCGATTATCAGAAAGTTAATCCGCTGTTCGGGACGATTGATGATTTAAAAACGCTCATTTTGGAAGTTCATAAACGGGGCATGAAAATCATCTCCGATATCGTATTAAATCATACTTCGGATCAACATCCATGGTTCACTGATGCGCTTAATAATCCCAATAGTCCTTACCGCGACTATTACATTTTCCGGAAAGAGATTAATGATTTACAGTCACAATTTTCGGGTTCCGCGTGGACAAAGGTTCCTAGTCGCGATGAGTATTATTTTCATTTCTTCGCGAAAGAACAGCCTGATCTAAATTGGCAAAATCCAAAATTGAGAGCGGAATTGTATGCGATATTAAACGGATGGATTGATTTTGGTTTTGATGGTTTCCGGCTTGACGTCATCGATTTGATTGGCAAGGATATCGATAAGAAAATGATTGGCCACGGGCCCTACTACCGCGAGTATTTAAAGGAGATGTCCACTTCCGTTTTCAAAAATCCAGATCTTTTTACAGTCGGCGAACTTTCGGGATCCACGGCCGAGCAAGCTTCACAGGTCACTGGAGGACCCCCAAGTGGTGTCTTCTCAATGGCTTTCCAGTTTTCGCATTTATGGCTTGATGAAGTTCCTGGCGCAGGCAAGTGGGCACTCAAAAAACTAGCGTTGAATGATTTAGAAAAGACTTTCATGCATCTTCATGAAACATTCTGGAAGCATGGATGGAATGCCTTATTCATGGGTAACCATGACCAGCCACGCCCCGTTAGCCGTTATGGCTCTTTAAGATATCGCTATGAATCGCAGACGATGCTTTTCCTTGCGTTTTTTGGACAACGGGGCACCCCATTTGTATATCAAGGTGAAGAAATTGGTATGCTCAATTATCCATTTAAACGCATTGCGCAATTTAAAGATATCGAATCGCTTAATTACTATAAATCGGAGTTACTAAAAAAACCTGCCCACAAGATTTTAGCGTCACTTAGAGCGAAAAGCCGCGATAATGCGCGGACGCCAATGCAGTGGGACAAGAGTTTACATAGCGGTTTTACAACCGGCAGTCCTTGGCTACCTGTGCATCCTCGTTATCGGACGATCAATGTCGAAACTGACGCGATCTCGAAAAAAAGCATCCAAACATTTCTCAATCGCCTATTGACGCTTCGGCGTGAAAACGACGTCTTTATCGATGGCACATTAACCTATCGGCATTTTCACAAAGATGTCTATGCCTATGAGCGGAAAAGCGCGACTGAAACGATGTTAGTATTAACGTCTTTTTCTAAAAATAAGGTGGTTTTTTCTTTTCTTGACCACGATGCTTGGATGCCTATACTTACTAACGACAATCGGGTAAAATTAAATGAAAAAATGCGGTTACCACCATTTTTCGGTGGTTTATATCGCAAGAGGACCAATCATGCCAACGATTAAAGATGTCGCAAAAAAGGCTGGTGTGTCTGTCTCCACAGCCAGTTATGCCCTTAACAATATCCCGCTGGTGCATCCAGATACGCGCAAGCGCGTTTTAGAAGTAGCCAAAGCCATCGATTATCATCCAAACGCCAGTGCTCGTAACCTAAAGACGAAGCGCACCAATAACATCGGTGTATTCGTCTATGGTTTCAGTGGCCCCGTCTTTTCGGAAATCCTTGAAGGAATCAACCGCGTCGTCCATGAAAATGGTTTTAATATTCTAGTCAGTTCTGGCAAATCATCATCGATTATGCTCAAGGAAAAACAAGTCGACGCCGCCGTTATATTTGATAGTTCGTTTGACCGTAACGTCATCTTTCAATATGCCAAAACGGCGCCCGTCGTTCTTTTGGATACATATTTGCAGGGCGACAACATTTACCCGAGCGTCATTGATAATGATGTGCTCGTCCATCAATTGATTCGCCAAATGATTGATCAAGGCTATCGCCGTTTTGTCTATGTGGCCGGACCCGAGAATGCCTTTAATAACAAAGAACGCTACAAAGGATATCTCCAAGCCTTAAAAGAAGCAAAACTAAAAAGCATCCAGTATTTTTATGGAGATTTTACAATTCCTTCGGGCTATAAGGCCGGCAAAGAAATCGCAAAAATGGATCCTTTGCCAGATTTCGTCTACTGCGCGAATGATGAAATGGCGCTGGGTATCATTCAGGCACTTCACGATGAACAAATCGGGGTTCCCGAGCAAATCGGCGTCGCTGGTTTCGATGGTTCCTATATCGATAATCCTTATGTTCACCCTTCGCTGACAACGGTGGCGATTGACCATTACTCGTGGGGAAAATCATCGGCGCTATTTTTGATTAACGCGCTCCAAAAAGGAGAAATCATCAAAGGCGTTTCGAAGCCAATTGGTGAAATCATGATTAAAAAATCGACATGAATATCAAAGCATTACTAAAAACATTGACACTTGAGGAAAAAGCCGGCCAATTAACGCAACTTCCACCATTCTTTTTCCATCCTGACGCCTTAAAGGAAGTCGCTGGTCCCATCCAAAGGTTACAGCTGAGTGAAGACGATATTTTTGTGGCAGGCTCAGTCTTGGGCGTAGGCAGTCCTGAAGAAATGATGACTATTCAAAGTAAATACCTTGAGAAAAGCCGTCATAAAATTCCGTTAATGTTCATGGCCGATATTATTCATGGCTATAAAACGATATTTCCGATTCCGTTAGCTCTCGCTGGTTCATTTTCGCCCGATAATTTTTATCAAATGGCGCGCGCCTCCGCCATTGAAGCCACCTCAAGTGGAATTCACGTCACCTTTGCGCCGATGGCAGATTTAACGAAAGACCCACGCTGGGGCCGCGTTATGGAATCGTGCGGCGAAGACCCATATTTAGCCTATCAATATGCTTTCGCCGCAACGAAAGGCTACCAAGGGGCGAGCCTCAAAAATGTGACGAGCCTTGCGGCAACGGCAAAGCACTTTGCCGCTTATGGAGCGGCTTTGGCGGGGCGCGACTATGCCCAAGCACATGTATCTTTGCACGATTTTTATCAGCAATATGACGCCGGCTATCGTGGAGCGATTGACGCTGGAGCAAAGCTAACGATGACAGCATTTAACGTATTTGAAGGCATTCCAGCCACAATTAATAAATCCTTGATTAAGGGTGTCTTGAGAAAACGGCTTGGATTCAAAGGAGTGGTTATCTCCGATTACGATTCGATTATTGAATCGGTAGTCCACCGCGTTAGCAAAGATGACCAAGATGCGGTTAGGCAAGCGCTCTTGGCAAGTGTTGATATCGAAATGGCTTCCGGTGCTTATATCAAACACATACCTACACTCGTAAGGACTGGCCTAATTGATGAAGGGGTGCTTGATAAAGCAGTATTTCGGGTTTTAAAACTAAAACGCGATTTGGGCTTATTTAAAAATCCTTTTAAAGGGGCAAATATCAATAAAGAGAAAAGTGTCCCCCTTTCAACTCGTCAAAAAACGATTGCCAAGCGGTTAGCCGATGAGTCGATCGTCTTATTAAAAAACGACCAGAATATTCTACCATTAAGCAATCAAAAAGTTGCCTTGCTGGGCAAAATGTCACAAACTGGCGCCCTATTAGGACCTTGGTCTTGGCATGGTCGTCGTGACATTACCGCTTCGGTGCGATCGCGCTTCCCGAGGTCAAAATTAATCGCATCTTCTTCCATTGAAGATGTCGATAAATGGGATAAAGCAACCTTAAACGAAGTAAAAAGTAGCGAAGTTATCGTCGTGGTCAGCGGTGAGGATGAACACGAAAGCGGCGAAGCCCGTTCCAAAGCCCATCCAATACTCGATGGTCAAACCGTGGCTTTCATTCGCCAATTGCAACTATTCAACATACCCATCGTCCTCGTGCTAACGGCTGGGCGCCCACTTGTTCTGACCTCAATCATCAATCAAGTCAACAGCATTGTTTATGCTTACTTCCTTGGCACAGAAACCGCAGCATCGATTGTCGACACACTATTTGGAATCAACAATCCTTCGGCTAAACTGACCATGAGTTTCCCGCGGCATGTAGGACAGATTCCATTAAGTTATAATTATTTGAACACGGGGCGTCCCTTCGCCAATCAAAAACCCTCATATACGTCCCATTATATTGACGAGAGTAATAAACCGCTATTTCCATTTGGACATGGGCTTAGCTATAGCCATTTTTCATATACCGATATGCAGGATGTTTCGACAAGCGAGCAACTGGCTGTGCAAGTGACTGTGACAAACGATAGCGACCGAGCTGGTTTTGCTATCACGCCTTTGTATATGCAGGCGTTACTTGCTCCGGTAGCACTACCTAACCGTCAGTTAGTCGCCATTAATAAAACTTGGTTGGTGGCTCAAGAAAAACGGATTGTAACAATCAAGCTTGATTGGCAGTGGCTCTCATATATCGATGAAAATTATCGCCGCACCCGTTTAAAAGGCAAAATCGCGTTGACACTAAGTCTTGATGATGAAGGGCCCACACTCACAAAGGAGCTTTCATAAAATGGGAACATTGACTAACAACCCAATTACGAAAAAAATCGATGGCGGAGGCATTCAACTATACTTGCTTGAATCGGGCGACGTTTTCAAATGGATGCATGGCGACCATCAAATTAATTTACTCCAAGGAAACCTAATTGATGGCATGATTGCCAATATTTACTTAAGAGAAACGCTACCCCATGGTTACCGAACCACACGATTGATGGGTATTCATAGTCCCAGCTATTTTCAGATAACTGCTGATGGAGCGATATATGAAGGAAAAATTTGGGATGTCTTTTACCAGATTCATCTAATTATCGATCATAATACTTGGTTCTATCAAATTCATTTATCTGGAACGAATATAACCGCATCTTACGAACTATTTTATGGTCAAGACGTTGGCATCGCCCATCCGTTTGGAATTCTTTCAAACGAGGCTTATACCTCACAATACATCGATCATCAAGTGTTTGAGACCAGTCAAGGGTTTACATTATTGAGCCGACAAAACCAAGGACTCACTCACTACTTACAGCTCGGTTGCGACTTTCCAACGGTTGGTTATGCCACCGATGCGATGCAGTTTTTTGGACTTTCTTATAAGCTAACGCACGAACCAGAGATTTATACTAAGAAACATCTTCCCAACCAAAACTATCAGTATGAGTTTGCGTATCTAGCGCTGCAAACGGAAACATTCCACCTAAACGAATCCACGATGACCGTGACGTTTTACGGCCACTCGCACCAAGAAGCCGATTTATTTTTAACAAAACTTTTAACGCTACCTAATGGTTTTCCGGCGCGGCGACGCAATAAAGTAACTCTTGGTGTCGCGATAAAATCGACCTTATCGCCCCTACACCCAATCGCCGGATTGCCGTTAACTAAAGAGCAGTTTCAAACGAAATATCCCACGGCCACTTTAATTGAACGTGAAGGAGATGAGATTTTATCAGGGTTTTTACAAGATCATACCCATATTGTAACACGAGCGAAAGAACTTCTCGTCGAACGGCCACATGGTCATATTCTACTAAGCGGGGACATCTTGCATGCCAGCGAAGACGTATTCGCATCGACGGCTTACATGATGGGTATCTTTGGCTCGCATACAGTTTATGGGAATACTAATTTTCATAAATTAACGGGGGATTTACGAAATCCGCTTAATTTACACACGATTTCCGGCACGCGCATTTACGTCAAAATGGATGGCGAATTCCGGTTACTTGGCCTTCCTTCAATCATGGAAATCGGACTGGAAATGGTTCGCTGGATTTATCGCCTCGCCCAGGATACATTCACCATAACTTTAGCGGTCGATGGAAACGAGCCCGGTTCTGCACTTGTTTTTAAATCGGAACGCAAAATTAAATACGATATCTTATTAAGCCAACAGTTTTTACTGGATACGAACGAATATCAGCACCCAATCAATTTCACTTACGCGAATCGCGAATTGATTATTGCTGGTTCTAGCTCTTCATTGATTGCCCAGCGCTATCCCAATTTGCGGTATCGGTTGACAAGCAATCATTCGTTTGACCTGCTCTATTTGAATGATTTTATCCCATTGGCTAAATCCGATGCAGGCATGGTTTTCTTATCATTCACGCAAATTGATAGTCTTCGTTTCACGACTGAAGCCACCAACACGGGTACCTTCAAAACGACGTCAGCCACAATCGCCACTACCAATGAGTACGCTACCCTCATTAATAACTTAGTACCACTTAAATTTGAAAATACTGATAAAATGCCGGCTTGGGAAAGTTATTGCCATTTGGTCCCTTGGTATGTCCATGACGCGCTTGTCCACTTTGCTTCGCCACATGGCTTAGAGCAATACAATGGTGCCGCTTGGGGAACACGCGATGTCCTGCAAGGACCATTTGAACTATTTCTAGCCGCCCAACGTTTCGATCTCAACCGCGAGATTTTGTTAAAAGTCTATGCCCGCCAGTTCATTGATTCCAAAGAATTCCCGCAGTGGTTCATGTTTGACAATTACCGCTACATCCAAGCTCACGAATCGCATGGCGACGTGCTAGTGTGGCCCCTTAAAGCTCTAGCTGATTATTTAGAAGCCACAAATGATGTTGCGATTCTTGAGGTCGCCATACCATATATGGATAAGCGCACTGGCACGTTCACTGAAGTAACGGCATCGCTAAAAGATCATGTCTGGGATATTTTGACGACGCTACTCGCTAGCGTGATTCCTGGCACGCACTTACCATCATATGGCGGTGGTGATTGGGATGATACGTTACAGCCCGCCAATGCCGCATTGACGAAAAAAATGGTGTCCGGCTGGACCGTCGCGCTATTATATGAAGCATTAAAAGGCTTAGAATCATATCCTCTTTTTGAGGAAAAACGTCAAACGGTTTTAACAGACTTTATCGTAGCATTAAAACGAGATTATCATAATTACCTAATCGTCGATGGTATCCCCGCTGGTTTCGTCATCTTCCACGATGATCACCGCGAGGTGCTGCTTCATCCCCAAGATAAGACAACGGGGTTACAATACCGGTTACTCCCTTTTAACCGCGGTATTATCAGCAATATGTTTGAACCAAATCAAATACCGGGCTACCAAGCGATTATAAAGCAGTATCTACGCCATCCCGATGGTGTGCGGTTGATGAACACGGCCGTTACCTACCAAGGTGGCAAGAAAACGTATTTCCAACGCGCCGAAACAGCCGCCAATTTCGGACGTGAAATCAGCATCCAGTACGTGCATGCCCATATTCGCTATATCGAGGCGATGTGTCGCATCCACGATGGCGAAGAAGCGTGGTGGGGTCTTAACGTCGTCAATCCAATCGCCATGAAAGAATACGTGTCTAATGCCATGCTACGGCAAAGAAACGTGTATTTTTCAAGTTCCGACGCGGCTTTCCTTGATCGTTACAAGGCCAACCGCGAATTTGAAAAAATCCGCCAAGGAACGATTCCCGTCAAAGCGGGATGGCGTTTATATTCATCAGGACCCGGCATTTATCTTAGTACCTTGATTCGTCGCTTTTTAGGCATTCATGTCTATCACGGCAAACTTTTGATTGACCCACAACAAGCCCAAGCGCTTGATGGGTTAATCGTTCAATATCACGATCAAGGAACGCCAATAACGATTACTTATCAAACCCAAAAAACATCAACATCAGCGCTGGGCGTCAATAATATTCGGGCTATATTGAATAAGTGAGCAGTTCTTATAAACATATTTTTACCGGTTTATTAATCCTTGCCACGATATTGACGGGATGCGATTTTCCAATATCTTCGGGTTCGTCAATGTCTTCATCTTCAAGTTTTTTTAATGAAGCCCGAATTGATGAATACCAAGAAACATTAACGCCGTCAATTCCTTATTTGACCGCGGATTACGCTTTGCCAACGTTAGACAATCATCATGATGGGGTCAATCTATCGTGGGAATCCGCTGATTTAAGCATCATCGATAACGTTATCGTATATCCGCATCCTGGGCAAGATATGGAAATAACAATAACCGCGGTAATCGCCAAAGACGCGGAGCTGGTTTCTCTCTCTTTCCCGTTACTTGTTAAAAGCCAGCTCGACGTTCCCGAATATGAGTTCCGTCCCGTTTTGTCGCTTAATCTCGATGATGGTAGGCGCGAAAACGAAATCTATTATGAGGGTTACCTGCGCGCATCAGCTTCAGTAAATGCCGATGTGAATGGAAATTATATCAACCAAATAATCGAGAGTCCCATGGGCATAAGAACACGAGGCCATACAACGAGATTCATGCCAAAAAGATCGTATCGAGTTCGCTTCGATGAAAACACGAGCTTATACGGCATGAAGCCGGCAAAAAATTATATATTGCTGGCCAATTACCTTGATCGTTCGCTTGTCCGCAATAGCCTCGTAATTTGGATGAGCAAGTTTTATCAAAAGACGATGTACACACTCGATTATCGATTTGTCGATTTAAACATCAACGGTACCTATTATGGCCAATATCTGCTGACCGAACGTGTTGAATTTCAAAAAAACCGCTTGAATATCACTCCTAACCTGGAATTCGACGATGCGGGATTTTTAGTGGAACTTGACTATCAAGTATACGTTCAAAATCTTGGAAACGAGAACCTTGAATGGTTCCGTATGAACGACACACCATACGTCATTAAAGAGCCAAATCCGTTGGATATGGACATTGGTTATAAATTTAAGCATACCCGTTATATAAATAACTATTTCCATGCGACGCGCGATGCCTTAATAGCGAAAACCGATTATGAAAGCTATCTCGACGCTGAAAACTGGCTCGATTACTTCTTGATTCAAGAAATAACCAAAAACGTTGATGTCGGCTGGGGTTCGGTATTTATGGTTAAAGAAACAGGCGGCAAACTAAAACATATGCCTTTGTGGGATTTTGACTTAGCGATTGGCAATGCTGACTATGTCGATGCGGGACCCGAAGGACACTGGGGTTGGAAAACATATAACAAAAATTATTTTTTTACACTTTTGATGGAGATACCGGAGCTGCAAGCCCGATTTAAGGAAAAATTGTTGGATTTCCAAACCAACATTTTGCCACGAGTATTAGCGTGGCTCACGGATAATGAAGCGCGTCTTGTAATGTTGAGCGCTGCTAACTTTACGAAGTGGCCCATGAATTCTTGCAATGGCTGGTGTCCAATTCCAACCGATATCAAGAATCTAACTTCAATCGGGCAACAATTCGATTATATAAGCAATTACTTAACAGTTCGTGTTAATTGGATGATTAATAATATCTAGCAAGCGATATCGTGGTTACAACACCATCTCGATACTTCGGCTGAAAAATTCCATATATATCCATAAATAACCAAGTATTGTTGCCTCTTATCTATGTTAATATGTATTCACCAATATGAAAAATATACAAGGAGCAATGTTTGTCATGAAACCCAAAATCGTTCATTTACCCCTGTTATTGCTTGTCTTCTTAGCGAGCTGTGCTTCAAGCAGTCTTCCTTCTTCCTCGGAACCAGCGTCTTCCAACCCAATAACATCAAGCGCAGTTTCAACATCAAGCGAGCTTTCCTCCACCATTCCTGACAATTATCCATTCGTTCCGGGTCATTTAGGCGCACTTCCCACCGTGCTAGGACTAGAATCCATACCAAACCAATTTCCCGGTTTATACATTGAGCAATCGGACCGTCAATCCAACTATTTCGGTGGCGGAAATAGTGCCGAAACGCTGTTGAAGTTTCCAATTCCAAGCACACTTGAAGCCAACACTTTCCAACTCCAGTATTTCGATACAGATTCCTCGTCGTGGCAAAATTATGGTACTGGCGATGAATATGTGACCGACTATAATAATTTTGTTATCGCTACAATTGATGGCCAACGGCTGCGGCTCATCGCTCATGGCGGACCGATTGACGGGTATTATTCGAACGAGGTAACGATGGCCTATAGCTCAATTGAAACTTCATTCACCGGTTATATGCTCGATGAAAGCATGTCTTTGACTGGCGTTATCGCACCTTATGTCGGACGCGGTCTTGAGGCGAGTTTTACCGTGTCTTCGCTTGTTACAAGCGAGGAAGTCATCGCCGCTTTAACTTATCAATGGTACCGGGTCAACCCATATACGTTCGAACATATCGCAATTAGCGGAGCCACCTCATTAAGTTATACGACGGTCATGGCCGATCTTGGTCATTATATCGCGATCATCGCATCCGGTGACGGAGTTAACGCCGGTGGCTTTTATGAAGTCATATCCGACGGGCAGGTGATTGCGCTTCCTGTCAAAACATTCGCCAGTGAAATTAACGCGTCGAGTTTTAACATTCACTTTGAGTATGCATTACCATCATTTGACATGACTAAATTGCATCTTATGGATGCTGCTTATCGAAGCGTACCTATCGATTCAGCGCTCTTAAGTGAAAATGGCACCCATGTAACAATCACACTTGAGGAAGCGACGACCTCCGATGAATTGTATCTGGATTACTTCGATCAGTATTGGCTGCTGATTGACCATCAGATTCAAATGAGCACGATTACGATTGCAATCCTTTAGACATTATTAATGACGTCTATTCATCGGTAAAATAAAAGAGCGTATCACGAAGTGCTAGCCTAAAAGTGGATTAGTTTCCCTCAATCCACTTTTTTAATACCAACGGGGCAAGCTAGATTATGAAGAACAACACCATACACCGGCAAATAGGCCGGCTATCAAGGTGTAAAATGTGATGCGAAGTGCCAACTAGAAAGACGCCTTCTTACTTAAATGGCGAGTTTCGAATCAGACGATAGAAAGAGTCATTCGACAAACCTTAATCTCCTTGCTCTTTGGCAAAAGGCGCCACAAACATTTGGTAATGGTTTACCTTCTTCATAAGTCTTGATACCCGATTTTTGAATTCAACGTCATATTTTGGCATAAGAAAACCCCTTTCATAAGACAATTAGTCCAAAGAAAGGGGTACATTTCTATTTGGGGGCGATGCTATTCCCTTAACTTTATTTTATTCCATAATAGAAAAAGAATGATTTGTTATATCATACGTGTCTAGAATCGTTTCATCTACAAAAATAAATGGTGCTTGGTCCATTACCACTTTTTTTAATGATGCCAAGTTTTTCAAGTTCATTAAGTCTTCTTATCACCGAACTTTTCTCAATTCGAACTGCATTTTCAATACTTTGTCTTGATGATTTTGGAAAAGCCTGTAAATATGCAATAATCGCTTCTTTTTTATCTAGCATTTTATAATCGAAGTTTGTCACTGGTAAAACAACTCTTATTTGCGATTGTTTGATCTCAAACGATGGCTTTATTTTATAGTGGTTGTAGCTATCAATAATTCTTTTAATTCCCGTTCCAAATCGTTCAATTAATTTAAGTCTAAAAAAAACATTGGCAATATTTGGATTTTTTGATATCGAAGTTAATCCTTTAAAATATTGTTCTTCATCCATCCCTGAAGGGAGCCCCCCTGGCGAAACAATCTCAATTCTGTTATCAAACATAGCTATTTGCACACCAGCATTCAATAAATAGTCTCGATGAACAATAGCGTTTGTAACAGCCTCTCGAAAGGCTATTAATGGGATTTGTTCTTTCGTCGTTCTACGCACACCATCAATGATTTGATATGATGGATATTGTATTTCAAAATAACTAATTACATTGTCAAAGTATTGTAATATTGATTGATTTTCAAAGCGTTTTCTATCCAAAAAAGTATCGGAATCCAATTTAAACCTTGCGATATCAACAAAGGATTGATTGAGTCCTCCATTATCTGCAAGCAACAAAGCACCATTATTATAAGCGTTGTCACTATATAAACCCAGCGTAGTTAAGATTGCCCGATTAACTTCTTTGACATTAAGAATAGCGTATAGTTTATTTTCTAAATACTTAAAACTTAAATCTGTCTTCTCAACTTTTAATTGATCATAGGTTAAATTTTTACTATTTAAAAGAAGCCTAGTCAAATTCACTCCATCTACAGAAATTGTTGATGTATCGTTCCTCATATAGGCTACGTTTTGATAATAATAAGGCCCATTATCTCCTTTATAAACGATGATTTCTAAAATTCTCTTATTTTCTATCTCCAGAATATTCATATCAAAGAAGGGTTTAGGAGTTATTGTAGTATTAATCGTATTTTCAATAACAATTTTCTCTTCGTTGATCTTAGGAATTCCGACGACATCACCTTTATCATTAATTCCAATATATATGATTCCATCATGGTAATTACTAAATGCCGAAACGGTCTTGAGCATAGATTTTGTATACTTCTCTTTTAATTCTATTGTTTTTGATTCACTAAACTTCACGTTGCTCACCTCCAATTTTATAATAGTGCTTAACGTTTCGTTTTGCAACGTTTATTGTTTGTATCGTTTCATTTTGAAACAATAAATATTGTTATCGTTTCTGTTTGAAACAATTTTCGAAAATGACATCCTAACATCATTATAACCATATAAGAAAACCCCTTTCATAAGACAATTAGTCCAAAGAAAGGGGTACATCATTGAACCTACCCCATATTGTTAGACTGCAAGTTCCCAACTCGCAGTTATTATATCAGGCTACCCGCGGGTAGCCATCACTCGCTTCCGATATTTAATCGGGCTTGTCATTAGTTTATTTACGATTCTTTCTTCGTTGTAATATTCGATGTAAGAGACAATCGCTTCCTTAAGCTGCTTCATCGATGTGAATTGGTCTTCTTTCCCATAGAACATCTCGGTCTTTAACCTTCCAAAGAAGTTCTCGGTTGGTGAGTTATCAAGGCAGTTGCCCTTGCGACTCATCGATTGGATCATTCCCATGCTCTTCACCATCCGTTGATACGTGCCAAGCTGGTACAGATACCCTTGATCTGAATGAAGAATACTTCCAATTATGTATTCTCCGTGGTCATGACGCAGTTGGCTCAGCATGCGTCTGATCTGTCCATAATCGGGTGTCTCCGATAGGTCATAAGACAACACTTCACGGTCATGAAAATCGAGAACAGGCGATAGGTACAGTCTCCCAAATCTAGTGACAAACATCGTGACATCGGTTCCTAACTTCTCATATGGTCGCTCCGTGACGAAGTTCTGATTCAGCAAGTTCGGAGCCACGAGGCCACATTCTCCCCGATATGATTTATACTTCTTAACCTTCTTATTAGCTTGCAATCCCAACTCTTTCATAAGGCGATATACCTTCTTTTTATTGATGCAACATCCTTCCTCACGTAGTTTATACGTGATACGAATATATCCGTATTTATCGTGGTTTTTCGCGAATATCTCAGATATTCTTGCTT
>WOYI010386514.1_pt1 | contig 61699 bp, 54 predicted proteins | sample 6423411 | NCBI WGS metagenome assembly WOYI01 (sample SAMN13441803, study PRJNA592873) | oil field metagenome | biome: oil field; feature: oil-well bore; material: oil-contaminated soil; isolation source: oil-contaminated soil from oil-well borehole | place: Germany: Wietze | collected 2016-10-18 ... | reverse complement strand
TGCCTGCCGCTGACCTTCGCCGGGAACACAGTGCAGGCAAACTCAGATACTATATTATGAAAATAAGTGAAGATTGATGACAATCATTTTCTGACGACCGGCCAATTCAGGGATACCTGAGCCTCAGGTCGATCACATTGTCATATACATAGTAGCATGGTTCATCGCACGACGTTTTGTCATAGCGAACCTTCGGGCGGGCGGCTCCTGTGGTGATATATTTTTGTCCTTCAAAAATGAATTCCAGGGTGGCGGAATAATCCTTATAGAGAAGAGCGTTGAAAGTCAGCAGAGAGTAGGGCTCTTCAATGACAAACCTGTCTACTATGATGCTGTCTTCAATTACTCCCTCATACAGTGTTACTTCAGGATTCGCCCGAACAAAATCAGGGTTCCTGTAGTGTATCTGCAACACCGCCTGCTGAGGATATTCCGGGACACACTCCCTGCAGTCGGTCATGTAACCCTCCTCGCATGAGAAGACAAGAAGTACAGCGAGTATAACTATTACACTACCTTTGCCCATAGTTGTAGATTTTGGTTTTTTTGACCGGTATCAGTCCTGAAGTGCGTGTCAGGACATACGACACCCTTATGGAGAACCATGCAGGTGATACTTTGTGAAAGGGGGTATTCAGCCAGGTTACTCCCGCACCGATTATCAGGCTTTTTCTTCTCCATCTCAACTCCGCAGCCGGTATCAGGCAAAACTTGTTGTCAGGCTTGCTGGTTGTACCCTCATAGATCGAGTAGAACCGGTATCCGGCAGAGAGAGAGGGGGCAAATGTCAACCTGTTCAGGTTTGCCGGACTCGAGAGTAGAAACTCCCTGCTGAGACCTGCATGGATGAGAGACATCCGGGTACTGTACTGATAGAGGATGTCATGGTCACCCGGTATCAGCAGCCTCCTGCTGACAGGATCGGAAGCTCCGCCGATGACAACGGCTGTTCTTATTGCGGGGTCGGCCAACGAGATTGAGGCTCCCGCCATTGAACAGTGTGAGGTGATCATTCCCCCGGCTGATAGTGACAGTTCCACGGGATTGAATCCGGTTTTCTTTTCCATATTCTTTTCATGCAGCAGCTGCAGGATGTCCCTGTGCCCGGTAAATTGTGCAAGCATCACCGGGTTGACTTTCTCTCCATCTGAATAGTACCATCTGTTGCCTTTTTCAAGCAGAAACTCCACAGCCTCCTTTTTTCCGCTCATAACCGCGAATCCGAGCGCATCTGCACCGTCATTGCTGACGGCATAGAGATTTGCCCCGGCATCGGTAATCAGCTTCATCATCAGTGTGTCGCCATTGAAGGCAGCAACCATCAGGGGAGTTATTCCATTTCTGTCGGGCGTGTTGGGGTCAACGCCGTTTTGTATCAGGAGATCGACTATATCAGGGTAACCGAAAGTGACTCCAACCATTAAGGGTGTGTTGCCTTCACTGTCCTTCAGCTCAGTAGGAGAATCATAATAGAGCAGCATATCGGCAATGTAGAAATGTCCGAGAGCTGCTGCGTGGTGAAGCGGAGACGCCTGGGTTCTGTCAACCTGTTTCAGGGAGGCTCCGTATCTAATCAGTATCTCTGCTGTTTCAAGGTCGTTTGACCGGATGGCAGAGATAAGCGGCGTAATACCATATACATCATAACTGTTGGGCTCGGCCCCCAGGAGAAGCAGAATCTCCACCGCCTGCCTGATGCCTGAAGCGACTGCATAATGCAGCGGAGTCGCTATCCTGCCCTCAAAATTGTTTACATCGGCTCCATCTGCACAGAGTCTTACAATCTCATTGCATGCTCCCTTTGATGCAGCTATCTGCAGGTTTATATCATCGGCATCATACCCGTCATCAAGATATTCACTGATATCAACATACATATTCTGCTGATTGTACTCCTCAAGGAGTAACCTGATGCGGGTTATGATTGAGTCAGCCCTGAGGGAATCGGGCTGCAACTCAGGTAATCCGGGCTGTAAAAACAGAGAGTCATTCTGTGACCACAGCGAAAGGGCTGTAAGTAAAAACAGGGTCAAAACCGCGAATCTCTTACTGGCAGAGCTCATGAATACAAAAATAGTCTCTGTTTTCGGTATGAGGGGCAGTGTTGATATTTTTTTTCATGGGTTGACAAAATTGTTGTCGCAAGGCCAAAATTGGAACATAATATTATACTTTTATACCCGTTTGAAATGGGGATATAGAACGATGAATTTGTACGACAGAGCATTACGCCTGATATTTCTGACAGTTATTGGATTGTTTCTCACCGTCACGCGTGTCGGGACCGAGCATCTGGCAGAGACAGGTGCCTCCTACAGCCCGGTTCATTTGCGCATTGACAACAAACTGGCAAGCCATGAGCTGTTTGCCGGTGCCGAGAAGGGCGTTGAATGGTTTCTCAGAAACTGGGACATAAAGGGGGCTTCCGTAGCAGTGGCACGTGAAGGCAAGCTTCTTTATGCACGCGGATTCGGGTATGCCTCACTCTCGGATTCTCTTCCCGTAGAGCCCTACCACCGGTTCCGTGTTGCCAGTGTCTCCAAGCTGGTAACAGCCGTTGCCATACTGAAGCTGCAGGAGGAGGGCAGACTCTCTGTTGATGATCATGTCTTCGGTCCTGACGGTATCCTTGACGATACTCTCTTTGCAAATCCCAGGGACCGGCGTGTATTTGACATAACTGTTGGTCATCTGCTGGCGCATGAGGGGGGATGGTCGCATCGTTACGGCGATCAGATGTTCATGCCGACGGTCGTGGCTTCGACTCTTGGTGTGCCCATGCCTGTTGATCTCAAAATGATAGTCAGATTCGCACTTGACAAGAGGCTCCATTACACACCGGGTACCGGACAGTCATATTCAAACCTGGGTTATAGCATCCTCGGGCTGGTAATAGAGCGGGTAACCGGGATGAGTTATGAACAGTATTGTGTCCGGCAGGTGCTGGAGCCCCTGGGGATATATGACATGGCCCTTGGTCGCAATCTTCCTGAAGAGTCACTTCCATTCGAGGTCTCTTATTACGAGGTTGATGATGCCCCTCTCAAACCATCTGTGAACGGCACTGGTGAGATGGTGCCTGCAAGCCGGGGTGGAAATGACATTGAGGTATTGGGTGCTGCCGGCGCCTGGGTGGCCACGGCCCCTGACCTGATGAGACTGCTTCTGGCTGTAGACGGCTTTGACTATCCGAAGGACCTGCTGTCGCCGGAGAGCATTGATTTTATGACTGACGTCTACAACGGGTATGCACCGGTAGGATGGATGGCCACGCTTACCAACGGTTCATGGTGGAGAACCGGATCTTTCCCCGGGACAACTGCCATGATGAAACGGTTGTCTGACGGCACTGCCTGGGTGGTGCTGATGAACAGCAGTGCCTGGAACGGGCCTGAGATATCCTCTGACGTTGACAGGATGATGGCTAAATTTATTGCCAGGGTCAGGGAGTGGCCTGAGGAGGACCTCTTCGCCTATTCGCTGCCGGTACCCGTTATTGAACAGGAATAACCACGCATACCTGTGTGTTTTACCGTCAATGTAAATATTGTCAGGGAGGAGCTTGAGGAGCGTTACGGCACGAAGCTCATCGATCATGACAGCTACAGGCCCAGTTACTACTATCATGCTTACAGTCTGCCCCTTATGCCTGTTCTCTGTTCCGGAGAGGGGGAGCCTGTGCGACTCTTCAGGTGGGGTCTGATACCCTCCTGGTCAGCTGATGAAAATGAAGCACGGGAGATGATGACCAAAACCTTCAATGCGAGGGCAGAGACTATCGCCACCCGGCCGGCTTTCAGGGACTCCTTTGCCAGTCGTCGCTGTCTTGTGCCGGTAAAGGGTTTTTTTGAATGGCAGCATGCCGGCGGAAGAAAGATACCCTGGTATATCAGCCTGCGTGACACAGATATCTTCTCCCTTGCAGGAATATGGGATTCCCGGGAGATGAAGGGCGGTGTTACTGTCAGAACCTTCTCCGTTGTGACTACACGGGCCAATGAGCTGATGGAGGAGATACACAATACTAAAAAGAGAATGCCTGTGATCCTGCCTGCCGGGAACGAAAGGGTGTGGCTCAACACCGAAGTACCGGCTGAGGGGCTGCTGGCACTCACTGAGCCAGTGGCTTCAGAGATGCTGGAGGCTCATACCGTGAGCCCCCTGATAACCAATAACAGGGCAGACCGTAACAGGCCCGAGCTGATAATGCCTTACAGCTATCCTGTCCAGAGAACGCTCTTTTAGGTGCTAGTTCTGTGCGACAAAGACGAAAGTCAGGAAGCCGGCCTGCTTTGCCGGCGCAGAGAGGTCACTGTTGAACCGTGAACGGTATGCATGAGTTATGGCCGTCTCCGTCAGACAGCGGTCCCTGGTGGTGGAGATGCTGGATGCCGGCTCAGCTTTGATCACGTTTCCTTTGGGATCGACCACAATTGCCAGTGTCACCTGTCCGGCACCCTCACACTTGTATATGGGTATCGGAAGATACACATGATGACGGCCGGCAAGATCATAGAAGATCCTGGTTGGTCCGGCAAAGGTGCCCTGCTCTTCAGGTTTATCCTCTTTTTCCGCGACCTGGGGCTCAATCAGTTCACCCGGAACGGGGATCTCATCCATCCCGCTCTCATCAGCCATCTCCTGCTCATCAGGGAGATTGCTTTCCTCAAGCATCCCGCTTTTGATCATCTCCTCCCTGACCATCTCTTCATACTCCCCGGGATCAAGGTCAACGGGCTTGTCGGCAAGGTTCTTTATAATGTTTACCATCCTGTCGAACTCGGCTCCCTCAAATTCACCGCTTTTGGCGAGCTCCAGTGCTTTTTGCGTCTCCGGATCAGGGGGCTCCTCCTCGAATGCCAGGATGATTTCTGCTGCCATCTCACGCTTCATGGCAGATACCTTGACCGACATGAATATCACTGCCAGGGCGAGGTGTATGATGATTGTCGCCATGACTGCGGTAAACACTATCTCGAATCTGCTCATCAGGGTACGAAATTATAAAAATATCTGTCTCACAGCTATATTAAAATATTCAGAAGCGGGCTGTGAGCCTGAGATTAACCATGCGACCGGTAAGGTAATTGGGAACTGCATATTCACGTATCTCTCCTTCACTGTTCCTGACTGTCCTTATCCAGGTATATGAGATGGTATTACTGATATCGGCCAGGTTGAAAAGCTCTATGCCTGCCACAAGCTCCTTCATTGAGAACCCTTCCCTAATCTTCCGCTCGCCGATGAGCACCTTTGAAAAGCCTATGTCTACCCGTCGGTACGGTGGGATTCTGAACCAGACATCCCACTGCTCCCTGTCAGGTGGCGAGGTAGGTATGCCTGTCCCGATGACAATATTTATGTGAGCCCTGAAATCAGGATGCCCCGGGAGGTAATCCTGGAAGAAGACGCTGAAACTGACTCGCTGGTCGAAAGGGGCCGGGTACCATCCGGTGCCGGCAGAAGGTATTCTCATCTCCGATTTCATAAGTGAGAGGCTGAACCATGACTCGGCGCCTTTTACAAACTCCCCGTTGACCCTGAGATCGAGTCCTGCGGAGTAGCCCCCGGCAATGTTGCCGTTGCGGTATATCAGTCTGACGTTGTCAACCGTATAGGGTATCAGCCTGTCAAAGAGCTTCCCGTATACCTCCGCCGTGAGCCTGAATGGTCTCTCCCATGCGATGAAATCATAATGGCTGCCTGCCGTCAGGTGCAGGGATCGTTGTGCCTTAAGCATCTGCTGCGGGGTTTCTGACTCAAGCATCATCTCTCTTCCTCCGGGTGGCTGATGGTAAGCTCCTGCTGCCATGTAGACAGCCATACGGTCTGAAAGAGCAATGTTCAGGGAGATGCGCGGAGAGACGAGCAGCTCTGAATTGTAGGTGTCATATGAGCTCCTGATGCCGGCATTGAGATCACACTTTTTCCCGGCTGCATTGAAACTGCTCCTGCTGATAATCCAGCCTTCGGCAATGAAGCTGCTGATGTTACTGCTCCGGTCAGTATAAGAGGTCAGGACAGCGCCTTCAGCCTCGTCGCGCACAGTATAACCTGCAGAATCGACCCGAAGCCACTCGTTTATTCCTATATCATGTCTCCGGTGCTTCGCCGTTACTCCCCACTCCAGCCCTCTTCTGCCATTGTTCAGATCTCCCCTGTATGAGAGGCCGGTCATCGCTGTTCGCAGGGTGTTGCGCGAATGTGAGAGCCAGCTTCCGGCACCTGCATTCAGAAGGGTGTCCGGACCGCTTCCCGGACCTTCCATCCTGTCAAGTGAAGAGAGGCTGTAGGCACCGCGTATGTCGTAGCTCTCATTTTCATTGGCGAGGTAAGATGAGAGTATAACCTTCGTCGTGACTCTTTCGTTGTGCCGGATCAGAAGCTTCAATGCAGCTCCCCCGTTGTCATACCTGTCGCGTTCGCCTCCCTCGAACCAGGCATAGAGTCTGTAGGCATTCTCTACAGTTCCGAAGGTGGTGGTGCGGCTTCTCGGAATAAAGGTGTACCTGTTTGATGAGCCCCAGAGCGAGAGAGTCAATTCACTTCTGTCACCGGTTCTGTATCCGGCCATGGCCTGCAGGTCTGCAAAACGGGGAATATAGTCGGCCTTTGTATCAAGACTGCCCAGTAGCATGGCGTTGGAGCGGTACCTGACACCGGCAATGAACCAGAATCTCCCGTCCGTGCTCCGTCCGCCGGCGTGCATGGATGAGGTGATAAGACCCGGTGATAAAGAGGCCTCAAACTCCTGTGGTTCACGATAAGTGATATCCAGAACCGAAGAGAGCCGGTCACCGTAGGCGGCGCTGAAACCGCCCGGAGAAAAGCTTACTGTTGCCGTGAGGTCAGGATTGATCCTGCTGAGCCCCTCCTGTTGCCCTGATCTGATGAGATATGGTCTGTAGACCTCAACATCATTTATGTATACCAGGTTCTCGTCATAGCTGCCTCCCCTGACGGAGTAGCTGTAGCTGAGCTCGCTGAATGACGACACACCCGGAAGTGTTGCCACGGCCGCCTCTATGCCTCCTGTCAGTGACGGGATGGAAATGCCGGCGGAAACAGGTATGGCAATTATTGTTATGTTGTCGGGTCTTGACGCCGTCACCTGCACCCCCTCAATCGCCACAGTTACCGGCAGAAGCATGACCCGGAGGCTCTCATCCGTGTCGTCAGGGCTGATGGTCAGGGTGTCATTCCGGTAGCCGAGGGAGGATATTATTATCTGATGTTCCTGGTTGCCGCCCGGCAGGGGCAGGATGAAGCTTCCGTCAGGTCCGGTAGCCACCCCGATGTTTCGGGCTGGCATGTACACCGCTGCACCTGCAATGGCAACGCCTGAGGTGTCAGTGACCCTCCCGGATAGGGTTCTGTCCTGTGCGCACAGAAATGATTGTGATGCAACTGACAGAATAGTGAGAATGACAGCAAATGATATCCTTGATGACCGTGCCATCAGTCACCCTTTTTTTTCTTACGGCTCTTGTTCTTGCTCTTCTTTGTTTTGGATGGTTTGGAGCTTTTGTCGGGTTCATTTTTAAGAAGCCCGTTTTTCACCTCCCGTGCAAATTTCTGCCATGCAAACGGATTGAGAAGGTTGTTAGCCGGCAGCTGTCCCCTGGTATATAGATTGTCAGACATCTGCTGCATGACATACCTGTATGATTCGCCGGGGGTGGCTCTCATGTCACTCCATATCTGCTGTTCGACAAGGGCAAGGTTATACTCCATGTTTTCCATGAGCGGGTCAACCGGTTTGTTCTCCAGCACGGCCCTTTTAAACTCCGAGTAGGTCTTCCACGGCAGCACCAGCACTTCACCTATGAGAATGGTGTCAGTAACCATAAGCACATCAGTGATGAAGTGCGTCCCCGATACTGTTTCCGGTACTGTAAGAATGGTGGATTTGTAGCCTATGGCACTGAAAAAGATTGTGTCACCCGGAATGCTTATAATGGAGAAGATTCCTCTGCGGTCACTTGCAGCACCGCGTCGGAGATGTTTTGAATATATGCTCACATCAGGAACGATGTAGCCGTTTTCATCAGCTGTAAGTCCGTCAATCTGAATGAACCTCTTATCCTGTTCCTGAGCACTGACCCCGGCTGTTATGCCGGCCAGCATGAGACAAATCATTAAAAACCTCTTCAACGACCACTAATTTTACGATGTAAAGTAAACAATAATGAGATTTGATTCATGAATTTAACTTAACTTTAATCATCTTTACTGTCGGCCGTTGATGAAAATTTCAAAGCTAAAAATATATGCAAAAGTTATTACTGCTTGGTGATGAAGCTATTGCGCAGGCAGCGCTGGATGCCGGCATGAGCGGCCTGTACGCCTATCCCGGCACCCCTTCCACGGAGATAATGGAGTATGTACAGGCCTCTCCCGACGCGGCAGCAGGGGATGTACGTCGTGAGTGGTCTTCAAATGAGAAGACTGCCATGGAGGCTGCCCTGGGGATGTCATATGCCGGTAAGAGGGCCATGGTAGCCATGAAGCATGTAGGCCTCAATGTAGCTGCGGATGCCTTTATTAACTCTGCCGTGACAGGTGTCAACGGAGGGCTGGTGGTTGTGGCTGCTGACGATCCTTCCATGCACTCATCTCAGAATGAGCAGGATTCCCGTTTCTACGGCCGGTTTGCGATGGTGCCTGTCCTCGAACCGCGGAACCAGCAGGAGGCCTATGATATGATATTTGATGCGTTCGACCTGTCAGAGAGATACAGGCTGCCGGTGCTGCTTCGAATCACCACCCGCCTGGCACATTCGCGGGCAGCAGTGCAGCGCAGGGAGGCCAGGGCGCAGAACAGCAGCAGCCTGCCTGCAAATCCCAGACAGTTTGTACTTCTCCCGGCTATCGCCCGGAAACAGTACAGGGCACTCACGGGGCTCTATGATAGGCTGCGCACCGACCCGGTACTCTCGGGCTATAACAGGTTCGCAAATGGCACCGGCAGGAAACTGGGGATTATTACTTGCGGTATAGCCTACAATTACCTTATGGAAAATATTGAACAGCATAATGACGGTTGTCCTGTGCTATCACTGGCAGCTTACCCGGTGAACAGTGATGCTGTCGCTGAGCTGGTGGATAGCTGTGACCGCGTTCTGGTTCTCGAGGAGGGATATCCGCTTATTGAGGAGCAGTTGAGAGGAGTGCTCGACAGGGATGTTAAGGTTGCAGGCCGGCTTGACGGTACGGTGCCCCGTGACGGTGAACTCAATCCGTCAATAGTGGCAGCAGCGCTTGGCATACAGAAAAATGCCGGCAAGGAGGTGCCTGCCGTAGTACGTCAGCGTCCTCCCTCATTCTGCAAGGGATGCGGTCATGCCGATGTCTTTGCGGCCCTGGCAGCGGTGATGAAAGACTTTGGTCCCGGACGCGTCTTTTCTGACATTGGATGTTATACACTCGGGGCATTACCTCCCTACAATATAGTCAACTCATGTGTGGATATGGGAGCCTCGGTGACTATGGCAGTAGGTGCCGCTGATGCAGGCCTCTTCCCGGCAGTGGCCTTCATCGGTGATTCGACTTTCACCCACTCCGGCATGACCGGGCTGCTTGATGCAGTGATAAAAGACTCCCCGATCACGGTGATCATCTCGGACAATTTGACCACCGGCATGACAGGCGGACAGAAATCGCAGGCCACCGGCAGGATCGAAAGCATCTGCCTGGGGCTGGGCGTGAACCCTGACCACCTGAGGGTGATAGTACCCCTGCGCAAGAACCACGAAGAGAATATGGCTGTAATCAGCCATGAACTCAATCATCATGGACTTTCTGTAATACTGGCGATGAGAGAGTGTATTCAGACAGCCTCCAGGAACAAAAAAGGCCGCCGCGGCAGAGAAAAGCAAGACTGAGTGACAACATGAAACTTGCATGAGCAGCAACTCACAAACGGATATGACTGTAATATTTCATGCAAGTTCCATTAGACCAATAAAATATAAGTAAAATAAACTAATGAAATGTGATATCATACTTGCAGGAGTGGGAGGGCAGGGTATCCTCTCCATTGCCGCCACGATAGGTCTGGCAGCCGTTGAGGAGGGTCTCTTTCTGAAGCAGTCAGAAGTACACGGCATGAGCCAGAGGGGCGGCGATGTGCAGTCGCACCTCAGGATCTCGGACAGCGAAATCCATTCTGATCTCATACCGCACGGCGCTGCTGACCTGATCATCAGTGTTGAGCCAATGGAGGCACTGCGATATCTTCCCTGGCTGTCGTCTGAAGGGTGGGTGATCACCAATTCCGTCCCGTATGTAAACATAACCGATTATCCTGACAGTGCCGAGCTGATGGCTGCCCTTGAGGATACCGGTAATACTGTCGTTCTTGATGCCGACAGCATAGCCAGGGAGCTTGGATCACCAAGATCGGGCAACATGGTGATACTGGGAGCGGCTTCATCCTTTATACCTATGCCCTTTGAGATATTGGAACGTGCCGTGCAGCAGCTGTTCAATCGTAAGGGCAGGGAGATTGTATATCTGAATATCCAGGCTCTCAGGGAAGGCAGAAAGGCTGCCGCCACCAGATAGCAGAATGCCGGATCAGGCCCCGGCACTTCGCCGGGGCCTGCCAGCGAGACAGGTGCCATCCACCACTGCTCCTCCTCCCGGCCTAATCGACCTGCACCTTGCTCTTTGTCTTTCCGTTACGCACGGCTGCTTCTCCTGCCGCTGTCAGGTCAACTGACGTGTCAGAGAATCCTGATGAGAGATCCGGACTGTCGGTTTCGGGAAAATCCCCTGCCTTTGTCCTCGAGCTGAGTAAAACCATATCGGAGGCTACAATCTCGGTAACACTCCTCTGCATTCCGTTCTTGTCAGTATAGGTACGGTAGGTAATGCGTCCCTCAACACATACCTCCCTGCCCTTCCTGAGGAATTTCGAAGATATCTCAGCCAGCCCGTTCCAGGCAACGATGCTGTGCCACGTTGTCTCCTCAATCTTGCTTCCGTCGGCACTCTTGTAGCTGCCGCTGGTGGCAAGCGTGAAGTGAGCAACTTTCTTTCCGCTCTCCAGAGTTTTCAGTTCCGGATCCTGTCCCAGGCGTCCGATAAGCTGTACCTTGTTTCTCAATGCATTCATGATTCTTGGTTTTGAGGTTATTAATTTGTTGTCGGTACAAAAGTGCACCCTTGCTTGCCACTGAGTCGGTTATTAAACATTTCTATCCGTTTAGCAATCGTTTTTATTCGTTTGTAAACGGCTTTGATGATCAAAGTCAGTGTGATATGCATTTTTATTTTGACAATTTTTTCTAACTTTAGCAAAACATTCTGCTGTGGAAAGAGTATGTCTTGACTGCGGGGCCAGGCTCCTTGGACGGTCTGATAAGAAATTTTGTTCTGACCAGTGCCGGAACAATTTTAATAACCGTCTCAACCGTGACCAGAACAACTATGTAAGGAATGTCCATGCGCAGCTCCGCAGGAACCGGAGGGTGCTGGCCGACCTATACGACGACGGGCACCGGCGGCTTCACCGTGATGCGCTCATTGCCCTGGGTTACAATTTCACTTTCTTTACGCACCTGGTGGAGACTCTTGAGGGAGTACGCTGGTCATACTGTTTTGAATACGGTTTCAGGGAGGAGGGCCCTGAGTACATTGAGCTGCATAAATCAGACAGCTATCTTGAGCCGGCATCAGGCGGGGAACAGGCTGAAGAGCCTGAGCTATGAGTGGCACCGTATGGGAATGGCTGTTAGCCTGGGGTTGGGGCGTCCGTCAAGAAGCAGGCATTAATCCAGAGACCTGAGCGGCAGAGTAGAGCAGGCCAGTAGCCGCGTCGGGCGGAGAATCATGCCAGAAGCGGTAGCAGGGCAGGAAAAGACGAACAATCGGTCTGTCCGTGTGTTGTTTGCAGGGAGTCGGAAAAAAATCCCATATTTGTACGGAAAACAGTTGCGCAGAAGGAGGCCGGCGTCACCCGCAATGTCATCATCAACAGGGAGGGAGAGATCATCTTTCTTACAAGGCTTTTTGAACGGCAGGAATTTGACGAAATGAAGAAAGTAATCTTCGCGGAACTGGCAAAAAAGCAGTAAACAGCCATCTTTTCTTCTCTGCCGTGCAACCTTTGGCCCCTTTCTTGCGTTTATAAGAACAACTACCTGTTCTATTAACTTAAAAATGGAGTAAAATGAAAAAGATCATTGTTGTTATTCTTGCTCTTGTTCTTGCAGCACCTCTCTTTTCACAGGTTAAGTTTGGTCTCAAGGCAGGTATAAGTACTGACTTTACCTTCACCAATCTCGATCTCTCGGAGGCCAACGTGGATGTTGTTCTCCAGAACGCAAAAGGAGCCGAGTGGGGCTTCCAGGGCGGGGCCTTCCTGAGAGCTTCATTCTCGGGTTTTTACCTGCAGCCGGAGTTTCTTCTCGCCACAGCTTCAAATACACTTACATATGAAGGAGTGGTTGACGGACAGCCTGTTGATGAGCTGCTGGAGCAGAAGTTCACCAAGCTCAACATACCCTTACTTCTGGGATTTAAGATGGGCCCTGTGAGGCTTAATGCCGGTCCGGCCGCCTCAATACTGATTACCAAGCCTGCAGACATGGCTGACGTAGCAACATACAAAAGTGCAGCTTTCGGTTACCAGGCCGGTATCGGACTGGATCTCTTCCGCAAGCTGACTCTCGATGTACGTTATGAAGGCAATCTGAATCAGTTTGGGGATGTGATCACAATCGGAGGAGAGACCTTTGAATTAGATGACAGGACAGGTGCCCTGATTCTGCATGTAGGCTTCATTTTCTGAGTGTAAAAAAACCAGATAAAAGAACTCTTCTGCTGTGAGGCGGAAGAGTTTTTTTATATTTACCGGTGTAAGGGTTGTAAGGAGCAATGCTTCTGGCAGGTAACATAGTATCGGTCCTCAAGAACGTCTTTGCCGTTCTCTATCTGATCACGGTCTTTTCCATATGCCTGATGATCGTATTTGAAAACAGGAACCCTGTCAAGACGCTTGCCTGGCTTCTTGTTATACTCCTTGTACCTGTTGCCGGCCTGTTCATTTACATTGTCTTCGGCAGGAACTACCGGAAACAGAAGATTTTCAGCAGAAAGAGTCATGAAGACAGTACCAGGCTGGAAGCCAGTGCAAAACGTCAGGAGGTGATGTTGCCACTGATGCTCTCGGAGGAGAGTGAGACTGTAAGGTCCAAAGAGCACCTGATGCATCTCATGCTCCGTAACAACAACTCGCTTCTTACCGTCGACAACCGGATTGAGCTTCTGGTCAACGGCAGTGTGACTTTCGCTTCGATGCTTGATGCCATAAGATCGGCAAAAGAGTTCATTCACCTTGAGTTCTACCGTATTGAGCCCGACAATCTGGGGATGCAGTTTAGCGAACTCATGAAACTCAAGGCGCGCCAGGGAGTGAAGGTCAGGGTTATCTATGACGACGTGGGAAGCTGGAACCTGCGCAAACCGTATCTGAAGGAGATGAGGGCTGCAGGAGTACAGATATTTCCCTACATGCCGGTCCGGTTTCCAGGTTTCTCAAGCAGGATCAATTACCGCAATCACCGCAAGATACTTGTTGTGGATGGGAAAGTGGGTTTTGTAGGAGGACTTAATATTGCCGACAAGTATATAAGGGGGCTGCCCGGCCTCGGACCGTGGGTAGATACACATCTGAGGCTCGAGGGGGAATCTGTGGCTGCCCTTGACAGGGTATTTATCGCCGACTGGGACTTTGCCAGCAGAGAGGAGCTGAACCCCGCCAGCGCCATGGAGCAGGTCACCAGAACCGGAAACCGATGCCTTGTACAGGTGGCCTCAAGCGGACCCGATACCAACTGGGCAACGATTATGCAGGTCTACTTCTCAGCCATCTCTACGGCAAAGTCATCAATATATCTGACCTCGCCATATTTCAGTCCTGACGAAAGCATCCTTACTGCCCTTAAAACGGCAGGGCTCAGCGGTGTTGACGTGAGGATGATCTTTCCGAGGTCTGGAGATTCGATACTCGCAAACTGGAATACACGCTCATATATAACCGAACTGCTGGAGGCGGGGGTGAGGATATTCCTTTACGAGAATGGTTTCATCCACTCGAAATATCTGCTGGTTGACAACGTTTTTTCATCAGTAGGCTCACCCAATGTTGATGTCCGCAGTTTCGACCTTGATTTTGAAGTGACGGCGCTGATTTATGACGATAATTTTGGTGCCAGGCTCGGGGCTCTCTTCGCTGAGGACCTGAAGCACTGCAGTGAGGTAATACTGAGTGAATGGGTAAACAGGAAAAGGACAGAGAGGTACAAGGAATCGCTGGCGCGAATCTTTGGTCCGCTCTACTGACGGAAAGAGAATGAAAAAAATAGTACTGACACTCTCCCTGATTATTGCAGCCCTCGCCATTGCTGCGTTGATTTTTGTATGGCGTGTGGCTTTTACTGATAATGTGAAGCCGGAAGAGGCAGTGAGAATCAATATACCTACCGGCTCCTCGGGAGATGATCTCAGAGCTATACTGAGCGAGAAGGATATCTTGCGAAGTGAACGCAGGCTGGCAATAACCTCCGGACTTAAATCTTCAGGCCGCACGGTAAGGCCGGGATCATACGTGATAGAACCGGGAATGAACAGCAACGAGCTTCTGAATATGCTCACTTCAGGACGACAGTCCCCTGTGAGCGTCACCTTCAACAACATCCGCACCCTGGAAGAGCTTGCCGGCAAGGTGGGAGGGCAGATAGAGGCAGACTCTGCCTCCCTGGCAGCTTTCCTTGCCGATGAGAGCAACTATTCAGCTGATGGTTTCAGCAGGGAGACGGTCATTTCGCTCTTCATTCCCGACACATATGAACTATGGTGGTCAATTGATGCCATGGGTTTCTACCGGCGCATGCTTAAGGAATACAAAACATTCTGGAACCGTGAAAGGATGGCAAAGGCAGAATCTGCCGGCCTTACCCCTGCGGAGGTGTCGGTGCTGGCCTCCATCGTCGATGAAGAGGCATCACGGGCAGACGAGAAACCGCGCATAGCAGGCGTTTACCTTAACAGGCTGCGACTGGGCATACCCCTGCAGGCTGACCCCACGGTGAAATATGCCGTCAATGACTTCACGCTGAGGCGCATACTTAACCGCCACCTCGAGGTTGATTCTCCCTACAATACTTATAAATTCAAGGGATTGCCCCCGGGACCGATACGCTGTCCGTCACGGTCAGGACTGGAGGCAGTGCTTAATGCTGAAAAGCATGACTATCTCTATTTTGTTGCCAAACCTGACGGATCGGGCTATCATCATTTCTCGCGAACCCTGGCTGAACATAACAGCTATGCTGCCGCTTACCGGCGTGAGCTTAACAGGAGGAAGATTTACCGGTAGAAAAAAGGTGTGTCAGACTCTGCGGCCGTAGTGATTGACAGCTTCTATAATCCTTATTGCATTTGTCCTGTTATCTGCCACATTGGCCAGAACACGGTTTCTCACTTCCCTCATCTCAGATGTAAATTCCTCATTCATGAGTTTTTCCGTAAGCGTAACCCAATCATCCGGATAGGAGGCTGTGCTGCAGAGGCTTCCCAGTCCGCTTCCTGTCACCACTGCCGGTGATGCAACCACATGACGGCCTGAACAGAGAGCATTTATCAGCTTCAGCTTCATACCCGAAGGTTGCGAGGCGTTAAGCAGGCAGACCTGAGCATTTGCCAACAGCTCATTCATCTGCGCCTGTGAAGGATTGGGAACCATTCTCACATTGGGGAGCCTGGAGGCGATTCGGGTCATCTCTTCCGACGGTCTTTTCCCGGCGACAACTATTTTGTGCCTTAGTCGTGGGGCCATTTCCCTGAGCAGGTACAACGCTCCCGCATCGTTTTCGGCAGTTGAGAAGTCTCCGTGCAGCAGCACGAAATCACCTTTTCCTCCGGCTGCCTCACATCCATTGCCGGGATGAAATGGCCCCACGAAAAGGGTTTTGCCATACCTCGATTGAAAATACTCCGTGTCGCCGGGAGAGATTGTCAGCAACAGGGAGGCGCCTGAAAGAACAGGTTCATATCTCTCCAGCTTATCTGCCTCCCGGCGGAAGAAGAGATTGCGAAAGGGATTCTTCTCATTGGCAGCCAGGTTGCTGTAATAGATATGTTCAATATTGTGTGTCCTGACCATCTTCATCCGGCCCTCGAGGGCCGGATGATTGAGGAAACGGGTGGTATGCAGCCCTTCAAATATGATGGGGTTGGTGTCGGAGAGCAGATTTGTGAGCAGAGAACTGTTGCTGCGGGAGAGTACTATGAATGGGTCTTTGCGAAACAGATGAAACAGGTTCAGGTCACGGCGGTAGTAATAAACCCTGAGGCACTCGCGCTCCAGCGTCCTCGAACGGCCCCGGCCGTAACTGAAGCTGTGGAGAATAATGCCGATCCCCTGCTTCTTCAGGGCTTCAATCTTGTAAAAGACATCCATCACGCCGCCGTAGTCAGGCGGGTAGGGAATGTTAAAACTTACAAGGTGTATTATTTTGTTGTAATAGGTGCGGGTCATAAATGCAGATAACCAGTTCACAAACATAGCTAAAAAATCTTTTGTATCTTTCATCCCGCATAGCATGGGAGAGTGACTGACTTCCCTGGCTGAAGAGGGTATCCATGAAGGTTTTGATTGCAGTTATCAGTGACCTTGCTACTGACATGAGAGTGCAGAAGCAGGCCTCCCTGCTGGCTGAGATGGGTTGTGAGGTGACGGTTTTGGGAAGAATGAGATACAAATCTCTTCCATGTGTTCTTCGCGGCATAGAGGTGTTCCGTATCAGGGTGCCCTTCAGGAAAGGACCGTGCATGTACTTCACTTTCAATTTTATGCTTTTGATTCACCTGCTGGTCAGGCGCTTCGACCTGTGCGTCTCAAATGATCTTGACACTCTCGTTCCCTGTTATGCCGTGTCACGCCTGTTCAGGAAGAAGCTTGTCTATGATGCGCATGAGTACTTTACCGGCCAGCACGGGCTTGTTGAGAAAAGGATTCGGCACAGACTCTGGCAGGCGGCCGAGAGAAGGACCGTACCTCAGGTAAAACATATGATCACTGTGAGCAACTCCATCGCGGAGCTCTACCGCAGCGTATACGGTGCAAATCCTGTTGTCATCAGGAATGTGGCTCCCTCCCTGGCTCATCTTGTGCCGCACGACAGGAGTATGCACTCTGTGGGGGAGGATGAATTGCTGGTTGTATACCAGGGTTCAGGCATCAATGAGGGCAGGGGAGCAGAAGAACTGATAGATGCAATGGCACTGGTTGAGGGAGTACGGCTGCTTATCTCCGGATCGGGAGATATCATAAGGAAGATACGGCAGCGAGCACTTGACAGCCCTGCAGCCGGCAGGATTATCTTTCTCCCCGTGATGCCTTGGGAGGAGATGATGAGATACACTCTCGGCTGCGATGCCGGACTCAGCCTGGATGCAGATACCTGCACGAACCAGCGCTACAGTCTGCCTAACAAGCTGTTTGATTATATTGCAGCCGGAATCCCCGCCATTGTCTCGCCTCTGCCTGAGGTATCGGCAGTGATCAGACAGTATGGTTGCGGAGTGGTGCTTGAAGAATTATCTCCGGAGGCCATCGCGGAGGCGCTGGTGAGGCTGAGGGATGACCGTTCACTGCTGTCGGCACTAAAGGAGAAGTCCGGGAGAGCCCGCATTGAGATGAACTGGGAAAAAGAGAAACTTAAAGAACAAGAGTTCTTCAGAAGCGTTATTGAAACAAAATATAGCAAATGAACAGATCCTTTTTCAAGAGATATCTCCCCGAAATTGCCGGTGCCGCTGCAGGAGCCATAGGTGGTTTTGCATACTGGAAATATGTGGGTTGTCTCTCCGGTACCTGTGCCATCAAGTCGAACTGGTACCTGATGGTTCCGTGGGGAGCCGTACTCGGTTTTCTGGCCGGCTCCGTCATCGGAGACCTGATAAGAAAAAAGGGGAAGAAAAAACCACAGCTGGAGGAGTAAGAGAGGCTCCTCACCTTTGTTGGGAAGTTTGTATATTGCATACATAATGCAACAGATAAACTAACCTGATAACCATGAAGACCAACCGTCGGAATTTCCTTCGCACTGCTGCCGTGGCCGGCGCAGGTGCCATCACGGCCGGATCGGGCCTCTCATGCTCACGCCGGGAAGAGAGCCGTGAGCTGATGCCTGAAATAAGGGCTGCTGCCGCCACAATCCATTCACAACTGTTTAATATGTGCGGTTACGGGGCACCGCCCCTGGAAAAGGTACGCATAGGGTTCATCGGACTGGGGATGAGGGGTCCCGGGGCCGTGGAGCGTATGGCGCATATAGAAGGAGTTGAGATAGCAGCTCTGTGCGACAAGTATACCGACAGGGTTGAAAGGATGCAGTCGATGCTGTCCAAATTCGGATTGCCGGGTGCGCAGGCCTTCAGTGGCAGTGAGGAGGCATGGAAGGGGCTGTGCGATGACCCTGACATAGACCTGGTATACATTTGTACTCCATGGGCATGGCATACTCCCATGGCCGTCTATGCCATGGAGGCCGGGAAACATGTGGCGGTGGAGGTGCCGGCAGCAAAGACGGTAGATGAATGCTGGCAACTGGTGGAGACCTCGGAGAGGACGAAGATGCACTGCATGCAGCTGGAGAACTGCTGTTACGATTTCTTTGAGCTGTGCACACTCAACATGGCACGCCAGGGCCTCTTCGGTGACATCGTCCACGGAGAGGGGGCCTACATCCATGATCTCCGGTGGGATTTCACCTATGACAAGAACGGATATGCAGACATGTGGCGGCTGAAGGAGAATGTCAGAAACGGGAACCTTTATCCCACCCACGGCCTGGGACCCCTATGCCAGGTAATGAATATCAACCGGGGTGACAGAATGGATTATCTTACTTCCATGTCTACAAATGATTTCTCCATGGCTCCGGACCTTGCCGGGCTGGCAGCCGAGGATCCCTTTTATGCACCTTATGCTGACAAACAGTACCGTGGCAATATGAACACCACGCTTATCAGGAACCTTTCCGGCAGGACCATCATGATACAACATGATGTCTCCAGCCTCAGGCCATACTCGCGTATCCACCTGGTGAGCGGCACCAAAGGAGCTGCCAGGAAATGGCCTTCGCCGGCAAGGATAGCGCTTGGCCATTCATGGCTTCCTGCGGAAGAGTATGAAGCACTGGAAGAGCAGTATACCCCTGCCATTGTCAGAAGGGTGGGAGAGATGGCAAGGGAGATTGGCGGACACGGCGGTATGGATTTCATAATGGACTGGAGGCTGATCGACTGCCTCCGCAACGGGCTGCCTCTTGACCAGGATGTATATGATGCTGCCCTCTGGAGCGTAGTCACTCCCCTCAGCGAGTGGTCAGTGGCCAACAGGTCTTCTTCCATTGAGGTGCCTGACTTTACATGCGGTGCATGGGAGGCAAACAAACCGTTTGTTCCCGACCTGTCAGAAGGAGGAAACACACAGGTGCTTCAGATAGAGGGCAGTTCCAATCAGCTGGAGGTTTAGCACTGTCATCGACAGGGGTGGTCCGGACCTGCCACCAGGCGCTAATTGTAATAGTTTTTATTTATCCGGTCGCTCTTTCTCTTTTCAGCCAGTACCAGCCAGACGAGATATGCGGATATTAATACAAGCAGGATCACTATGGCGTATTTGATGGTGAGAGTCGTGCTTGGTTCACCGACACCCGCGGCAGGAGGGTTGGCGGAGTATCCTACATCTATCCCAAACAGGTTCTTTACGAAAAAGAGGAGAAGGAAGGTGAGTAACCCAGCCGCAACAGGTGTGGTGATCCAGCCTGATGCAATGCTGCCGAGCAGTCTCAGGTTGATGTTCCTGATGCCCTTGTAGAGGCCTATCCCCAAAACCGATCCCACTACAACCTGCGTGCTTGAGACAGGCACGAGCGGGATCGGTGGCAGTCCCGCCCTGACCATCACTCCTGAGAGTGCCGACGATGAGAATATGAACAGCACGAGGGCCTGTGACATCACAACCACGAATGCTGCCTCAGATGAGAGTTCCAGCAGGTTGGCGCCTACCGTCTGCATCACCTTTCTGGAGTAGGTGACCACCCCGACGGCAATGGCCAGCCCGCCAAGAAAGAAGAGCTGTTGCGCCCCGGTAAGTGTAAAGAGGCCGAAGCCAGTCTTGTCAAGCGGGACACTGGAGACGAAGACCCCCATGACGTTGGCTATGTTGTTTGCACCCAGGCTGTATGCTCCGAAAGCTCCGGCAATAAGCAGTCCTGCTCTCATGTAGGCTTCATACCGGACAAGGTGTATCCTTATCCTTTTCCTGGTAATCTTCACCAGGTGGTAGAGTCCGAAGGCAAAGACGGCTCCCAGCACCGGGCCTGTCACCCAGGTGGTTACTATCTGTGTAAGTGCCCTGGTATCAACAGCATTGTTGGTGAAGAAATCCCATCCGATAATGGCTCCCACGATCGCCTGGGTTGTTGAGACGGGCAGTCCGGCTCTTGTCATGAAATAGACTGTCAGTCCGGCTGCCAGGGCAACTGTGAAGGCTCCGCCCATGGCATTCACCGATCCCAGACGTCCCAGTGTCTCCGAGGCACCGCCACCCTGCAATACTGCCCCAAGAATAACGAAGACGGACGCTATGATTGCAGCCCTGGTGAATGATATCATGCGGGAGCCCACGGCTGAGCCAAAGATATTGGCTGCATCATTGGCGCCGAGGGTCCACCCCAGGAAGAGTCCGCTGGTCAGGAAGAGGAATATCATAATCAGAGCAATTGGCTTATAGCCATGGAGGCAAGGAGGTCAGCAGCATCCTGTGCCGCGTCGGATATATTCTCAATATGGTGGGTGATATAGCGTATATGAGCCTTCTCGGCCAGTGACAGGTCATTCATCTCATGAAACACCTTCTTTTTCAGCTGAAAGGCAGCCTTGTCAGTCTCGCGCTCAAAAAAATAAACCTTGATCAGCTTCTCCCTGACCAGATGCGGCTCCCGGAAAAAAGACCTGGCGGCTGGCATCAGTTCCTCAGCAGCATTTGCCGACACCTCCGCCAGAGATATGAAGTCCTCAGTCAATGATGAAGGTATGCGGGGAATCTCAATGAAAAACTCATTCAGTGACCCTTTTGCCGTGTCAATGATCTCATCCATCTGCCAGAGCAACTTGACGATCTCACTCCTCTGATGCGGAAGAATAGAGTGTACTATCATGTCATTCTCAATGGTTCTCTGCAGCTTGTCTGCCTTGCCTTCAAGATCATCTATCTTCTTAAGATGGGACTGAAAGGTGGTCTGATCGCCCCTGACATAAGCCTTTACACCCTCCTTGAAGATAAGTATGCCTATCTCAATGGTGTCGAAGAACTCATCTATCATGACCGTCAGCTCCCTGGTTGTGCGCGTGAATAGTGACATAAACCCTGGTTTGCGTTGGTAACGACAAATATATTAAGAAAAGAGGCAGGGGCTAAATCTTTCAGAAATCAATGATCCTTTCTACCCGGTGATTTTTCAGCCAGCTCTTTAATATCATCTGTATATCACTGGTGTCAGGGGCTTTGACTATACAGTCATGGACTGCTTCAAGCCCGAAGCCCACCTCATTTATGTTAAAGAACCCGTAACCAGCATATTTGCCGTTGATTATCTTCACGGCCGACCGTTCTTCTGCATTGCGCCCGCGGTCGATAACAAAGAAACTGCGTTTCCTGAAGATGAATTCATCCAGTGCCATCATGGCTCTTTCATTGTACTCTGCCGGTTTCTCCTCTCCGCAGCATGCTCCTCTGCAGAGGCTCACCTGCCGGTGGAAGCATGGTCCGTCGGTATCATAAAGGCCGCACAACTTCTGGCACAGCTCGTACTTCGTCATCAGCTGCTCAAGCCTGCCCCTGGCATGATCACGTGAGGCAAGGAGAGAGAGAGGGACGTCATCGCCGGCTACCCTGCGGTATTCGAATCGAGTATACCCGCTGGCGTCGGTGAAACTGTAGATTCCCCAGGGGTATCCGGTACGGCGTTGAGCCCTGTTGTAAAGCGGTTTTTTCTTTTTTATCTCTGCCGATTCAAGCAGCAGAGCTATCAGCTCACTGCCGGTAGGCTCCCAGGTTATGTCGGCGATCATGGAGCGCATCTCCATGGCCCTGGCAGAGGTGTTATTCGAAAGGTGGGTGTTCACCCTCTGAAAGAGATTACAGCTCTTCCCGACATAGATGACATCACCATTCTCATTATAAAAATAATAGACGCCGGGTTCCTCGGGTATCTCCTGGAGCATGGCCGGGTCAAGGGCAGGATGGAGCTTTGAGGCTTTACGGTTTCTGATCAGGCTCCCCGACCTTAGGGCACTGTCTCTCTCGAGCAGCACCTCCAGCAGTCGTACGGTGGCAAGTGCATCACCTGAAGCCCGGTGACGGCCGTTGATCTCAATGCCAAGCTCACCGCACAGTTTCCCCAGGCTGTAGGATTTATGACCGGGCAGCAGCTTCCTGCTGAGGGCTACCGTGTCAAGCAGCGGCCTTTTAAAGTTGTAACCCAGCATGCTGAACTCCTGCCTGATGAAAGAATAGTCGAACCGGGCATTGTGCGCCACAAAAACGGCGCCTTGCGTCATCTCAACTATCTTCCTTGCCACCTCGTAGAACTTCGGGGCATCCTCCACCATCTCGTTGGTGATTCCTGTCAGCGATGTGATGAAATAAGGAATTGAGCGCTCGGGGTTGACAAGCGTGCTGTACTCTTCAACAATCTTTTTGCCGTCATGGAGATAGATGGCTATCTCGGTTATCCTCTCAAGCCTGGCACTTCCTCCTGTGGTCTCTATGTCAACAACTGCATACACTGATCGTGCAAAATACGAAGATAATTACTTTCAGGACCGGGATGAAATATTCATAAATTTGCATTCAGTTAAGTCCTGAAGATTATGGATTGTATCGGAAGATTCTACTATCTCAACGGCCGCATATCCAGCACCGCCGAAACCATGCCGGAGGTCTCCGGAGATGTATCCTTCTATGAGGTTATCAGGACAAGGAACGGCGTGCCTCTCTTTTTTGACGAGCATATAAGACGGCTCGGCAACGGGATAGCAACAAGATATGATCTTGATCACGACATTGCAGAAAGGGTAGCGGAAGGCTTCGATGCCCTTGTAAGCAACGAGTCATTTGCGGAGATGAATGTCAGGATTACAGTTTCCTTCACAGGCCGTGAGTATTCGCTCCATATATGCTATATCCCCTCATCATACCCAACCGACGAGATGATACGCAACGGTGTCAGACTGATGCTTTTTCGGGCTGAGCGGGTTGATCCGGGTGTCAAGATACTGAACAGCAGTCTCATGGCGAAGATTAACAACGAATTGCAGCGCACACAGGCATATGAGGCACTGCTTGTAAACCGGGAAGGGTTGATCACTGAGGGGAGTCGTTCAAACGTATTCTTCATCAGGGAAGATGGAACCATTGTCACTCCTCCCGACAGCGTGGTACTGTCAGGTATCACCAGGGAAAAGATTATCGGCTTATGCAGGTCAGAAGGGCTGAACCTGTTGTTCGGATCAGTGGCTGAGAAAGATCTGCCCCGGTACAGGTCACTCTTCATAACAGGCACCTCACCCATGGTACTTGGTGTGCATAGTATTGAAGATCATCACTTTGATGTTAGTAATCCCGTGACTGACAAGCTACGCCGGCATTATGAACGTCTGGTTGCCGGCAGTATCAGCAGCTACAAAGTGAGAAACAGAAAATATTAATACGTATCTTTGCAACAAAAGCAACAGCCATGGCCAGCATAAAAGACCTGAAGAAGGATATTGACTACCTCTTTTTTGAACTGATATCTGACTGCTTCATGTTTACCAGCCTCAATGACGGAGAGAAGAGAGACAAGGCTCAGAACCTGATAGAGGAAGCTGTCAGTATGCGCACTGAATTCATTGACAGGGTCAACAACCCCGACGGCAAGGATAATCCTGCCATTATCAAGGCATACTACTCGGCTCTGCGCAAGGATCTGTTCGAGAAGGTTGACGGATACTTTGAAAGACTGAGCAGCATTACAAAAGAGTAGGGCAGTCGCAAGTATTCAGCCCCGACCGGACCTCGTTTAAACCCACTTCATTATCTCCTCGCCACAGCTGGTGCAGCGACCATCTTCGGTAAGCCCTGTCACATAAGTGTGATAACCTGACCGTTTTACGACAATTGCTTTGCATGAGGGGCAGACGGTATCGCCGCAGGAATCTCTGCCTGACATGTTTCCGGTGTAGACAAAATCAAGGTATTCTGCAGCGATGTCTCTAAGCTTGAGAATTGTCTCCGAAGGAGTTGCAGGGGTGTTTCTGAGGTACATAGGAAAGTAACGGCTAAGGTGCAGCGGAACCTTTCTGCCGGCATTCCGGGCAATCCACTCTGCCATGCGCCGCATATCACCTTCAGAGTCATTAAGGCCCGGAAGGATGAGCGTAGTTATCTCAAGATGCTTTCCGGAGGCAGCCACGATACCTATGGCATCCAGCACAGGCTTCAGGGTGGCGCCGGTATACCTCCTGTAGAAGTCATTGCTGAATGCCTTCAGGTCAATATTGAAGGCATCGATAACACTGATGAGCTCTTTCAGGGGCTCCCGGTTTATGTAACCGTTGGTTACCATCACGTTCTTCAGTCCTGCCTCAGCAGTCAGAATGGCGCAGTCAGCGACATATTCATACCAGATGACCGGCTCGTTGTAGGTGTAGGCTATACCGATATTGTCATGCTCCCGCACTGCCCGGGTCACCAGCTCTTCGGGGGAGAGGCGGGCTGAGCCCGCGGGTGGCCCGTTCTGAGAGATATGATGGTTCTGGCAGAAGTCGCAGCTGAGGTTGCACCCATATGACCCAACCGAAAGGATGTTGCTTCCGGGGAAGAAGTGATAGAGCGGTTTTTTTTCTACAGGGTCCGCCGCATAACCCGATATAATACCATGGGTTAGCAAGGTAATCATACCGTTACTGTTCTTCCTGACCCTGCAGATGCCCCTCTCCCCGGGTTTCAGCAGGCAGGCATGCGGACACAGCAGGCACCTTGCGGTACCATCTCCATCAATATTTTTGCTGAGCCTCATCTCCTTCATCCGTTTGGACTTATAAATTTAATGTTAATTTTGTTTTTCCGGATACGTGTGATTACCGGTATTGCCAATGCTAAAAATACCTAAAAACTGATATCATGACTACAAGGAGAGACTTTGTGAGGCAATCCGCCCTTGTTATGGCCGCGATGCCGCTTCTCAACAAAGAACTTCTGGCTTCTGGCCATTCTGCGAAGAAGACAGGTTTGGCTCTCTACACAATACGTGATGAGATGGAAAAAGACCCTGCCGCTGCCCTGGCTGAGGCGTCAGCAATAGGTTACAACTGGGTAGAGGCTGCCGACCACAGCAAAGGAAAGTTTTATGGTTTTAGTCCTAAGGAGTTCGGAAAACTTGCGAAGAGAGCAGGCTTGGAGGCTGTAAGCTCCCACAGTAATATCAGGCCTGAAAACGCCGACAAGATCATTGACGAGGTCGCTGAGGCAGGTATGAAGTATATCATGCTGCCATCCCTGCCCGGAGAATGGAGCAGTTCTCTCGATGGTTTCAGGAGAAGTGCCGACTTTTTCAATGAGGCAGGGGAGAAGTGCAGGAAGGCAGGTATCACCTTCGGTTTTCACAACCACCAGGTTGAGTTCCGCGAGATAGATGGTACGGTTCCCTATGACCTGCTGGTTGAGAACAGTGATCCTAAACTTGTGGTATTTGAGCTTGACATTGCATGGATCACCGCTGCCGGCAAGGACCCGGTAGTATATTTCAAAAAGTATCCGGGCCGTTTTCCGGTCTGGCATATGAAGGATCTCAGCCCTGAGATGCAGGATGCCACGCTGGGTGAGGGGATAATCGACTTCAAGCCCATTCTTGCCATGTCAAAGAAAGCAGGGATGGAATATTGGTTCGTAGAACAGGATCACTGCCGCACCCATAGCCCAATGGAAAGCATTGCGATCAGTCGCAGATACTACCTGGATGTTCTTGTCAAATAATTCAGAGTGCTGTTTTTATGGAATTGTTCTTGCTTGAGGCTACCACAGCCTCAAGGAATTTCATTCCCCTGACACCTTCATAAATGCCAGGGTAGTCAGCCAGGGGATCCCTCTTCCTGCCTTCTCTCAGATCAATGATATGGCGGGCAAAATTTCTGTAGAGATTGGCAAATGCCTCGATGAATCCTTCTGGATGGCCGGCAGGAATGCGGGTATGCATGGGGGCTGCCAGGCCCGTTTCGGCAAAGGCGGTGCCCGTACGGTAAACCTGGGCGGGTTTGTCAGGCCATAGCACTGTCAATGAGTTAGGCTCCATCTGTCTCCATGATATACTTCCCCTGTTGCCGTATATCCTCAGCGAGAGGTTATTTTCCTCTCCCAGTGCCACCTGGCTGGCCAGCAGGGTGCCCCGGGCGCCGTTTTCGAAATGCAGCAGCACATTGCCGTCATCATCCAGCAGCCTACCCGGCACCACAGAACCAAGATCAGCAGAAAGCTCTGTCACCTCCAGCCCCGACACATATTCTGCAAGATTGAAGGCATGAGTACCGATATCTGCCATTGCGCCGGCTTTGCCGGCCTTCGCGGGGTCTGATCTCCATTCAGCCTGCCTGTTTCCGGTGGTCTCAACCGGAGATGAGAGCCATCCCTGGAAATATTCGACGGCGATTTTCCTCACGGTACCTATTTCTCCCCCACGTATCATCTCGCGGGCCCTTTTAACCATAGGATACCCGGTATAATTATAAGTGAGGCAGAAGAGCCTCCCGGTACGCTCAACGGTCTCCTGCAGGTCAATGGCTTCAGCAACGCTCATGCAGAGGGGCTTGTCGCACACAACGTGAAAACCTGCCTCCAGGGCCATCTTTGCCGGGCCGTAGTGAAGGTAGTTGGGAGTCACAACCGAAATAAAATGTGGTCTTATATCTTCGGGCAGAGAACCCTCACGGCCTATCATCTCCTGCCATGAGTCATAGATGCGTGAGCTGTCTGCTCCCTCAGCGCTTCCGGTGGCAGCAGAGACGGCAGGATTACTGCTGAAGGCACCGCACACGAGTACGGTCATGCCGTCGAGGCGGGCCGCCATACGATGTACCGGTCCTATCAGAGAACCTTCCCCGCCACCGATCATACCCATTCTAAGCTTCCTTGCCGGTGATTTCTTCATTGGTATTGATTCCGCTTGTCGGAATCCCGTTTAGATTACAAAACTCCTCTACCGCCTCCATAAGTTTTAAGGAGTTTTCACGGTAATATGTGCCGAGCCGAAAGGCAATTTCCTTTCCCTCGCTGAGAGAAAAAGATATCTTCAGCTGGCCGAATCCGGTCTCTTTCAGCTCTGATGCCCTGATAACCAGAGCAGGAGCATAGATTTTATCTTTCAGGATTATTTCATTATCAGATATTTCCATATAGCGGTCGGTCATTCCGGTACCCTTCAGTACAAGCCATATCCCGAACAGAAACAGGAATGCAACGGCAATCCAGGTGCTCCGGGTTGATTCACCTGATCTGTGCATCATCACTGCGAGGATTAGTGCAACGACAATACAGATGATGCCTGATATCAGTTTCAGTATCCGGTTAACTTTGTTATTCTCACTGAGATCAAGATTGAACCTCCGCGTTTCCATAAGATATTTTACTGCAAATTAGCGATTTTTGGTTATAAAAATTGAAGCTGCCCAAAGATTGCTGCAATCTGTCGCCGAAACCGATAACCTGATCCTTATATGCCCGAATTCCTATGTTTGACAGCACCCTGTCTTACTCTGAGCTTGCTGATCAGAGTTATCACATTAATGGCAGGAATTACCTTGTAACAGCCGTTATTATTCTCCGGATTTTTTCTATTTTTATTCCTTGATATCAGAAAAACTTAACCTGACATATTATGAAAGAGGAGACAAAAAAGTTTACAAGACGTTCATTTGTAGGCACTACAGGTGCCGCAATTGCCGGTCTGACCATCATTCCAGGCAATGTTGTCAGCGGCCTCGGCCACCGTGCTCCGAGTGATAAGCTTAACATTGCGGGAATAGGTATCGGCGGTGTCGGAGCCACAAACCTGAGGAACGTTGCAGCAACGGAAAATATCGTCGCGCTCTGTGACGTTGACTGGGGCTACTCAAAGAGAGTTTTTGACGCTTATCCTGCAGCAAAAAGATACTGGGATTACAGGAAGATGTACGATGAGATGGGTGATTCCATTGATGCGGTGATCATTGCTACGGCAGACCACACCCATGCCCTGACTGCAGCACATGCGATGACCATGGGCAAGCATGTCTACCTGCAAAAGCCTCTTACTCACAGTGTCTACGAGTCAAGGCTGCTGACCAGGCTGGCAGCGAAGCACAGGGTAGCCACATCCATGGGTAACCAGGGTTCTTCTGCAGAGGGTGTAGATCTGATTCAGGAGTGGATACAGAACAGGGAGATCGGGGAGGTGACAAAAGTGGAAGCCTTCACTGACAGGCCGATATGGCCGCAGGGACTGAACACTCCGACGCGGGTAGACAAGGTTCCCAAGACTCTCGACTGGGATCTCTTCCTTGGCCCTGCCCCGGTGAGGCCGTACAACGAAATTTATCATCCGTGGAACTGGAGAGGATGGTGGGACTTTGGAACAGGAGCTCTCGGTGATATGGCATGTCATATCCTTCATCCTGTATTCAAATCCCTCAGACTTACTTATCCGACACGTGTCCAGGCCAGCTCAACCCTGCTGCTCACTGACTGTGCTCCCAATGCGGAGATGGTGAAACTGGTATATCCGGCAAGAACGGCACCGTCACATTACAAGATAGACCTTCCCGAGGTAGAGGTTACCTGGTTCGATGGCGGACTGCAGCCCATAAAGCCCGAAGGCTGGCCGGCAGGCAAGGATATGAATGACCAGGGAGGAGGCGTTATCTTCCACGGCACCAAGGATAAACTGATATGCGGTTGTTACGGTATCAATCCCTGGTTGTTGTCCGGACGCATACCAAATGCCCCGCAGACCGAAAGGCGTGTTGCGAATGCCACCCGCGGCGGACATGAGATGGACTGGGTGCGCGCATGCAAGGAGAGCCCGGAAAACAGGGTGCCTGCCAAATCCGACTTCTCAGAAGCAGGACCGTTCAATGAGATGGTGGTGATGGGAGTGCTGGCCGTCAGGCTGCAGGGACTCAACAAGGAGCTGGAATGGGACGGTGAAAAGATGGAGTTCACCAATATCACCGACAGTGACTCTATGAAGATTTGCATCGAGGATCATTTCAGCATCACCGACGGTCACCCGACCTTCGACAAGAAATGGACCGAACCCATAAATGCCAGGCAGTTCGCAAAAGAGATGGTCAGGCATTCATACCGTGACGGATGGCAGCTTCCCGAAATGCCTGTATAATTGTTATTAAGTAACTAACCAAATAAAATCTGACGAATATGAAAGTATTTAAGTTAATGTTTGTTTTTGCTGTGGCAGTTGCATTTGTCTCCTGCGGACCGGGAAAATCAAAGAAGGAGGTTGAGCAGAAATCCACAGATGCTGAAGTATGGACCTTCCTCTTTGACGGCACTACCACACAGGGATGGCGCAACTATAACAAGGAGACCTTCCCCGGGCAGGGCTGGGAGATCGTTGACGGAACACTGCATTGCATAGGCTCCGGCAAGGGCGAAGCCGGCGGCGGCGGTGGTGACATCATCTATGACAGGAAGTTTTCAAATTTCCACCTTAAGCTGGAATGGAAGATATCCGAAGGCGGCAACAGCGGCATATTTTATCTTGGACAGGAGAATCCGGAGCTGGATGCCATCTGGAAAACTGCTCTTGAGATGCAGGTACTTGATAATGAGCGCCATCCGGATGCAGAAGCAGGCAAGGACGGCAACCGGCAGGCCGGGTCACTCTATGATCTGATACCTGCAGTGCCGCAGAATGCAAAGCCTGCAGGGGAGTGGAACACCGCGGAGATAAAGGTGTACAAGGGCTCAGTATGGCATATTCAGAACGGCGAGACTGTTCTTGAGTATCACCTGTGGACACCCGAGTGGAAGGAGCTGGTTGCCGGAAGCAAATTCCCCGCACTAAATCCTGACTTTGCCGACGTGGCAACCGAAGGTTACATAGGCCTGCAGGACCACGGTGATGATGTCTGGTTCAGAAATATACAGATCAGGGAGCTTTGACGAAAACTGCTGACCAGGAGATAAAGGGCGCCGGGTGATTCCGGCGCCTCTTTATTACCCGGGGATTTATAAAATATCAATGATAGCCGGTTAACCGGTCCGGCACCGTTCTTCTTCCTTGAATGCTTGATAAGAAGCTTCTTGATTCCTGGAGGCGGGTACTGTTTTATCTACTGCTCCGGGTTGCCTTTCAGGCCGATCTCTTCGGCCACCTCTCGCATACCCATGATGGTGTCAGTGATAAGGTCACCGAGTTCTACGCCCAGCATCGCCGCCCCCTTTTCTATAACGGTACGGTCAACGCCGGCTGCAAACCGCTTGTCAGTCCATTTTTTCCGTACTGAACGGGCTTCCATGTCCAGTACGCTTTTAGAAGGCCTGACCAGGGCGCTGGTGGCAACGAGGCCGGTGAGCTCATCAATGGCAAAAAGGGTTTTTTCAAGCAGGCTCTGCGGTTCAGTATCGGAGCAAATGCCGTAGCCGTGGCTTATCACAGCCCTGACGTACTCTTCCGGCCAGCCCTCTTCGCTTAGTATCTTTTCCGTCATTGTGCAGTGCTGTTCGGGGTACATCTCATAGTCGAGGTCATGAATAAGTCCGATCACCCCCCACATCTCCTCATCCTCACCATGCTTGCGGGCCATGTACCGCATGACGCCCTCAACGGACAGAGCATGTTTGAAGAGGCTGTCAGACTTGTTGTATTTTCTGAAGAGGGCGAGAGCTTCCTCGCGGGTTGGTCTGTCTGATTTCATGGGTTATTGTTGTAATTAACTGGTATACAATACTATAATCGCTACGCGGTATGGGTTGTGGAGTTATTCGCCGGCCTGTAATACCTTAACGTCTACGACGTATGGGGTTTTCATTATGCCTGCGGGGTTTGCAATGCCTCAACCCCTGATGTATCGGGGCAGGCTTTACGGGGGCATAACCTTAACCACCTTCAGCATACTGCTCCTGCCGCCTGTAACTATTCTAAGGGTGTAAACACCCGGTGCCAGGTGGCGGCAGTTGAACGGTATCCGGTTCCTGCCGGAAGTAAGTTCATATGTGTATCTCAGCACAATCCTTCCCGTTGCGTCGATTATCTCCATCGAGGCAGGCTCAAATTCCTCGAAATCAATCTGAAGAACAAAATTATCACTGAAGGGGTTGGGGAGTATCCTGACACTCTCTGCCGGCAGCTCCGGGCCAATGCCTGACTTCACAAAAGAGACACGGGCTGTATCATTTCCGGCATACCCGTCTTCGGGAAGACGGCTTATGATCTCTATGAGATAACTGACATCCGGGAGAAAGCTGGTCTTCGTTGCAAAGGAGACGTCAACGGTATCACCGGGGTCAATCTTAACAAAGAAGGTCTCAATGACAGGGTCACCTGCGTTGATTCTGTAAGCCAGGGGGAAGCTTGTCAGGGCTGTAAGACCCAGGTTAATGATGCGGCCTTTTATGACAATGTTGCCAAGGTCGGCAAGGGCATCAGGGGGATACACCGTATCTATATTAAGATCAGCATCGAGGAATGAGATGCCCGGGAAGGTTATCTGGTCTATCCATGCTGCATCCAGGCCTCCGGAGAGGGAGACATCCTTGCTGTATATCCATTCAAGGTAGTGGACTCCGGGAGAGAGGGCAAAGCTATGCAATTCCCAGGGTGTATCGCCTGACAACGCCAGGCTGTTTGCACTATCGATTCTGAAAACAAGCTGGTCGTATATCGGTTCGGAGGAGACACGCGACCAGAATGATAGAGTATCTCTGACGGGATTGTTGACCTGTATTGCAAGCACTGAACTGTTCTTGTCGGTTATGGCGCCCGTTCTTGCAGAGAGGATGTTTTCATAAGCATCTGAAGAGGTGATGGTCCATTGATTTGTCTCGTGCCGGATCCAGGGGAAGACATCAAACCTGTTGAACTCCCATGTCTCCCTGGTCTTTCCCGTACTAAGGCTCCAGGTGCCCCGGGTATCATACTTGCCACAGACAAAGCTCACATCATAGGGGATGATGGTACCCGAAGTGGCATAATCAGAGATTGTTGTTTCAAAGATAATCTCCCCGGTCCCTCCCGGCAGAACCAATCCCGTCTCTTTCGTGCCATTCTGAAGATTAAGAAGCGGATTGGACGGGCTGACGGTTACAATGCCGCTGGCAGCTGATGAGCCTTTGTTCCTGACCTTTACCCTGAGGGTTATTGTCTCACCGGGATCGGGGAGGAAATTTGAATTTCCGGTGGCCGCATCGTCGTGTACAGAGGAGACAATTTCCAGCTGGGGAGCAAGAAGGGTCATGTCTATGCCGAAACTGTAATGGTTGCCGTTATCTGTAAGGCTGAGCAGCAGTGATGCCAGTTCACCGTCCTCCACCTCATCGGAGACGGTGAAGACAAAACTACCGTCGATGGTATATGAAGAGCCTGGGTTTACCACACCGATATATTCCGTTCCGGACCCGATCGTAATCATACCGGAGGTAACCGACAGGGAGGACATAAGGTTTGACGTCGGGCTCTTGCCAAGGTTGGTGATGGTCACCCTGAGATTGATTATCTCGCCGTAATCGGGTAAACCGTTGGTTGTGCCTCCGGAATCGTCGAATTCAATATCACCTGCGATCAGATATGGCTCCGTGACATCTCCGAAATAGAGGGTCTTCATTAAGGGTATCATGTTCTGGCCGGTGACTACCAGCAGGCATGAGTCCTTAACTCCCGGAGGCAGAGAGAGGCTGATGTTGCCGGATGGGCTGACGAACCTGGCATCCCAGAGTGTGTCAAAGTCAGATATTGCCGCATAGACGAACGGTTTGGCAAAGAAGTTCAGTGACTCCAGCTCCTGCGGCAGCCTGTCGGGCAGCTCAATATCAAAGGTGTCCGGCCGTCCGATAACCGGTGACAGTGTGGGGTCTCCCAGCAGAATGTATGTTTCCCAGTAATATCTCTTTCTCGGGCTTGTGCTTGCCGAAACAGACATGTTGCCTGAAAAGTTTATCTGCCCCATGGTGTGATACCATTCTCCCGGGGGCTCATTGTGGGTATGAAAGAGCCTGTCGAATGCACCGGTACCTGTATTCTCATACGTCACCTCCAGCCCGGGTGTTCCCGGCCCCACGGCCCAGAAGAAGTCGTCCGTCCAGTAAGAGTCATTGGTACATCCGATATAGCCGATGGCACCTTTGTTCTGGGCAGTAACGATGGATGATCCGAAATTGGGTGTGACATTTATCTGTGCCGTCCGGCAGGCATTGGCAATAATCAGGGGGTACTCATCAAGGTTGGTGAGCCCACTGATGGTGGAGACCTTGAAGACAGGATCACTGAATCCGGAAGCTTCTCCGTGTCCGGTATAGTTCAGAAGCCCCAGGCCGCTGTTAAAAACCAGCTTCAGGGAATCATCCTTCAGGGGTGCGTCGGGAAACAGCCATCTGACAGCATTGAGTGAGGTGTCGGGCTCCAGGTAATTATTATAGATATACTGCACCTGGCCGTTCATGTAGGTCTCATAGATACCCGGGGCATTACCCGCGGTGGCAAGAGCTCCGGCCCAGAAGTTGTTTGATGGGTCGTAGCTGAAGGTCTCATAATCAATGATCTTCTTTACCATCTCCTTCAGCTGGGTAGTGTCAGCAACGGGCAACCGTCCGATGAAGAGCTCAGGGATATAGTCTCCTTCGCCGTCAAACTCTCCATAGTATAGGTCCGAGACGTTTCCGGTACCCCGTGATGTGGGCACCAGGGAGGGATCGCCGACAATAAGCAGATACTGGACCGGGATGCCCGAGTTCAGGGAACTGAAATAAAATTCGGAGATTCTCTTCTTAAGGTCATAATATACGCTATCGGCAGGGCCGGCTCCCTTGTAGAAGATAGTTGTCCTGATCCCCTTTAGCATCTTCCATCTTACCAGCGGTGTCAGATGTTTTCTGAAGATCGAGTCGGTGACTATAACCATATTTACCGGCCGGTCAGTATATCCCGGTATATATGACGCAGATGCATAGCCCCCCTTGTCGTCGCTGAGCAGTTCTGCCTCACCACCCTTTGTCGGCGATGGCTTCAGGGAGATGTGTAGGTCCATGGAGGTGATCAGGTCCACATATCCGGCTGACGGATTGTAGAAGGCAGGATAGACAGCAATGGTTACCAGTTTTTTTCCCCTGAAGATGCCCTCGGAGGTTACTGTCACCGTATCATGTCCAATGATGCCGTCTGTTTTGTAAATCCTGCTGTCCTTAACGGCCACCTTCTCATCCTGTTTTTGATTTTTGGTCCGTGCAGGCTGAACAGGAAAGAGCTCGGCCTTACCGGGTGCATACTCAGAGAACTTTATTCTTTTTGACTTTACTTCTCTGACAGTCACTTTGAGAGTCATGTCAGCAGGCACCTCCATCAGCCGGCTGTAAACCGGCAGCTCCGGTTGTCCTGATACCGAGGTATGATGATGACCGGGAAGAAAGAGCCTGAAATATTTACCTGAGGGGTCGGTAATGCCCTGCAGACGGTGGGCTTCATTACGATATTGAATGAGAGGAGTGAAGTCCTTGCCTTTCACCATTCCTCCTGCAGATGCGGATTGATGACCGGGGGGCTGGGCCAGCACAACAGGCTGACCGGCAAGCAGCAAGCCCGTTGTCACCATAAGTATGGCTCTGTAAATTACCCTCATACCTGAATAATGAAGCCAAGATAATTAAAATTATCCCAAAATGAATACCAATAATCGCCGTCTGGAAATCAAATTGAATTAGTATATTTAACTGGTATTTATAGGGTAATTACCGAGGGGATGAAGAACCGTACTCAGTTAATTCTCTTGATTCTGACATTGTCATGGTCAGTCACGGCTCAGGTCAATAGAACCGGCGTGCCGCTGATCAGCTGGTTTGATGCTGCCGAGACGCCTGGTGACCTGGAGAACAGGTGCATCACAATGGATAAGCGCGGTGTCATGTATTTTGGCAATGAATCAACAGGTATCGTCACCTATGATGGTACCAACTGGGGAGTAATCCCCATACCGGGTCTTCAGAGGGTCACAGCTCTTGCATCAGATCACAGGGGACTGGTCTATGTCGGCGCTGAAAGCGATTTTGGATTCCTGCAACCGGTGGCTTCCGGCGATCTGGAATTCAGGTCTCTTGCTGTCAGGATCAAGGATTCATTGCTTCTTTCGGAGGTGACGTCGATCAGTTCTATTGCTGCTGACAGCAATATGGTGTTCTTCGCTGACAGCAGGAGGCTCTACCAATATGATCTCTCTGGCGACTCAGTTCATGTAACCGATATGGACAGTGAGTACGGGGTAAGCAGTGTCTCAGTTATCCTTGCAGCTTATGGGAAGGTGATAGTTGCAGATAACAGACAAGGGCTTTTTGAATACTCTGACGGCAGGTTGATGCCGGTTCGCGGACGGGAGGGGATAAGAATGGTACGGTTTGTGACGCTTCTTCCCTATGACAGTGACAATATCCTTGTAGTGACTGCGGAGAACGGTCTCATGCTGTTCAATCACCGGAAAGGGACAGTTAACAACAAGTTCCTTGATCCATCTGATAACCGGAGACTGACCGTAGGGGTAGTCACAGGTGCTGCAACCCTTCCAGGCAGGAATATTGCCGTAGGCCTCTCCGGCGACGGAATATATATTTTCAGTCATGAAGGAACGCTGTTGCAGCATATCTCCAAAACGACTTCAGGACTCCGGGAGTCAACCGTGACAGCCATGTATTGTGACTATACCTCCAACTCCCAGTTATGGTTCTGCACCATGGGATTCATTAACAGGGCCTATATCTCTCTTCCTGCCAATGAGTTTGGCACCGAGTCAGGGATAGAATCGCCTCCCCGCGATATTGTGAAGTTCGGTACATCAACCTACGTTGCCGGCGACAATGGAATATACAGGAGCTATACTGACAGTATGCAGGTGATTCGGTTCAAACAGACAGATTTTCCCGCCGGCAGGGTATCTGACCTGGAGATCGCGATGCTGCCTGACGATACCGTTTTGCTGGCAGTTGCCTCTGACGGTCTGTGGCAGCTCAGGGGAGACGGATCAGCATTTCGCCTCATGGCCAGGTCCGGCATTACCGTCGTCAGGGCTGACAGGTATGATGCTTCAGCTGTCATCACAGGATCAGGTGACGGCATTGTAAGAATCCTCAGGTATGCAGGTGGCGGCTGGAAAGTTGCATATGCCAGCCTGAAGAACCAGCTAAAGGGCAGTATAAAAGCTATTGAGCAGTCCGCTCCGGGAGAGTGGTGGATACTTACCTCCTCTGCACATTATCTCACACGCATGAGCTGTGATGAAGATGATACACTGTTTATCCGGTATGACCGCAATAGAGGCATTGAGTGTGATACCCTGAATACGGTTTCCTTTATTGACGGCAGGCTATACCTCGGAACCGGAAAGGGGATTTACAGCTATGAAGTTGAAGATGACAGGTTTGTAAAGGACAACAGACTGACAGGCAGCACGTTTGATAAGGTTATGGTAGCCACTCTCTTCAAGGCTCCCGGAGGTGACCTTTATCTGTCCGGTTTTGACGGCCGTCATTTTGATGCCCTGGTCAATGCAACAAGCCAGGGACATGTGGTATTCAGAAAGCAGTTTGATTTTCTTCCTGATGTGGCGTCCGGTGGCATCACGGAAATTGACGGTGATATCTGGATAACAAAGGGCCGAAAGGTATATGTCCTTGACAAATCAAAGCTCGGATTCAATTATGGTGCTTTCAGCACAATGTTCACATCCATAGCTTCGGGTGAAAATCAACTGATGAACCATTCATTCTATACGGAAACGCCAACCGGTGTCAGAATACCCTCGACGGTGCAGCCGGAGGAAAAGAAACCCCTGCTGAAGGCTTCATCAAACAATATTACTTTTAGCTGGACAACCACATCATATGCCGGTGAGGATAAGACTGAATACATGTATAAGCTTGAGGGCTTCGACCATGAATGGTCAAAGTGGGAGAGACGAACCTTCAGGGACTACACCAGTCTTCCCGGAGGAAACTATCTCTTCAGGCTGAAGGCGAAAACCGTCACCGGCCTCGAAAGTAGAGAGATTACGTACGGGTTTAGGGTTAAGAGGAGATGGTATGCAACCCTGCCTGCAATCCTGATCTATGCCGGTGCCGGATCACTGCTTCTTTTCCTGGTCATGAGGATGCATTCCTCAAGAGTAAAGGAGCGTAACAGGCAGTTGGAGATCCTTCTGGGCAACAAGAGCAGTGAGCTAGACCGGGTCAACAGGAAGATGGAGTCGGTCTCTGGCTTTGCCGGGACAATTCAGCTTGCCCTGCTGCCTCCTGAAGAAATTCTTCAGGATGCCTTCCCAAACTGTTTTGTCCTCAACAGGCCGCGTGGTCCGGTAGGCGGTGATTTCTACTGGACAGCAGAGAGGGACAACCGTATTCTGATTGCCGTAGGTGACTGTACCGGCCATGGAGTATCATCGGCCCTGATGACCCTTATGGGAATCACCTTCCTCAATGAGGCATTCAACAGTACTAAGAGAGTGACTACGGCCGGGATTCTGGATGCACTGCATGAGCGACTGACTGGAGCACTGAAGCCCTCGGAGACACCTGACGGCCGTCCGGAGACGATGGAGATTGCCATTCTTATCGTTGACCGTAAGAGCGGCACCGTTGAATTTTCAGGAGCAGGATTACATTGCTTCAGGGTAAGGGAGATGAAAGAGGGGGATTCTGCTGAGTGGTCCGGACACTCCGGAGAACAGGTTGACGGAGTGCGGACAGACGGCAAATACCTGATCGAGACTCTGTACGGAGACAGGATACCTGCAGGCGCCCGGAAGGGGACGGCAGTTGAATTTACAAGGCAGGAGTGGAACCTGGAGAAAGATTCTTCATATTATCTCTTCACCGACGGATATTCAGATCAGTTTAACGGTATCACAGGCAAGAAGTTTATGAGAGGGAATTTCAGGAACCTGTTGCTTGAGATACAAAATTTCCCCATGAGCAGACAAAAGGAGATATTGGAGGAGAGGCTGCTGAGCTGGAAGGGCCCGGCGCCGCAGACAGATGACATCCTTGTCCTGGGGTTCAGGATTGAATTGACTTATCCGGCGGTTGCAAACTCATTGCTAAGTCTGTAGAAAATTCCCTTTTCTCCTGCCTGATAACTGATAAGGCCACAGAGAATAAAATCACTCAGTATTTTTTCGGCGGTTCTTCCCTTTATTCCTGCAATTTGACGGAATTCGCTGACAGTTATCTTTTCTTCCCTGCGCAAGTGGCTCAGCAGCAAGTTCTCAGTCTCATCAAACCGCAAAAGCACACCCCTGTTCTTCCCGGTCCTGCGCCATACCTGCAGTATTACCCTGTCAGCCATGAAATTCTGGTCATGCTGCCTGAAATAGGATCTCCATCTCCCGTTCTCATCCTTTGCCCTGACAGGTCTGAAATCACTCCTGGGAACATCGGCCTCGAGTATGGTTTTGCCGTTTATGGTATGACTTTTTATTCTGACCTCCACCTCCGGGCTGCAGTATAGCTTTGCAGCCGCATCAATCATATAGAGTTCTTCGTCTGACCTGACTCCTGCCAGCGATCCGTTGTCCCTGACCCCGATGAGCAGTTTGCCTCCCTCACTGTTTGAGAAGGCTGACAGTGTTCGGGCAATCTTTCCCGGATCGGAGATACAGTACTTGAAGTCGAGATTCATCCCTTCCCCCTTCAGGATGAGGTTATGAATATAGCGTCCCATCTTACCGGCTCTTCTGTGTTAACTGCTGCATCAGCAATATAATATAAAATTTTTGTATATTGGCTCAGATGTAAACAACTTACAAATCACATATTGATGAAGAGAAGAGACTTCCTGAGATCAGGCCTTGCAGGCGCTGCCGGCCTTACAGTGTTTAACAATGTGGCTCTGGCCGGTATCCCGGATGAGCCGGTTATATACCGAACATTGGGCCGTACGGGACTGATACTGCCCGTAGTTAGTTTCGGTGTGATGAGATCCGACAACAGCTCACTGGTGCAGGCTGCCTATGAGAGCGGCATGAAGATGTTTGACACTGCCCACGGTTATATGAACGGTCGAAATGAAGAGATGCTTGGCAACTTTTTCTCCACCCTGCCACGTGACTCCTTTGTCCTTGCCACAAAGGTGAAGCCGGCAGGTGTTGACAGCCGTACGGGACTGCCATCAGCCGATACCACTGCTTCAGACTTCCTGGAGAAATTTGACCTTAGCATGAAGCGGCTGAAGCTGGATCATGTGGACATTCTCTATATGCATTCCGTTGACAGTGTTGAGATGGCAAGGCATGAGGAGATAATAAAAGCCATGCTTGACCTCAAAAGAAAGGGGAGGGTCAGGTTCATAGGCATCTCGACACACAAGAATGAGCCCCTGGTCATCAATACGATGGCTGATGACGGCATCTGGGATGTGGTGCTCACCTCATACAACTACCGTCAGACCTACCGTGACGAAATGAACGGCGCCCTGGAGAAGGCCGTCGCGGCAGGCATGGGTATTGTGGCGATGAAAACCATGGCAGGAGGATGGCTTGACCGGGAGAGGACGCAGCCGGTAAATGCTCCGGCCGCCCTGAAATGGGTGTTGTCCAATCCCAATGTACATACAACCATAACGGGCATCACTGCATTTGACCATCTGACCACAGATCTGAAGGTGATGAGGGATATAACCCTTACGTCAGATGAGGAGGCCATACTGGTAGCCCAGTCATCATCACGGGGGCTCTACTGCAACGCCTGCAGCAACTGTATGCCGGGTTGCAAGAGACAACTTCCGATTCCTGAACTTATGAGGGCGTATATGTATGCCTACGGTTACAGCAATCTGGCCATGGCCTCGGAGCTTCTTTCCGAGACAGCCGTGACACATGACCCCTGTGCCGGATGTGACAGCTGCACGGCAGACTGTGTACGGAGTTTCAATATCAGGGAAAAGATCACCGATGTCACCAGGCTGGCAAATGTACCTTATGATTTGCTGGCATAATACATAAGACCATGAGATACAAAAAAATTGTTTTCCTGGCGTGGATAGCCATAGCCCTCTCTGCTGTCATGAAGGGTCAGCAGCTGTTTCCGGAGATGAAGGGGTACAAAGCCGTAGATGAATATCCGGTCTACACACCCGATGATCTGTGGAACTACATCAACGGTGCCGCCGACAGCTACCTCGCTCTGGGCTTCATGGAGCTGAATATCAGGGAATATGTTAAGGGAAAGAATAAGATCAAGGCTGAGATATACACTTTTGGTGATGATTCGCAGGCATTCGGGATGTACTCCATGGAGCGTTCCCCGGGCTATGATTTCATAGACGCGGGCGTACAGGGTTACAGTGAACAGGGGCTGGTGCATTTCTATAAGGATCGTTATTACGTTAAACTCATGACCCATTCCGCTTCACCCAGGATCAATGCAAAGATGAGAGAGCTGGCCTCACTGATATCAGGCCGGATAGAAGGCAGCAATGATTTTCCGGTCCTGCTTGGGCTCTTTCCTTCCGAAGGCAGGCTACAGAATCAGGAGACCTATCTTCTTGAGAGTGTTCTTGGCCACGGTTTTCTGAGAGGGGCATTCAGGGCCTCCTATGAGATTGACGGCGACAGATTTGACATCTACCTTTTCAGCTGTGAAGGGGAGGAGGAGGCTGCTCTTATGGCTGGAAGCCTTGCCGGTGATGCTTTTGATGCTTCTGAGGAGTTCTTTAAGTATGCTTTTGAGGACGGTTACAACGGGGTGCTCCATATGGCAAGAAGAGGGAGCAAAATGGTAATCGTCAGCGGATTGGGATTCGATAAGACCCCTGTGGCGGAGCGGTACATAGCTTCAATGCTGGGCGACTGAGTTCAGCCTGCAGTCGGCAGTCGGCAGTTTGAGCCGCCGACGCAGGAGGAGGATCAAACCCGTGCACGGACCTGTCCCGATGAAGTCGGGAGTGTCGGGACGGCAGCTCTCAGTCGGCAGCTCTCAGTCGGCAGCTCTCAATCAGCAGTGAGCAGTCGGCAGTCGGCAGTCAGCAGTCAGCAGTGAGAAGAAGCCACGAAAAGAGGGTATCTCTTACGGGACACCCTCTTTGTTATTCACTTAATCAGCTAATTGTTACTTCAGCTGGAAGTTGATCGGGACGCTGTACCATACGTTCACGGGTTTTCCTCCCTGCTTGCCGGGTTTCCACAACGGCAGCATCTTGATGACCCGTATTGCCTCGTTATCGAGTAAGGGGTCAACGCCCCTGACGATGGAGACCTGGTCAACAGTGCCCTTGTAGGTAACGCAGAAACGGAGGATCACCTTGCCCTGGATGTTGTTTTCCTTGGCCAGTTCCGGGTATTTGATGTTGTCATAGATGAACTTGAACAGTTCCACATCTCCTCCCGGGAATGAAGGCATTTCCTCAACGACAACGAATACTTCCTGCGGTGCCTCTTCCTGTATCTCCTCCTGTACCTGTTCTATAACCTCAACAACCTCAGCGTCAACAACAGTTTCAACCACATCATCTGCGGTCATGAACTGAGATGCCTCTTCAGGTTTGACGGTATCTACAACCACAGGTGCCACATATTTGACCACCGTCTGCTGTTCTTCGGGCGGTGGGGGTGGCGGTGGAGGCGGCGGAGCGGCCTCTTCCTGCTGCAGGTCGTTAGCCATCTCTGCTATCACCTCATTGGCATCCCTCTGTTTTACCTGGGCTATATTCTTGGCCCTGATGTAAGGCACGATAGCTGCTGTAAACACCACGATTATACCAATGAGAATTGAAAGACTCATCGTCCTCGAATATCTCCTGCGGATGTCATAGGCCCCGTATTCCTTGTTACGGTTTTCGAAGACAATGTCATCGAGACTTGGATATTTTTTCTTTTCCTTTGCCATATCAATGTCTTCTATTGTGCTGACCTTGAAGCGGTCTCCGGCTTCGCACCAATTGCTTTGGCCACCAGACCCTCTTCTATCCAGTCCATTTCAGTAAATGTGTAGCGCGCAATACCTACAATTGACATCTCGTCAATAATATCAACGAAATTCTTGTATTTTGCCGTCTTGTAGGCTTTTATGAGTACAATAGGACCTGTGTCGTCATCCTTCTTCAGCTGACTGATGGCACTTCGCATAGAGTCCTGCTTGATATCGATCTTACCTGCAATAACATCTTTCTCAAACTGGTCTATCTTGCGAAACAGAGCCCTGTTCCTGTCGAGCAGCACCTTACGGATGCCGTTTGCGCTGAAGTCGGTCTCCTGCAGTACGGTTACGTCCGGGTCGGCTTTGCCGGGGTACCAGAATACCTTGTCGTCAGGACCGAGGATAATGTTTAGTGTCCGGCTCTCAGCGATCTTGGGAGGTTCTACCTTCTCATTCTTCCTTATTTTTTCAGGAAGAACGATCTCCATAACCTTCGGTTTGCTGAATGCTGCTGTGAGCATAAAGAATGTAATGAGCAGACTCATGAGGTCCACCATCGGTGTCATGTCAACGCGGGCATCACCTTTTTTTGGTTTCTTCTTCCCGCCTCTGCTTTTCTCCTCTACTTGAATATCTGCCATTTTACTCTTCTCCTATTTGTTCTTCAGTTACTTCAACTGCCCTGAGACTGGTGATCAGGTTAAACCTGTTCACGTTTTTGTCCTGCAGAATGTCAAGCACTTCCCTTACGACCGGGAACGGTACGTCGGCATCACCCTTGATCATTGTCTGCACGGCAGGGTTTATCTGACGTGAAAAGAGGATCCAGAGGGCAAGCTGGTTGTCCGTTGAGTCAATAGGGACACCTGTCTCCATTGCTATCTTATCATCAGTGTTTTTAAGGGCAAGGTAAGCCTTCATATCCTGGATCGGGACCCCGACGGAGGTGCCTGTCTTCTCAAACAGGCGAAGTTCCTCATCGGTAAACTCAATGTTGTAGCGCTTGCCCATTTCGGCAAGTATCTTGGGGCGGAATTTCAGAATGGTATCCGGTCCGTTGTCAACATTGAAGAAGATGCGGTTGTCTTTCGCGATGAGAACTGTCATAACGTTGGCATCCATTATCGGTTTCTCCGATACAGAAAAAGGCACATCAACAGGAGCCGACTCCTGTGGCCTGAACGTTGCTGTAAGGATAAAGAAGGTGAGCAGCAATGTAAACAGGTCCACCATCGGCGTCATGTCGATTCGTGGCGATTTGGTTCCTAATTTAATCTTTGGCATCTTTTAAATCCTTTCTTTTTTTTGACCAAAAGAATAAATTCGGTGAACTACTTCTTCAGTGATGCGGCAAAGGTCTGAGTCAGACTGAAGCCTGCCTCATCGATTTTGGCGACGTAACCGTCAATGTTGGATGAGAACACGTTAAAGAAAATAATAGCCAGGGTAGAACCTGTGATACCGAATGCTGTATTAACAAGGGCTTCCGAAATACCGGTTGAAAGGGCGAGGGCATCGGGTGCACCTGACTGAGCCAGGGCAGCAAATGCACGGATCATCCCGATAACTGTTCCGATAAGACCGATAAGCACTGAGATCGATGCAATGGTTGAAAGCATGACCATGTTCCTTGAGAGGGTAGGAAGCTCGAGAGCCGTAGCCTCTTCAAGGGCCTGCTTCATCGAGGTGATCTTCTGGTCTTTCTCAAGCTCGGCGTCATTTTCAAGGGCACGGTAACGCGTAAGGCCAGCCCTGAGAACGTTTGCAAGAGATCCCTTCTGCTTGTCGCAGGCTACAATAGCGTCCTCAATCCTGTTTTCTGCAAGCATCTCCTTGATATTGGCAACAAATACGTTGAGCCTGCCTTTGCCCTTGATCCTGTTGAGACTGATCCACCTTTCGACAATGTAGATAAGTAGCGTGATCACAATCGTGATGAGGACAGGTACGATGACGCCTCCCTTATACATGAGGCCGAGAAGGTTGCCCTGCAGTGGATGGCCCTTGGGGTTACCCCCCTCAAAGTTGACCGGGTTACCCAGGACTCTGGTGAAAATAAGATAAGCGGCAATAAATGCCAGAATAATTGCAAGAGGTGCAAAAAGCGATTGCCATACACCGCTGGACGACTTGGATTTTTTACTCATTTTAGTAGTCTTTAGTTGGTTAAGTAAATAGTTGGCAAAAATAATTATTCTCTTAATCTTTTACAATAGTCACAGTTAATTAGATGCAATTTCCGAGACCGCAAAGATATCATTTTTTACTTTTCAAGTGTAGCATTGTAGATTCTTCTCTTGGTAACGGGCACCTCTATGGTTCTGTATCCTTTGGCGCTGATGACGAGCGTCTCCGATGCCTCGGGCATAACGAACTTGTATTCACCCCTTGCATTGGTCCATGCCTCTGCTGCTGTGTCCTTGACCCTGACGGAGGCACCGGGGATAGGTTCGCCAGAAGAGTCTGAAATAACGCCTGTTATCTCGTTGGGATGTGGCTTGGGTTTTGCACTCCTCTGTAAATCGGTGATATACTGTATGGCTGATCTGGCGGCTTCGTTGCCGGGATCGATGGCCAGAATCCTGTTGTTCTCCTCAATGGCTTTCCCGTACTCACCCATTGACATATACATGGTGCTGAGAGAACTGAGTGCCCTGATCTTGTAGTCAGGAGAAAGATTCGCCATCCTGTTGTAATAAGCTTTTGCCTCGTCGTACCTCTTGTTCATCAGGGCTTCGTAACCGAGGTATCTGAGGGCATCGTAGATCTCCTTCGCATTTTTGACGGAGTCAACGGCAGCCTTCTGCAGCAGGATTTCGAATCTCGGTTTTGCAAGGCCAAGTTCTGAATCCGGGTCCTTCGCAGAAGCAGTATTGGCAAGCCAGAGGTAACCCTGAAGATTGTCAGGGTACTTGGCAGTCATTCTGGTGAAAATCTCGTCAGCCTTGTCGAAAGCCTTGGCCTGGTAGAAGGCCCGGCCGATCTGGATGTAATCACTCTCACTGTCACGTCCCTTCTCCAGTAGTCTTGACCATGTGGTTGCAGCATCTGCATACCTGCGGGCAACATACTGCACGGTTCCTTTCTCGTAGATCATGCCGAGGTCCTCCTCTTCATTAAAGTAGATGGCCTTTTCGTACGCGTCGAGAGCGCTGTTGAGTTCCTTCTCTGCCTTTGCTATCGCTGCCTTATGCTCCTCAACCCTGGCAGCCAGTGCATCCAGATCAGCTTTGGCTTTCTCCTTTGCTGCACCCTTGAGGGTTGTATACCTGGCCTGCAGCTTGCTCAGTTCTTCGGCCTCATTGTCCGCCTCTATGACCATCTTGCCGTAATCCTGATTCTTCCTGGCAAGGATCCTTGCATAATATATATAGTCTTTCTTGATCAGGCGCTCCTCATCGAGGTTAGCAAAAAGCCTTTCCATATACTGCTGTGCGAGTTCATAGTTGCCCTCTTCATAGGCAGAATAACCCGCAATACGATTCATGTAGGTCCTTGAGCTGTCAATGGCGAATATCTCTTCAACATTCTTTATCACCTCATCATATTCCTTGGCATAGAAGAGTGCATTGACATACCTGATCTTTGCAGGTATATTGCCCTGTGTCAGCTCGAGATATTTCTCGAAGTATTTTTTGGAGTCATTGAAGCGCCCGGCCATTGAGTAGAGCTGTCCAAGCTCCCTGTAGGCAGGAGCATAGTTCTCATCGAGGGAGATGGCCTGCTCATAGTAAGGTATTGCTGCCATCAGGTTGCGGCCCTTGACATAGATGCTGCCTATCTTCATGTTTGCCGTTGGAGACTGCAGATCCCAATCCTGTGCCAGGTTGTAATACTTGATTGCCTTTGATCCGTCATTTACCAGTATGTAGATGTCACCTGCAATGATGTAGACCTCGCTGTTGCGGGGATCGATGGAGATGGCCTCCCTGATGAAGGGCAGGGCCTTGCTGGTGTCAACCTGCTCAAAGCGGATATATGATTCAGCTATCTTGCTGAGGGTATAGGCATACTCTTTCGGATTTTCAATCTTCTTGATCTTCTTGTAGGGAGGAAGAAGGCTTTTGGCCTTGAGCCTCAACTCTTCCGCCTTTTCATCGTCACCCTGGTAGAACGCCACCTTTGCCAACCCTATATAATTGAGCGGATCAGCTGCATTGGCTTCCACACCCTTGTTGAAGATGTCAGCGGCCTCCTTGGTGGCCACCGTTAGCGAATTGGAGATAGTATCAGAAAAAAAGTCCAGCAGCGTGTTCTCGCCATAGTGGAAATATACCTTACTGTTTGACGGCTCACTCTTTACCAGCTGCTGAAAAACCTCTTCCGCCTTATCGTACAGTTCGTTCTTCGTGAATGTCCTGGCCTCTTCAAGCGACTGTGCCCTCACTCCGCTGCCAAAAACAATGCAGAAAAACGGTACAGTCAGTAATGCCAGTCTTAAACTTCTCTTATTCATCGTTTCTATGTTTGGTTACTCATTCTTTACCTGTATAATTCTTATCGGCATCGTTGCAGGTACAAGACCCGATTTCAAGATTATTCTTTGTCCCTTCTCTCCTGCTACAAAGCTTACAAATCCCGAGCCAAGTCCTGAGAACGACTCCCTGGTATTCATAACTACTTCTCTGACAAAAGGATATGATTTGTCGTAAATTGACCCCTGGACAGGCAGGTAAAAGGTATTAGGGTCAAGATAGGGTTGTGAAATCGCTGCCACCTTGATCCTGCTCTGAAGATTCATGCTGGTTGGATCTTCATAGTCGCTGATCCAGTTGACACTGACAATACCAAGCGCTGCCGGGCTGCTGGCGACATAGTCTATAACTTCAGGATTGCTTTTGACGGCGTAGAAATTAGGGGCCAGCTTATCCGGGAGGTCAAATTTCTCCCTGAAATATCTTATGTTTCCGGAGTGAATGTTGTCAAACACAATACTTATCTGACCCAGCCGGGATTTCGGGTTTATCTGGTTCCAGTCGGTGATCTTTCCCGTAAAGATATCCCTGACGTTGTCATATGTCAAAAGAGAATCAGCATTTTTCCTGTTTAATACCAATGCCAGTGCATCATATGCCACCACGGTTGTGCGAACCACGGTCTGAACATCCAGCAGCACTTCCCTCTGCTCGTCAGTAGGTGTCCAGGAAGAGACTATGGTTCTTACCGAATCATTCAGAAAGTCGGCCACAAGCTCATTTTCAGCCTTGTACACCGGTCTGATCTGAGCATAGGGGTAGAGTGCTGTAAAGGTGTCAACCTCAGCATCAACAATGAGCCGGAATGATTCATCAGCTCCGATGACAATATTTCCGGATGTGGGTGTCTCCTTCAGTGCGGAGGTACCTCTCGGTTTGCAGGATGCAATTACGAGTACAATCAATGCCGGCAATATCAGCCATGCTGTTGAAACTCTCCATGAACGAGTCTTGTTCATTCTTTTCCCCGTAAACAACTTATTATAGCGCACAATATTAATAATTATCTCTTTATAAACTTTAATTAAAGACATTCAAATTTCCTGCCACACTTCTTTTTTTTGATCCGCTAAGGCCATTTTCCTATCCTTTATGACCGTCACTGACCGTCATAACCCTTGCATGTCAGCCTTTTTCTTATTCACTGTCATCGCTGAAGAAGGCTTCCTTTATCTTCTCCCAGGCGACGAAGACCCGGTATATGCCGTATATGATCAGGGGAATGCCGAAGACTATCCGCAGGGCCTTATCCATGTAACTGTCAAGCATGGGAGCGAAGATTATGAATGCTCCGAGGCCCAGATAGAAAAATACCATCAAGGTACCGAAAATGGCGAATACCCTGTCGTAAAGATTTTTATTACTCATCAGGCTGCTTATTGTTGCGGCAAATATATTGATAAATTCTTTTTTCGCTTTATATGTATCGGTTTAGATCAAAAAAAGAGGGGAGTTTATGCAAAGCTCCCCTCTTTTTTTTCGCTTATAATCTATTTTGTTGCTTTTTCCAGTCTCTTCATTATTGAGAAGATGAACGCAGCCGAGAGGAGACAGCAGACAATGAAAACCGTCCAGATCTGCCACAGCTCGACGCTGTCCCACAGCTTGGTGCCGACGAACAGCAGCTTGTTTCCTACTGCCGTTGCCAGGAGCCATCCTGCCTGCATCATCCCCTGGAAACGTGAGGGAGCCACCTTTGAGACAAAAGAGAGGCCCATGGGGCTGAGGAACAGCTCTGCCACTGTCAGGATAAGATAACTGCTTATCAGCCAGTAGGGACTGACCCTGAGTGCTTCTGCCACGGGCGAGCCTTCAAGTGAAGAAGGTGAGGGAAGATTCACGGATGGGAGCAGCACCAGGATGAATCCGACAGCTGCTATGATCATTCCTATACCAATCTTTTTTGGTGTTGAAGGTTCAATGTTTTTCTTGTTGAGCCATGCAAATAGTCCCATTACAGGGAAGGTGAGGGCTACAATGAAGAGCGGGTTGAACGACTGGAATACTTCCGGTTCTATGGAGTTCATTGCATCGGCCTTTGTCACGAAGAAGTAAGCCAGGACCATAGCTGTCACAAAGAGGGCTCCGCCGATGAACCTGGCAACCAGCCCTATATTTTTTCTTACCAGCATTACAAGACCGGCAATTGAACCTATGACTGCAAGCATTGAAGGCAGCGTGAAGAAGAGGTTGGTGAAGGGTCCTACCTGCTTCACTGTGTAGTCTCTGGCGAACAGGGTAAGGGTCAGTCCGTTCTGATGGAATGACATCCAGAAGAAGACCACCACAACGAACACAAGGATGAGTGATGAAACGCGTGCGTATTCATCTTTCTTCGCCGTTGTAAGCATCCAGGTGATGAAGCCTGCAAAGAGCCCGAATGCCAGTCCTGATGCCCATCCGACGATGAAGCTCAGTCCGGTTGCAAAGATGGCCATGGCTATCAGTGAGTAGATGAGAGGCCTGATCTCCAGTTCAAGGGTGTTGGCTGACTCCGCGCTTTCCTTGACCGGTTTTTCCTTACTGGGAAGCAGTCTGTTGAAAACAACGTAGACGAGCAGTGAGATGACCATGGCTCCTGCGGCGATGGCAAAGGCATAGTTGTAACCTCTTGAGAAGACGTTGAGATAGCTCTCTGCAAAGGTGCCCAGGTCGGTCACGGGGCCGGCAAGGTTCACCTTGTCAGCCAGTAGCTGAAACTCGTCAAGCTTCGGACCGGTTGCCAGGAGACCGTCATTATACTGGTGACATAGTGCCGGAAGGCTCCCGTCATGTGCAAATCCGTTGGACTTGAGCCACCAGTTCCTGATTCCGTTGGCGGCATACGGGGCGAAGAAGGCACCCACGTTGATACCCATGTAAAAGATCATGAAGGCAGTATCCCGCAGCTTTGAGTATTGCGGATTATCATACATCTGGCCAACGACTGCCTGAAGGTTACCCTTGAATAGCCCGTTGCCGAAGGCGATGGTGAAGAGGGCTATCATGGTAAAGGGCAGTGACATGCCGGGTATCGCCATCAATAAGTAACCGGCGAACATGATGATGATACCGAAAAGTATCACCGTTTTGTATTTCCTTGTGGAGTCAGCCAGGATACCGCCTACCAGTGCAAGAGCATAAATGGCGAAGTAAAACCAGCTGTAAATATCTCCGGCTTTTTCGGCAGCGAGGCCGTACTTGGCCTGCAGGAAGAGCACCAATATAGCCATCATGGTATAGAAGCCGAAGCGTTCCCCCATATTGGCAAAAAATGCTACCAGCAGTCCTTTTGGATGGTTCTTGAGCATAGCTTTCAGTATTGGTTGTTTTATTGATTCAGATAGCGACAAATATATTAATCTTTTTAATTTGCAGCTATTGCATTGTAAATTAGGCTCGATATTTTTGCTTTGCCTATATTTGCACTTTGTTCAGAAAAGGATACAGCAGGGAGCTATGAAGATTTTTACTGCCAACGAGATAAGGGAGATAGATGCCGCCACCGTCAGGCTTGAGCCTGTCACTCCGGCGGGGCTGATGGAGCGTGCGGCCAAAACGTTTTTTCAGAGACTTAAGGAGACGGTGCCGCCTGAAAAGAAGGTCAATGTTTTTGCCGGGCCGGGAAATAACGGTGGCGACGGATTGGTTGTTGCACGGCTTCTGCATGAGGAGGGGTATCACGTGAGGGCCTTTATTGTTGAGACGGGGGCATCGCATAGCATTGAATTTACGATGAATGCCGACCGTCTTGCAAGAGCCGGCATTTCGCCGATGACAATTGCAGAACCGGATCTCTTTCCGTCCATAGGGCGGGAAGAGGTGATCATTGATGCCATTTTCGGCACCGGCCTGCACCGGCCACCTGCCGGTGTTGCTGCTGAGGTGATACGGAGGATCAACAAAACTGGTGCCTTTATTATCTCAGTGGATGTGCCGTCGGGGCTCTACTGCGAAGATAACGCTGACACTGAGCGCGAAACGGTAATAAAGGCCTCACTGACCTTTACGTTTCAGTTTCCGAAGCTGGCATTCATGTTCTCAGGCAATGATGATCATGTTGGCAAGTGGGAGGTGCTGGATATAGGACTGCATCCGGCAACTATAGCTGAGAAGCCGTCACCCTTCCGTTATATCATGAGGGAGGATGTAAGGCCGATGATAGTTAAGAGGAGGAAGTTTGATCACAAGGGTACCTTCGGACATGCTCTGGTGATAGCCGGCAGTTATGGCAAGGCCGGTGCTGCAACCCTGGCGGCTGCCGCAGCTCTCCGTGCTGGGGCGGGACTGGTGACAGTTCATCTGCCGGTCTCAGCAGTCATGGCCGTGCAGGCAGCGTTGCCCGAGGCAATGGTATCACCTGATCCGGGGGAGAGAAACATTATCGCACTCCCGGACCTTGAGGTTTACAGTGCTGTCGGGGCAGGTCCGGGACTCGGTACGGACCCCGACACCCGCCTGGTCATTGAGAGAGTGCTGGAAACCGTATCTGTTCCCCTGCTGCTTGACGCTGATGCTCTTAACATACTGTCTCTGAACAGGGAACTGCTGTCAAAACTGCCACCCCGTACCGTGCTTACTCCCCATCCGGGCGAGTTCAGGAGACTGACCGGTACAACCTGCAGTGATTACCGTCTCATGGAAGAGCAGCGTGCCTTTGCGGCAAAGTATAACTGTATCGTGGTGCTCAAGGGGGCACACACCTCCGTGGCGCTTCCTGAAGGAGAGATTTACTTCAACAGCACCGGCAATCCTGGTATGGCTACCGGAGGAAGCGGCGATGTGCTTACCGGCATGATTACTTCACTTCTGGCCCAGGGCTATGACCCTGCCAATGCTGCAGTTACGGGAGTCTACCTGCACGGTCTCGCGGGTGACGTTGCACTCAGGATACACTCCGAAGAGTCGGTAATTGCCGGAGACATAGTTATGAACATCGGCAGGGCATACCGCGAGACACAGTTCAGCAATTTCAGCATGTACCTATAAGATATGAAAATGACAAGAATATTTTTTCCTGCTCTTGTGGCATTGACGGTTCTTTCCGCTGCCTGTTCGGTGCAGTCGAGAAACAGCGTCAATGACATCGTGGTCCTTCCCCTGGGGGAAGAGGTGAAGGTCACCGCGGGGAGCATAGTCTACGCGCTTCCGCTTACTGTATTTGAGTTTGAGATCACAGCCACCAGGACACTTGCAGTGCCGGGTCCCTATGCAGATTATGCTGCCGAGATGATCGGCCTTGACAATATAATTGAGCAGGAACATGAGTACTGGACACTGACCGGCGTAAAGCTGAATACCTTTGAGGAGCTTGACCCGGAGCATTTCTATATTATCGAGGGCACATCGCTGATGGAGACGAACCTGCTCTCCCTGAAAGAGAGCGGGCTGGTGCTTGACATCAATCCCGCCATCTACACCCGCACCGGCTTTACACAGATACGGCAGGAGGGCAGGGAGACAGACAATCTCTTTCCTGACAGGGGTGCCTATGAATACGTGGCCACAAGAACAGACACGGCCTACAGGGTGGTTAAGGCAGATACAGCTTTTATCAGGGTGCCTTACCTGGTGCAGAAGAAACGGGGCATGACCGTTGAGGAGGAGGCACGTGAAGCGGCGGACAGGCTGCTTGAACTTCGGGAGGGAAGGCATATGATCCTCACGGGCGAAACCAATATCTTTCCGCAGGATGGAGCCGCCATCGATGAGATAAACAGGCTTGACAGGGAGTATACGGCGCTTTTTGCCGGCAAGACCTTCACCGAGACAAGAGAGTTTCATTTATGGCTGACGCCAGATGTCACCATGGCAGGTGTCAGAACCACCGTCTTCAATTTCTCGGCCGCTCAGGGAGTTCTTCCTGCAGAGAGCCGGGAAGGAATACCGGTGCAGATTGAGATGATGCCCTCCGGTAAGACAAAGGAGCTGAAGCTTGTAACGCGCCCGGTGACATCACAGAAGGAGCTGACGGTCCGGGACAGGCTTTACTACAGGGTGCCTGACGTTGCTGACATCAGGGTTTCTGCAGGGGAGGAGACGCTGTGCACATCCAGGAAACTGGTGTACCAGTTCGGTACTACCGTCACACTGCCGTCAAATTTTATTATCGGCCGATAAGCTCAAAAAAGGCCTGCTCCCTGAGTGAAATGTGATACTTCTCAGCTATTCTCTCACGGGCTTTGAGGCCAAGTTCATGACGCTTGGCACTGTTGGTGAGGATTATCTCACGGAACCTGTTAACGAGATACTCCCTCTCCGAGCTCTCCATCACAAATCCAGTCTCCCCGATGATCTCCGGAATGGGCCCCACCGAGGATCCGACAGGTATGCAGCGGCAGAGCATAGCCTCGCACAGCGCATTGGGGAACCCCTCGGAGACGGATAATTGCAGAACGAACTGGCTTTCACACAGAAGTATCAGAAACTCCTTCTGGGGCATGTAGGGATGAAGAACAACGCTTCCGGGAAGAGGTCCCAGTTCACGGGCAACAGTGTCAGATATACCTACAATTGTGAAAGTACAATGGCTGAACTGCTCTGCAAGGAAAAGCACACGGTCGATGCCTTTCACCTTTAACCTCGTCATGCTGGAGACCGGAGCGACCACGATGAAGCTGTCATCTCTCTTGCTTTGCTTTTCACAGATAAAGAAATCAGGATCGAAGCCGTTGTGTATCACCCTGTAAGGTGTTGTGATACGGGGGAAGAAGTATTTGTATCCCTGTGTCGGATAATCCGCCGGTTCATGGTAGTTGTACCTGCTCTCGACGAGTGATTCGTGGACAGGCAGCAGCTCCGTGCAGAGGCGGAATGACCACCTGATGAAGGCTCTCATCAGCGGTTTCCGGAGACTGCCGTAGCCAATCGAGGGGAAAGAGACGCAGTCAGTGCCTCCCGGTATTATATATATAGGTATGCCTGTGACCTTTCCGGCAAGCGCTGGCAGCAGCGACCAGTATCCGCCAAACATTACGAAAACCGCCACGGAGCCCCTGAGATGCCGGCAAAGGAAGAAGAGCTGTCTCAGGAAATTAAGTGGCGTAGCAGCTTTGTTCTTCCAGTTGTGGGCAGGACTCCTTACCTCAAATCTCATGGAGAGAAAGGTTATGTCTTTCCTGGTGAAGGTGGAATCTTCAGGGTATATGTACAGGATCTTCTCCTTCATACTCAGCATCTCAGAGCCTGGCAATCAGAAACCTGATCCTTGACCGGAGTTTACGGACAATTATATGTGACTGCGGCAGTGGGGAGAGTGTCACGGCACCTCTCTTGCGTAAAGTGATGAGGGCATAATCATGCTTCCTGTCGAACAGCGAATATGACAGGTAGTTGACAAGTTCCAGTCCTGCCTCATAAGCATTGCCTGTCAGAATGTCCGCCTCCACCGACTGGTCGATGATCTGCAGTTGGTCCGGTGATCTCTCTCTCAGGTACTCCAGTGCCCTCGGGTGGGGTATGTGAATCAGGATCACCGAATTCTCATGCATATGGCTTGCCAGGGTGTCGAAGAGATTGCGGTGCTGCTCAAGGGGAATATGTTCGAGGACATCCGGCAGTACAATGAAGTCGAAGATTCCGGGATGACTGAAGTCGGTCATGTCTGTCACCAGGAAATCTACGTTACGGTTGCGGGAGAGTCTCTTCCGGGCCGTCGATACTGACTCCGGGCTGATGTCAGCTGCGATTATCTCTCCTCTCTTCACGTATTTCGCCATCAGTCCCGTCAGGGTACCGATTCCGCACCCTATCTCAAGGACCCTGCTATTTTTTTTCAGTCCTGCCCTGACCAGGAACTCCATAATCCTGTAATGCCGCAGGTTTACGCTGGTCTTTACCTGGTGTTTGGCAAAGTCATCATACCATTTGCCTATCTGTTCGCGTGTTTCCATAGGATTGTCCGCTATACGGGCCGGCCACAAGAGCCCTCCGCGAAAGCAAAAGTATGCTAATTTTGATTACGGATTGATATTTGCGGCTTCAGACCTGCCATCTGCAAAACCTGAAGTCCCCGATACGCCTGCCGGCTATCGGGGCAGGCTCTACGGTCTGCCTACAATACTGTCTGCCCATAGGGCAATGGTTTGAGTTGATACGCTGACCTCTACAACACCTGAAGGCTTACGGCTTTTCATTGTCAGGCTGCCGACTGCCGACTGCCGACAGAGGACTGTAGGCTGCCTACTGCTGCACCTTACCCTTAAAGCTTTTCGAGAAATCCTCGAAGCTCTGCTTCTGCCAGCTTGTACCGGCAAAGTACATAAGCATAGGTTCTATCTGAACGGGCGTTCTGTATCCTGAAACCGGAGTGATAAGCTCACTCTGGGCAGTGAGAAAGACGATGGAAGGGTATCCCAGCTGACCCTGCAGCAGGGCATATGCAAGCTGGTGTGTCTTGCCCAGCGATCCGTCATTGACGAATGTTCTTCCCTGGAATGTGACAGGCTCCTTGCCCTCGGCATCAAACTTCACCGCGTAGTATTTCGTGTTGAGTATGTCGGCGATAACAGGATGCGAGAAGGTCTCCTTGTCAAGCTTCTTGCACCATCCGCACCAGTCGGTGTAGGCATCAACGAAGATTGGCCTCGGGTTGGCTTTTGCAAGTGCCACCGCCTCCTCAATGGTATACCATTTAACCGTGGCATTCTGTGCTGAGAGAAGCAGGGCAGGTGTTGAGAGGAGCAGTATTATGATAAGTTTCTTCATGATATACAACTATTTGCATTTATTTAAAAAGTAGTCTGAGAATTGTGCAAAAATAGCAATTCACTTCAATAACCAAAATTGTGCCACAAAGTTCATTCAACATGTTTTCTGTGTGGCTTATTGGAATGTTTTTTTTATACATTTACGCACCGTCTAATTATAAAATTCACATAAACTGAAATGGAAAAAATAAGAAAGACCCTTGCTGACTCAAAAACTGCAAGGTGGACTGCGCTTGCTGTTGTGGCATTTACCATGTTGTGCGGTTATTTCATGACCGATGCCATGGCACCGCTAAAACCGATGCTTGAGCAACAGCTTGCCTGGAGCAGCGAGGATTACGGCCTTTTCACCAGCGCCTATGGCTGGTTCAATGTATTCCTCATAATGCTGATCATCGGAGGTATCATACTTGACAAGATGGGTGTCAGGTTCACTGGCAAGATGGCCACCATGCTGATGGTTGGCGGAACTGCAGTTAAGTTCTGGGCTCTCTCAACCAATGCTTTCGAGGGTCAGAGCTGGCATTTTCTTTTCTGGGATGCAAATCCGCAGGTTTTTCTGGCAGGACTGGGTTACGCCGTTTTTGGAGTAGGCGTTGAGATTGCCGGTATAACGGTATCAAAGATAATTGTGAAGTGGTTCAGGGGTAAGGAGATGGCCCTGGCAATGGGACTGGAGATGGCCACTGCCAGGCTTGGTACTACTCTTGCCCTCGCGGGATCGGCTCCGCTGGCCAAGGCTCTGGGCCATGTATCGATGCCCATACTTGTTGGCCTGGTACTGCTCTGCATCGGCCTGATAGCCTTCTTTATATACTGCGGAATGGACAAAAAGCTTGACGCATCCATTGCTCAGTCCAAAGAGGGATTGCCCGAGGAGGAGGTCGACAGCTTCAGGCTGAAGGATATTTTCTTCATCATCAAAAATAAAGGATGGTGGTATATTGCAATCCTTTGCGTTCTTTTCTATTCGGCAGTGTTCCCGTTCCTGAAATATGCAGCTGACCTGATGGTAAATAAATTTGGCATAGATCCCGAGACTGCCGGTCTTATACCCTCAGTGCTTCCCTTCGGAACCATACTGCTCACCCCGCTTTTCGGCAACCTGTATGACCGAAAGGGCAAGGGCGCGACAATAATGATTATCGGGGCATTGCTGCTGATATTTGTTCATACCATGTTTTCCATCCCTGCACTTGACAAGCCCTGGATGGCATTCTTCCTTACCATTATTCTCGGCATAGGATTCTCCCTTGTCCCGTCGGCCATGTGGCCCTCGGTTCCCAAGATTATACCTGACAAACAACTTGGAACTGCCTATGCTCTCATTTTCTGGGTCCAGAACTGGGGGCTGATGGGTGTCCCGTACCTGATTGGCTGGGTGCTCGACAAATACTGCATCACCGGTACATACCTGCTTGACGGTGTGGAGGTGCCCAGCTATAACTACCAACTGCCGATGATGATATTCACAGCCCTGGGTGTGCTGGCACTCTTCTTCGGTTTCCTGCTGAAGGCTGAGGACGCAAAGAAGGGTTACGGCCTTGAGATGCCAAATATTGAAAATCTTAAACAGTAAATAATTTACAGATATGAGTGACATAAGAAATCTTGAACCGAAGCTTCTGTGGAAATATTTCTATGAAATTACACAGATACCCCGTCCCTCCAAGAAGGAGGCACGGATGACAGAGTACCTGAAGAAGTTTGGCGAGGAGCACGGCCTTGAGACCGTCGTTGACAAGACCGGCAACGTTGTGATCCGCAAACCCGCAACCAGGGGCATGGAAGACCGTGTCGGCATTGTTTTGCAGGGTCATGTTGACATGGTTCCACAGAAAAATTCTGACAAGAAGTTTGACTTTGAAAAGGATCCTATCGAAACAATGATTGAAAAGGGGTGGGTAACTGCCAATGGCACCACTCTTGGTGCCGATAATGGTATCGGTGTTGCAGCTGCCATGGCTGTGCTGACCGATCCGAAGGTTGCGCACGGCCCGGTTGAGGCACTCTTCACCATTGATGAGGAGACAGGAATGACGGGAGCCAGGAACCTGAAGAAAGGGATGCTTAAGGGCGAGATATTGATCAACATGGATTCGGAAGATGAAGGTGAACTCTACGTAGGTTGTGCCGGTGGCGTTGATGTCAGCGCTGCACGCAACTACAAACAGGAGAAGACCCCGTCGGGAATGACTGCCTACAAGCTGACCCTCAGTGGACTGCGCGGCGGGCACTCAGGCCTCGATATTCATCTCGGCAAGGGTAATGCCAACAAGCTGATGTTCCGTTTCTTTCAGCAGGCAGAACATGACTTCGGTATGCGCATCGCTGACTACACCGGGGGAGACCTCCGCAACGCCATCCCGCGTGAGGCATTCGCAACCGTTGTTGTTCCTTCAATCAAAAAGGCCCAGTTTGAGAAGTTCATCAAGGGTTATGAGAAGATGTACAGGGAAGAATTCAAGGAGGTTGACCCGGACATCAGGCTTATATCCAAAACCTGTGAAGCACCGGACACGGTGATGAATGAGGCCGACCAGTACCGGATAATACGGGCAGTATTCGTATGTCCCTGCGGTGTGCAGCGGATGAGTGCAAGCATGCCGGGTGTCGTTGAGACTTCCAGCAACCTCTCAGTTGTTAATGTCAGTGACGGCAAATTCCAGGCCCATAGCCTTACGCGCAGTTCGGTGGAGACAGCCAAGAAAGCAACAGCATGGAAGATAGCCGCAGGGTTCCAGCTTGCCGGTGCCGAAATCACCATGTCAGGCGACTATCCCGGATGGAAGCCCAACATGGACAGCAAGATACTTGTTACCATGAAGGAGACCTACAACAAACTGTACGGCAAGGTGCCGGAGATCAAGGCCATTCATGCCGGTCTTGAATGCGGTATTATCATGGGTGCCTATCCGAAGCTTGATTCCATCAGCTTCGGGCCGACGATCCGCTATCCGCACAGTCCAGATGAGAAGGTGGAGATTGAATCGGTTGAGAAATTCTGGAACTTCCTTGTGGCTACCTTGAAGAACGCTCCGAAGAAGTAATCATTCCATCTTTCCTCAACGGTCTGCGGCTGTTCAGAGTACTCAGAATGAAAAGACAAGGTTCTGTCTCTCTTTCGAGCTCCATGCCTGTATACCTTCGGCCTTACGCCATATCCCTGTGTCCGGGTCACCTGCCTCAATGGTGTAGGCGCCGTAACGGAATACTCCCGGTTGGAAGGAGTTGCCGCTGATGCGCAGGCTGTAAACCGTCTCACCGGTGCTTTCACCGATGATTCTGATGACCGGGTTCCAGAGTCCCTCGGTGACCACTTCAGGGAGCCAGCCAATAATCTTTCGTCCGTAGTTGTCAGACTGGCTGATGGTTACGGGCCAGCCGGAGAAGGGCTCTCCTGTTGCCGGACCGGCATATCCCGGCCAGTTTGCCAACTCTATCTCCCGTGATGATCTCCGGAAGGTAATGGCGCTGTAGCCGGTGACCAGTTCATTATGACGCGTCGGCTCTGCCGTGCTTTTGTGCGGGTTGGCCACGGCACGGACAGTTATTTTGTTACCGAAGCCGTCCCTGAATTCTCCGGTATATTCGGGAAAAACATCCTCACGGTTTCTGCCCGGTTGCGGGGGGAACCACCTTCTGGGAAAGATATTGCCGCTTGCAGGTGATACTATAGCATATCCTGCATCTATCCCTGCCGTCACTGTTGCGACTGCCGGGTTCATTGTTCCCATAGCTGCTGCTGCCGACTCCATTGCTGCCACCGCCGGCACTCAGACCGTTTGCAGTGCCGGATTCTTTCCGGATATTTACCAGGGTAATGAGATTGCCCTCCTCAGGCCCTGCTCTCCTGGTCATAAGGTGTACGGTACGCAGGGGAAGGTCGCTGAGGCAGGTGAGCCTGCCATTCCGGATCTCCCAGTCGGCAAGCCTGTTGGCCCAGAGGTCAGGGCCGACCCACCGGCTGTCAGGGTACTGTTCCCATTCCGAAGAAAATCCGTTGCCCGAAAATCGGGTGCAAGAGACAGACAATAACATAAATATGACCGCCATCATTGATGTTGCGGTAACAGTTCCATTACTGGCCATGGTAAAGCTATTTGACGGTTAGCTCCGCTAAGATATCATCTTTCATGACATTCTGACCGGCCCTGACGGCAATCCTGACCACAGTGCCGTTTACCGGTGACTGTATCTCATTCTGCATCTTCATGGCTTCGAGGATCACCAGTGCTTCACCCCGTGTAGCCTCGCTGTTCTCACGGACAAGGACATCTATGATCTTGCCGGGCATGGGAGCTCTGATAGCTACTGTTCCGATCTTGCCGCGGCCCGTTTTGAGCACCTTCCTACGTTGCATCGAAATGGGGGTCTCCACGGTAAATTCATGGCTGATGTCATTGAAAAGTATCTCGTACCTGTTTTGCCTGACACGGACTATCTCCACGGGGTACCTGCGGTTTTTCCATAGCACGTGGACGCCGTATTTCTGGTCCTCGCGAAGCTCAACGGTGTACTCCCTGCCGTTGACTTTTATGACATTACGCAGGGGAAGGGAGAATTCGAACTTGCGTCCCTCGCCTGAGAGGGCATAGAGTCTTTTTATACCGGGTTTTTCAGATTTCATTCTTTCAGAATTGAGAGAGTCTTTTTCTCAGCAGCCACGGGGTAAGCTCCTTCCCATGGTCAAAACTGATATTTGCTTTTTTCTCCGAAAGATTCTCTTCAGCGAAGAGCTTCGTTGCCAGCCATGCTGCAATGGTCTCCTCATATTCGCTGCTGGTGTGGTATTTCTCCAGGTCCTTTTCGATGAATGCCGTTGTGAAGGTGCCTTCCTGGAATTTTTTGTTGCGCATCAGCATGCGGAAAAACGGGAGAGTGGTCTTCGTACCCCTGATCCAGACCCTGTCGAGGGCTTTTTTGGTATTGGTGATGGCCTCCTTACGGCTGGCACCGGTGACTATCAGTTTAGCTATCATTGAATCATAGGCGGCAACAATCTGTGATCCGGCCCTGACTCCCGTGTCAACGCGTATGCCTGCCTCTTCGGGCAGGCTGATATTCTCTATCCTGCCAGGTGAAGGGGTAAATCCCGCCTGTACATCCTCGGCATTAATGCGGCATTCAATAGCCCAGCCGGTGAGCGTGACATCTTCCTGCCGCAGGGTGAGATGCTCACCGGCTGCAATACGTATCTGCTGCTCAATAAGGTCTATGCCCGTGATCATTTCCGTCACAGGGTGCTCCACCTGAATCCGGGTGTTCATCTCCATGAAGTAGAAGTTACGGTCAGAGTCAAGCAGAAATTCCACAGTGCCTGCCGAGTAATAGCCTACGGCACTTGCTATTGTCACCGCGATATCGCCCATTCTCTTCCTCATCTCATCGTCCAGGGCAGGAGAGGGGGCTTCCTCGAGCAGCTTCTGATGCTTGCGCTGAATGGAGCACTCTCTTTCACCCAGATGGATGATATTTCCGTGCATATCACCAAGTATCTGGAATTCAATATGCTTAGGATTCTCAATATATTTCTCTATAAAGACGCTGGGGTCGTTGAATGCTTTTTCAGCCTCCCGGCTGGCCAAATTGAACATCTTTTCCATCTCGGACTCCTGGCGTACGATGCGCATTCCCCTGCCACCGCCACCGGAGGCAGCCTTGATGATTACCGGGTATCCTATGCGGGCGGCATGTTTCAGTGCCTCCTCCTCATCGGCGACGCTTCCCGGAGTGCCCATGGCCATGGGTATCTTGTGGCGTAGGGCTATCTGCCTGGCGATGGTCTTGTTGCCCATCTTGTATATGGCGTCAGGCGACGGGCCGATGAAAACAATCCCGTTATCCCTGCACTTCTCGGCAAAGTATGCGTTCTCGGCAAGAAAGCCGTATCCGGGATGGATTGCGTCACATTTGTGTTCTGAAGCCACGGAGATCAGCTTTTCTATATCAAGAAACACCGGAATCACGGCCTCAGCGTCATCCTCCTCATGAATTATGTCGGCTGACGAGAGGTACATGGCATCGGGTTCAGCCTGGGTGCGTATGGCGACACATTCAATGCTCATCCTGCGTGCTGTACGCATGATCCTCACGGCTATCTCGCCGCGGTTTGCTATCAGTATTCGTTTTATTCTGATCATTTAGTTTTTTTCTATTACGAAGTCTCTTTGCTTTACATTCAGTTTAGCTTGTTCAATCTACAGTCCTCAGCCCTCAGACCTTCAGACTTCAGACCTCAGACCTTCAGACTTCAGACTTCAGACTTCAGACCTCAGACCTTCAGACCTCAGACCTTCAGACCTCAGACCTTCAGACCT